>Ga0310122_10001481_pt1 | contig 14956 bp, 13 predicted proteins | sample CB6_Bottom_1051__FD_203503 | JGI IMG/M metagenome (GOLD analysis project Ga0310122, IMG submission 203503) | Marine microbial communities from Western Arctic Ocean, Canada - CB6_Bottom_1051 | ecosystem: Environmental > Aquatic > Marine > Oceanic | place: Canada: Western Arctic Ocean | collected...
CGACACCGACGCGCGAGGATGTCCCAGGAGCGACGCCCGTGACCCCGGACGACCCACAGCATGGGGTGATCCGCCGGTCACAACCCATCCGGGACGATCGCCCGATCACGCTCGTCACCAGCGTGGGGTTGCTACAGTAAATGCTGAATCAGGTTGTCTCAAAGGCGTTGACACGGCCCGCCACGGCCGTCGATCTCGGCGTAGGAGATGCCCTTGCCGTAGCCCTGGCGCATCGATTACTCGTAGCGATAGGTGTTCGGCTCTCTGAAGCTCCAGAGCAGCTCTCCGGTCCCCGGGTCCAGCGCGACCACGTGGCGGCGGTTGCCGGCAACGGTGATGAGCTTGCCGTCAACATAGGTGGGTGTGGCCCGCGCGGTGCTGGGGCCGAAACTGGTCGCGTTCCACTCCCGGGCTATTTCCAGCTGATCGAAATTCGAGGGATCGAGCTGATCGACTGGCGTGTACCGGGTGTGCCAGGCGTCGCCGCCTAAGTAGGTCCATTGTCCGTCTGTGGTTCCAGGCCCCTGGGCGATGGTAGCCCCCGGCGCAAGAACGCCGCAAACCAGTGCCGATGCGACCCCGAGTGCGATCGACAGTGTGCGAGTGGCCCTACGTCCGTCTGCGGCTTTCATTGCCTGTGCTCCTGAAATCTGGTCCGCGCAATCCGAGTATCCGCTTCTTGCTGAGCAGCCATGGTAACAGCCACAACCGACCTGTGCGACCGGTCGAGGACGTCACGGCTCCAGTTCGTCGACGATGACCTGGATGTTGCGTGTGACCCCTGCCGCGTTGGGGGGCGCGTAGCCGACATACGTCGCCGGTATCGTCCAGGTGTTCGCGATCTCATCGACCGTCCTACCCGCCGCCCGGCCCGCTCGAACCATCTCCAAGAAGTCACGATTGAACGCGGCCCATTCGTTCAGCTCTGCCCAGGTCGCCTGGGTGCTGTGACCGGTGATGATCGTGTCCACGTTCTTAATGGTGTCGTGTGCCATCTGCAGCGTGTCGGGAATCGCCACCCCGCTGCCGCCGTTGGCGGCATCGAGAAACGGCACCCTCTTGCCCAGGAAGGCGTCGCCGGCATGGAGCGTGCGCAGGGCTGGGAACACCACCCAGGCGTCACCGCCCGTATGCGCGCGTCCGAAGTAATACAGATCCACCTGGTCGGCGCCGGTCCCCAGCGACATCCGGTCGGTGAACGTGCGTGTGGGCAACCCTCGGCCGTTCGTGTCCGCGAACACATTCACCGGCGGCTCGGTCCGTCCGGTGTAGGGCCGCATCGCCTCCATGTTGGCCTTGGTGGTCTCGTGCGCCACGAAGTCGACAGTGGTCGCAAACGCGACGTTGCCGCTGACATGGTCGCCGTGGCTGTGGGTGTTGATGAGGGTCGTGACCGGGTTACTCGTCAGCGCCTCGATCTGTGCGAGGATGGGCTGTCCCCAGCCCGGGTTCTTCGTGTCCACGACGACGACCCCATCCGTCGTGATGAAGACGGCCGTATTTCCGCCGCCCCCTTCTCCCCGCAGCACAAAGAGGTTGTCCTCGAGCTGCTCAACGTCGATAACCTCCGCCGTGTCTTGAGCGACGACGACGGCGAGTGAGAGCGTGCCGACGATGCCGAGTACGATGCTGCGTGTCATGGTGCGTCTCCCGGTATTGGTAACCGACAGCACGGGTCCCCTGGCTTGTGCGACGACGAGGATGGTAGCAAGGAGAATGCCGCGAGTGAGGCCCCGATCCTACAGCTGGCCGGCATGAGGGGCAATGCGGAGATAGAATCAGGCGCGACACCTCGGTTTGGCAGACGAGGAGGACCAAGGGGATGAGTACAGCATGAGCAGCAACGATGTTCGATCCGGGGCCGGCTCGCGCGGGAGGGACGCATGAGGCGCGGGCATGCTGTTGGTGTGGCAGCACCGGTACTGCTCTGCATGCTCGGGCTCAGCCACGCTCAGCAGCGACCGCCTCTCGGCGTACCGGTGCCACCGTTGGGTGCGGGACCCTGGGTCTTCGATACCGCCGAACAGCACAAGATTCGCGTCAGTGTCGTGACCACAGGGCTCGAGCATCCGTGGGCCCTGACGTTCCTTCCAGACGGCGACATGCTGGTCACCGAACGACCCGGCCGTCTCCGCATCATTCGCGGGGGCGTGCTCGACCCGCGGGCCATTTCCGGCGTGCCACAGGTCAGGACCGACGGCAACGGGGGGCTCATGGACGTCGCTCTCCATCCCCGGTTCGCCGACAATGGCCTCGTCTACCTGACCTATACCAAACCGGTCGAAGACGGCATGGGGGCGCCGGCGTTGGCGCGCGGCCGCCTTGAGGACGGCACGCTCACCGACGTCCGAGACCTGCTCGTCACCGAGGCGTACGAGGGCAACTCGGGTCTCAATGGCCGCGTCGTCTTCGGACGTGACGGCAAGCTCTACATGTCCACCGGTGGTCGAGTAGGGGAGGCCGCGCAAGATCCGATGAGCCTACGCGGCAAGATCTTGCGTCTCAACGACGATGGCACCGTCCCCGACGACAACCCGTTCGCGGACCGCGCGGGCCATCGGCCAGAAATCTATACCTTTGGACATCGCAACACGCTGGGTCTCATCGTCCACCCGGAGTCCGGGCTGCTCTGGAACCACGAGAATGGCCCCAATGGCGGCGACGAGATCAACATCATCCTGCCAGGCCGGAATTACGGATGGCCCCTAGTGAGCTTCGGACGCAACTATCCTGGTGCCCGCGTGTCGGAACATCCGACGCGCGAAGGCTTCGAGTCGCCGCTCGTGGTGTGGTTACCCGCTATTGCGGTCGCCGGTATGGCCGTCTACACCGGGGATCGGTTTCCCGAGTGGGCAGGGAACGTGTTCGTCGGATCCCTCCGTGAGGGCGGTATACCGGGCACGGGCCACTTGCAGCGGATTGTGTTCAACGACAGCACAGAGGAACTGCGGCGCGAGTCGCTGTTGACCGAGCTCAGGCAACGCATCCGGGACGTGCGCGAAGGACCCGACGGTTTCCTGTACTTGCTCACCGACGAGGACGAGGCGGCGGTCTTGCGTATCGAGCCAGCCTCGTGAGGGTGAATCGAGCGAACGGTTAGCTCAGTTGGCAGCGAGGCACGCGCCGCCGCCACGGGGCTCCCAGCGAGGCGGGTCCGTAAGGTCAGCGGCGCGCAGCCGTCCGCCACGCTTCGTGAGCCAGCCGGCGGCAGCATCTCGGACGAGGGGCGCGGACGGCAGCGCCGCCGGCGGTGTGGTTCCCCCGGAGCCAAAGCGGGCCCGTCGGGCGAAGAAATCCGTTGTCGCCACGATGAGCGTTTCGGCGGGGTCGATCGTCGCCCCCGACGACCTCAGGATCTCGACTGCCGGTCTCTCCCCCTCGCAGGTGACGCGAACGCGGACACCCGACACGCTCGGGATCCCACGGCGCCTGAGGGCCACTTCTCGGGCGAGGACCAGCCGCAGCTGCGCCCCGGTCAACGCCAGCGTGACGACCCGATTGTCGAACGGAAACACGTCGTAGAGTGCCCCGCGCGTCAGCGCGCCTGCCGGCAAATCGGCCCGCAGCCCCCCGCGTCGCGCACCCAGGCCAATGGCGACATCCGCACCGGGTACGGCCGCCAGGAGCGCATCCGCGAACAGGTTGCCGAGCGGCGATTCGAGGCCGTTTCGGTTTCGCGCCAGGGGGGTCTCGAGGACGATGCCGAGCGAGGCCTCGCGCCAGCGGTTGACCCGGTCGAGTGCGGGGCGCATCGCTGCCACCACGGACGCGTCGGGCTCGACCGGCGCAGCCTCGTAGTGCGCCGGCGGGGCGCCGCCGGCCACGCAGGTCTCGTCGGCGCCGACGGCGTCACACAACGCCTGAGGCCGGAAAACCCTCGCCGCCGTGACCCCGGCCCCGCGCTCGACGGTCAGATCCAGGCGAGCAAACGCCGCCCCTCGCGAGTAGGCCTGGACGATCGGGATGCCCGCGACCTCGTGCGCCACGGCCGCGTGGCTGTGTCCCGCCACGATCGCATCGACGAGACCGCGCGGAAGCTGCCTGGCCAGCCGGAAGATCTCCGCCTCGTTGTCGCAGGACGATAGGTCGGCAGGGTCGTCGAACCGCTCGCATCCTCCACCGGCGTGTGCCAGGACCACGACCACGTCGACGCCACGCCGCCGAAGTTGATCCGCCGCTGCCTCGACCATGGGCGCAAGCGGCGCCGTCCCGAGTCCCTGGACGTTGGCGGCGAGCGTCTGGGTGAGCCCGTCGTAGGTCATCACCCCCACGATGCCCACCCGGAGGCCCGCCGTGTGAACGATCGTGGACGGCCCGACGTTCGGCCACGCGACCGGGCGACCGGTCGCCTCGTCTATCAGGTTCGCCGCGAGAAATGGAAACCGGGCGCGTGCGGCGGCCGCCTTGAGCGCGCCGCGCATGTCGAGCGGTGCGCCGTCCTCGGCGACGGTGTCGAGCGCCCCGTACTCGAACTCATGATTCCCGATCGCCAGCGCGTCGTAGCCGAGCGCGTTGTAGGCGTCGACGACGAGCGCGCCTTCCGACAGATTCGATTCGATCCCCCCCTGGAAGGTGTCACCGGCGTCCAACAGCAGCACCGCGCCGCCGTCCAGCGCCCGCGCCGCGCGGAGGTTGCGTAGATACCCGCCCAGGAGCGCTAGACCTCCGCGGCCATCGCTCGGGAACACCCGGCCGTGTAGGTCGGTGGTGCCGACGATCGACAGCGTTACCCGGCCGCTCGTGCCGACCACGTTGGGCACGGGGCGCTGCGTGGCCCAGACAGCTCCCGCGAGCAACACGGACATGACGGCGAGCGCTGCCCAGCCGACCATCGAAGGGCGCGGTGCTGAGTGAGACACGACCTCAGCATATCCTGCCAACACATTTTCACAAGGTGCAGCCGTTCGGTCGTCCAGTATGATCGCGCGTCGACGGCTGACGTCGCTCGCAGAGAGGTATGATTGGCTGGTTTTCGGCGACTCATGCCTCTCGAATAAGTCTCTACCTTCACGCCGTACACGATCCGCGACGAGCTCGGTCATGGGGCATGAACCAAGGACGTTCGAAAACGATCTGTCGAGACGCGGGCGCATTCGGCCTTCGTGCCCGGCACACGTATGTGTGGGAAAGGACGACAATCAATGGCCGACATAACTGAGAACACCGACAGCAAGACACCCGTGGAGCAACCGAGCTCGACAGGCGGTGGGCCACCGGCCCGTGTGGACATCGGCAAGCGAGCCGTTGCCTTGATCATCGACGCCGTCATCGCCGTGGTCGTCGGGTTGGTTCCGGTTGCCGGGGGCATCGCCGCAACCGCCTACTGGCTCCTCCGTGACGGGATGGACCTGGAGTTCATGGACCATCGGTCGATTGGCAAGAAGGTGATGAAGCTGCGCCCCGTCACCCTGGACGGCCAGCCGCTGGACATGATGGCGTCGATGAAACGCAACTGGATGTTCGGACTGGGAGGCCTTACCCAGCTGTTTGCCATGACGTTGATCGGCCTGGTGATCGCCATCCCGTTGGGGCTGATCGCGCTCGTGATCACCATCATCGAAGTCGTGCTGGTGTTCACCGACCCCGAGGGGCGTCGGATCGGTGACAAGATGGCGGGCACGCGGGTCATCGAGACGGACGCGTGACAGCAACTCGATAATTGGGCGTCCGGTTGGGTCGCGTGGGTCGCTCTGCTGTGCACAGGCGTCGCGGTCTCATTGCTGGGGCCGCCGGCGTCTCTGGCCAGGCCCAGCCGGCTGCAGCGAGCAATGCGACACCGTTCCGTACCCCGTGGGGGGAGCCGGACCTTCAGGGGGTCTGGGACTATCGCACCATCACCCCGTTGCAGCGATCTCCTGAGCTCGCCTGGTAAGAGTTCTTTACGGAGGAGGCAGGCGCCAGCTGCTCTCTGCCCTGATGCTGGCCGGGACGTTGATGTCGGCGGCCGCCCAGCCGACGGCCTCGCCGCTCCAGGGCCGTGCTAGCATGTTCCACCACGTCAACATCTTCGTGTCGAACCTGTCGCGCTCGGCGGCCTTCTACCAAAAGCTCGGACTACCATCGACCCTGCGACCGATCTACCCAGCACCGGGCGGCGCCGCCTATGCGCTCGACTTCAACAACGGCTCGTTTCTGAGCTTTGATTCAGACCACAGACCCCGATCGTGTGGGCACGATCGATCATTTCAGCATCGGCATCGACAACTTCGACTACCAGCGCGACACCGCCGCCATCAAGGCGAGCGGTATCACACCCGCAGAGGTCGACCGGATCGAGTTGCTACACATGACCGACCCAGACGGCATCGGTGTCCAGATGGCCGAGACCAACAACATCATCGGCTGCCCGAGGGGAATCGGCTTGCCCCCCTGCGAGCCGGTGCCGGGACAGGAGCCTCGCTAGCCACGGTTCCTGGCAGGGAAGACGGGGTCACGCCGTGTAGGTGAGCGGCTTGCGCTCTCGGCGGTATCGGTTGCCATCCACTGGGGTGTAGGTGTGACAGCCGTACAGTTCGCCGCCGTACACGTGGATCGTGACCGCGACCTCATCCTGCGGGTTCTCCATGACGTGGTAGTCGAAGGGCGGGATCAGCGCACCCGCCTCGCCGCGACCGGCGGCGATCTCCGTCTGCTTCGTGAAGGACACGATCTCGTCTCCGGGGTTTCCCACGAGGTCGTAGGACGTGACGCGGATCGTTCCCGCGTAGACGCTCTCGACGCACCACTTGCCGTCGTGGTCGTGGATCGGGGTGCCCTGACCGGCTGTCCAGACCATCACCACCACCGAGTAGCTGTCGCAGGCGTGCAGGAGTCGTCGGGCATACACGTCCGGGGAGGTTCGGGTGAACGCAACGGGGAGATCTAGCCCACGCTGCCCGATCGTCTCTACGAGCGAGGTCTTGACGGCCTCGCAGATGGCGGCCGTGCTGTCCAGGGCTGTCGCAGCGTCCAGGCGCCTGATGAGGTCGCGGATGGACTGGGACTTCGTGCTCATGGACGTTCCCCTACTCGCTAGCTGTGTCCGTAAATGTTATCAGCAGCTTCTGTGGATGGCAGACTGATGGTCGAGTCGTCCTCACGGTGCGCTACTCGCCGATTTTGGTCCGAGACCGTCTCGTCCAATGGCATAATCAGCGGGCGTCCGGTCCCCGGCTTGGAGAATCGCTGATGACATGTAGGAACATCTTGTGGACGATGGCGATGCTGCTGGTGCTCGTCGGCACGGTCGCCGCGCAAACGCCGGCGGCGGTGGAGCCGGCGCACGACAGTCTGGAGCCGGGTACCCGGACCGACGACCTGGGTATCACGATCGGCATCCCGGTGGAGCATCCTGGTCGGCGCTACCCTGCGTCGCACGAGTTTCCCACGGGGCCGGAGATCGGCGAGCGTCTACCGGCGTTCTCGCTGCCGAACCAGCAGGGGCGGCTCGTCGACTACCACGCCGATCGGGGCGACTCGAAGTCGATTGTGGTGTTCTTCCGCTCGGCGGTGTGGTGACCATACTGTCGAACGCAGCTGGTCGAGCTGCAAGACAACCTGGATCTCTTCGCAGACGCCGGCATCCGCGTCTATGGCATCAGCTATGACAGCCAGGAGCAGCTTCTGGCCTTCGCCGATCAATACGACGTGACCTACGACTTGCTGTCAGACGAAGATTCGGCGGTGATCCGTGAGTTCGGGATCCTCAATACACTGGTCACACCGGAGGATCCTGAGCAGGCGGCCGGACGCAGCTTCTACGGCGTGCCGTTCCCTGGCGTCTATGTGACGGATGAGAACGGCGTGGTCAGCGAGAAGTTCTTCCACCGCCACTACGCCACCCGTGAATCGGCGGGTGCCATCCGTGACTCGGCGCTGGGCGAGATTCTGGCGCGTCACGAGGCGCCGGCCATCGAGCTGGGTACCGACCAGGTACGGATCTCCGCCTTCCTGTCCGATACGTCACTGACGTTCGAGACACAGTCGACGGTCTACGTGCGGTTCGAGCTCGAGGACGGCTTGCACATGTATGGCCGGCCGCTGTCCGATGGGTACATCGCCTCGGAGGCGACCATTCCCGACACGGCCGGGTTGCGCGTGGGGACCCCGCGATACCCGCCGACCCAGCCGCGCGAGTTCCCGGAGCTGGGAGTCACGCTCAACGTCTACGAGGGGGTCGTCGACGTCGCGATCCCGGTGACGCCGAACGCCGAGCTGTTCAACCCCAGGAACCGCGACCAACCGGAGCAGCTGGTGGTGCCAGTGTCGGTGCTGTTCCAGGTCTGCAGCGAAACGATCTGCTACACACCGAGGACGGAAACGCTGTCGCTGGAGCTGCCCGTCTGGCCCCTGCTGAGGCCGGGCGCGCCGAGAGCACGTTAGGACTGAGGCCGACTCTTACTGCTATGTCCGTCAAGGTCGATGACACCCGGCGGTTCCTCAGTCGGGTCCTCGGTGTTTCCGTCATTGCCGTTGGTCTGACGACCACCAGCCTCCACGCGCAGGACTGGCCGCAGTGGCGGGGCGTCCAGCGAGACGGCGTCTGGGCCAATACCGGCGTCGTCGAGCGGTTCCCCGACCGCGGGCTCCAGGTGACCTGGCGTGTGCCGATCCGCGGCGGCTTCGCTGGCCCCGCGGTCGCCGGTGGACGGGTCTTTGTCCTCGACTACGAAGAGACACCGGGCAGCCGCACCATGGATGGGACCGAGCGCCTGCTAGCGCTTGATGAGGACACCGGCGCGGTCCTCTGGGAACAGACCTGGCCTGCTGCGTATCGCAACATCTCCTGGAAGTTCGCCACCGGCCCGCGCACGCCGCCGACCGTGGACGGCGATCGCGTGTATGTGCTCGGCGCGGCCGGGATGATCTTGTGCCTGGACGCTGAGACAGGTGAGGCTGTCTGGCAGGTCGATACCGGTGCCGAGTACGGCGCCACGGTACCGGCGTATGGCGTGTCGCACGCGCCTCTCGTCGAGGGCGACGTCCTGATTGTCGTCGTGGGTGGCGAGCCCGACGCGAAGGTCGTCGGGTTTGACAAGGCGACGGGAGAGGAGCTGTGGCGCGCGCTGGAGATGACGTCAGAAACCGGCTACTCGTCGCCGATCGTCATCGACGCGGGCGGCGTGCGACAGCTGATCTTCTGGCACGCGACCGCCTTGGTGTCCCTCAATCCCGAGACGGGCGAGACCTATTGGGAGCAGGAGTTCCGGAACACCGGCGGGCTGTCGATCGGCACGCCGGTGCACAGCGGCCGGTATCTCCTCATCAGTCAGTTCCGCACCGGGTCGATGATGATGACGCTCAACAGCGATCGTCCCACGGCGCGGATGCTCTGGAAGGGACAGGCCCGGAGCGAGCTGCCACACCTGACGGACGGCCTCCACGCGATGATGTCGACCCCGATCATCATCGATGACTATCTGTATGGCGTCGACAGCTACGGCGAGCTGCGTGGTATCGACGCCACAACCGGGGAACGGCTCTGGCAGAGCGATGCCCTGACTGCGCAGGGCCGATTCGGCACGGCGTATTTCGTGCGCAACGGCGACCGGTATTTCGTGACCACCGACTCCGGGGCGCTGGTCATCGCGCGGTTCACCCCGGACGGCTACGAGGAGATCGATCGAACCCCGCTGCTCGAGCCGACCTTGCACACGCGGGGCGGTGCCTCGGGTCGGTGGAGCGACCGGACGGTGTTGTGGGCCCACCCCGCGTTTGCAAACGGACACGTCGTGGCACGGAACGACCGCGAGATTATCCGAGCGTCGCTCGTGGCCGCCGACTACCCAGACGACATCACCGCTGGCCCCGTGCTGACGGCTGGGTCCGACCGAGCGCAGGACGCTCGCGCTGTCCTACAGGCGGCCGCCGACATCATGGGCGTGACCGACATGACTTCCCTGCAGTATTCCGGGACCGGCTGGATCGGTGGGGTCGGCCAGAACTACGCCCCGGATCAGGATTGGCCGCGGTTCGAGCTGGCCAGCTACACGCGGACCATCGATTTCGATACCTACTCCTCGACAGAGGAGATGGTCATTCGGCAGGGGAGCTATGCCGCCCGCGGCGGCGGGGCTCCGATTCGTGGCGAACGGCGACGGAGCGTGCTGGTGAGCGGCACACGCGCCTGGGACATCGAGGGTGACCGCGTCATCCCCAGGCCGGCCGCCTCTGAGCGGCGGATGCTCGAGATCCTGCTGACCCCGCAGGGGTTCCTCAAGGGCGCGATGTCCAACACCGCCACGGCGGTGACGCGGCACGAGAATGGAGGACGGGTGACCGTCGTCTCGTTCATCGCGCTCGGCCGATACCGGGTGAACGGGACGATCGCCGAGGACAACGTTGTGCAGCGGGTGCAAACCTGGATTCCGAATCCCGTGGTCGGGGACCTGTACTACGAGACGGTCTACACGGACTACCAGGACGTGGGCGGGATACAGTTTCCGATGCGCTGGCATCAGCATCAGGACTACGATGACGGCGCCCACCAGCCGAATGTCAGCGGCGGCGCCCACTCGTTCGGTCTCGACACCATCACGGATGTCCGCATCAATGTGGACGGCGCAGCGCTCACGGTCCCTGGTGCCGTTCCGGGTGCCCAGGTCGCGCCGGCGCGCGTCGAGACGGAACAGCTGGCCGATGGGGTGTGGTTGCTCGGCGGGGGATCCCACAACAGTGTGGCGGTCGAGTTCCGGGACCATGTCGCGGTCATCGAGGCTCCGCTGAACGAAGAGCGGTCGCTCGCGGTGATCGAAGAGGTGAGGCGCCTCGCGCCGACCAAACCGATTCGTTTCATCGTCACCACCCATCACCACTGGGACCACTTGGGTGGGCTGCGTACGTACGTGCACGAGGGTGCGACCGTGGTGGCCCACGAAGGCAATCGTCCGTATTACCAGGAGGTGCTGAGGGCGCGGCCGTGGGTGCTCGCACCCGACCGGTTTTCGCTGCATCCGCCAGAAGAGTGGTCAGAAGGTTACATCTTCGAGACCGTCGGCGAGAAATACATCCTCGGGGATGCAGAGCGAACGGTTGAACTGCATCATATCCATGGCCTCAACCACGTGGCGGGGATGCTGATCGCCTACCTCCCGAAGGAGAAGCTGGTGGTCGAAGCGGATCTCTACACACCGCCGCCGGCCGGGGACACATCTCCCCGCACTCCCAGCGTCAGCAGCAGGACCTTCTATGAGAACCTGCAGCGCTTGAACCTGGACGTGGAGACGATCGTCCCTATTCACGGGCGTCCCACGTCGATGTCGGCCTTCGTGGAGTTCGTGACGCAAGGGCAGTAGGGTTAGGCCGTTTGCGGCCCGAAGCGAATGTACTCGTCCGGGCCGGCGGCGACGGCCAAGGCGCGCACGTGTGCGCCCCGCGGCCGCGGCGTGGGGCGATGGGGCCCCACAAGCGGTCGCGTGGGGTGCGGGGCGCAGCCCCGTCCAAGCAATGATGAGGAAGAACGAAACATGGCGAAGAAAATGGACATCCGGCCGGACGACCCGCAGCTCAAGAAAGAAACCGGTCTCACGCGTCGCGACTTCGTCAAGACGGGAGCCGCCGCGGGGCTGGGTGCCGGCACCTTGCTGGAACCGCACCAGGCATCGGCACAGACCTCTCCCACTTCTACGGCCCCCGACGACATCGTCTGGGACTACGAAGCGGACGTCGTCATCGCCGGGGCCGGGTGCGTGGGTCTGACGGCGGCCATCCGCGCGCGGGACCTCGGAGCCACCGTGCTCGTGGTCGATTCGAACTTCGACCCTGGTGGCCGGATGATACACAGCGGCGCGTTTCTCTCGCTCGGGGGAGGCGACCCGGTCCAGCGTCGGGACATGAAGGGCGACAGCGACGGCGAGGGCTTCATCACCGTCGATCCGTCCGAGGCCCCGGAGGAGCTCGACGACAGTGTCGACCTGCTGTTCACGGACCTCACCGACTGGTCGGTCCTCGACACCAAAGCGCAAAGCCCGTATCGCTACAACGAGCGGGAGCTCGCGCGCTCGTGGGCCGAGAACTGCCCGGCGACCCGACAGTTCCTGATCGACAACTACGTGCGGTTCGCGAGGGTGAGTGGTACGCACGGCGGAGGAGGCCTGTCGCGCGCACGGGGGGCGCGCTGCTTCCTCATGCTGGGCGACAAGACCGACATCAAGGCGGGCACGATCACCGCGGAGGACGCTGGCGTCGCGGATCCCGAGCGCACGAGTCCGTTCGCGCCCGTGCAGATGAACAACGCGAGTCGCGCTGTCGGCCCAAACGCCGTCAGCAACGGGGTGGCCCTGTCCCGGCCACTGGAGTTCTCGGCCCGGGAGAAGGGGGTCGAGTTCATGTTTCATCGGCACTTCGACGAGCTCGTCCGCGAGCAGCCGTTCTCGGGTCGTGTGGTGGGGATCCGAGCCCACTATTCGCCGCGCTATCACCCCGAGACCGGCGAGCTGCTGCAGAGCTATTGGCAGAACGGTAATGTCGAAGAGCAGCGGGAGACGATCAGTATCAGGGCCCGCCGTGCCGTCATCCTTGCCAGCGGGGGCCACGCCGGCAACCCGGAAGTACGCAGCATGTTCTATCCGGCGATGCGGGAGCCGGCCTTCCCGACCAGCGGCTTCGCCCTGCAGGGCCCGCATGGTCAGGATGCCAGCGCGCTCACGGCGGGCCTGAGGATCGGCGCCAACCTGGCGGGGATGCAGCAGAACCTGTCCTATCCCACAACGTTCCATATCTCCACGCGCCTCGGCACCCGGGATGCGTACACCACCATGATGCCCGGGCACCCAACGTTCGGCTTCCGCAGATCAGCGGGGGTCAACGTCGGCAGCGCCGGCTTCGAAGAGTTCATCGCCGTGAATCAGGTCGGGAAGCGCTTCTTCAATGAAGTCCGTCTACCCGCCCGGCCTGCTGGCAGCCGGTATCCGGGTGGCGGTGGCGCCCCGGGTCGGGGGCTGAAGCACACACCGCTCGACTGGCGCAACTGCCGGAAGGAGTGGGTCCGGGAGATGTACAACTACGACCACGGGCTCGATGCCGCGCTGGCGATCAACGAGGGGTCGAAGCCGCCGCACTACTACTCCGGACCGCTGTGGGCGATCTTCGATCAGGAGGCGGTCGAGCGTACGGGGTGGGAGCTCCGGGCCCCCTACGTGGCGGACAACGGGTACTTCTTCGAGGCCGATGCGATTGAAGAGCTGGCCGAGAAGATCGCCGCGGGCCATGAGTTCCAGCGGGTGCCGTTGAGCTATCTGGCCGACACCGTGACGACCTGGAACAGCTACGTGGATGCGGGGGCGGATCCCGACTTCGAGCGCGACACGGATGCGCCGATGAACCGCATTGCGACCCCACCCTTCTATGCGCTCTCGATCATGGTGATCTGGCATGACTCCTATGGCGGTCTGCGCGTCAACGGCCGGCAGCAGGTCGTCGACATGCAGGGCCAGGTCATTCCAGGTCTCTATGCGGGCGGCGAAGCGGTGGGGGGCCTCAACAAGCATGGCCTGGGCAAGGGACACGTGCACGGCTACGTCGCCGGTAAGCATGCCGCCGAAGAGCGTTCAGCCTGACGCGGACGACCTGGGCCGGCCGATGTGGACATGTCGGAAGAGGACCTCTGATGTTGAAGATTGCGGTTGGTGTTCTGAGTGTGGCGTGTGTCATCGCCACTGTGGCCGTCGCCCAGCCGGTGGTCGATTCGGTCGTCTTCGAGCAGGGGCAGCAGCTCTACCAGGACCACTGCGCGCTGTGTCACCAGGACGCCGGTACCGGGCATCCGCCGGCATTCCCGGCCCTGAGCGGTAACGATCGGCTTGGGAACCCTGGTCGGATCGTCCGCACCATCCGGCAAGGCACCGGCACTATGCCTCCCTTCCCTGATCTGACGGCGACGGAGATCGCCGCCGTGGCCACCTACATTCGCAACGCGTGGGCGAACGGCTTTGGCGGAATGACGACCGCAGACGCGACCGTCGTGCTGGGGGGGCTCGAGGCAGGCGGCGATCTGGCGTCCGTCTGGGATGGCGTCTTCACTGAGGGACAGGCGGAACGCGGCCGGGCCGCGTACTCGGGTGCCTGTGGTTTGTGTCACGGGCGCAGATTGAATGGCGCGCCGGACGACCCGGACATGCGTTCAACGCCGCCCCTAGCCCGGGCGAGATTCCTCCGCACCTGGGACGGGAGATCGCTGGCCACGCTATTCGAATACACCCGAGCGACGATGCCCGAGGACAATCCCGGATCGCTGACCGACGAAGAGTACATCGATGTCATCGCTTACATGCTCTCGGCCGGCGGTATGCCGGTGGGAGAAGCCGAGCTGGGATCCGATCTGGGACGTCTCGCCCGCGTCGTCATCGAACCACAACCCTAGCGAGAGCGAGCCTCGCGTCGCCGGTCGACTGGCTTTCGAGAAAACTGCCCCCTCGGTTCCGTCAGCGAGCTCAGAAACTGACTGGTGCCTGGACGCGTCTATCACCCGAGGTCGTCCTGGTCAACGTTCCAGGTCGATGGCTTCCTGCGCTGCGCGGGCTGCTTGATTCCCGACCGTGATCCGGCCCGTTGGAACAAGATGCGATTCGATGACATCGACATCGCGAGCTGTCACGACTGCAGTGAGGACGACGCGATTGTCGTTGTCTGCTGTAGGTTTGGTCCAGTTGTCCAGCTTCCGTGAAACAACGAAAGTGCCGACAACGTTCTCGGCTTGTCGGTCCCGCGCTCGCCACCCTTTCATGGAGCTACACGCGTAGTGGTTGCAGATACGCGAGCGCATCTCTCTCTGGAGGCCGCAACCAGTGGCCGAGTGGTTGATGCACGAATGTTCCATCGTCTTGGGGCTCAATCGCTCCAGATAGGCTGCCAGTACGTCGCGAGGGCGAAGGTCCGGATGCTTCCGCAGGAACTCCGTCATGTCGTCGACGGTGAGATAGGCGGAGTCCGCGCCATGGACACAGCATCCCCCAGCGCACAACGTGCAGAACTTGCTCTC
>Ga0310122_10001482_pt1 | contig 14951 bp, 14 predicted proteins | sample CB6_Bottom_1051__FD_203503 | JGI IMG/M metagenome (GOLD analysis project Ga0310122, IMG submission 203503) | Marine microbial communities from Western Arctic Ocean, Canada - CB6_Bottom_1051 | ecosystem: Environmental > Aquatic > Marine > Oceanic | place: Canada: Western Arctic Ocean | collected...
GCGAGTGGATGGGATACCCGCTGTACTACGGCGTCTACGGGGGCACACCGCCGGAGCGTTCCGGCGCGCGCCATGCCGTGATCGCACCGTATGGTCCGTTCGCCGGCGGTGACGGCGAGGTGGTGTATCTCGGTATTCAGAACGAGCGCGAGTGGCAGGCATTCTGTGTCGGTGTGCTTGACCAGCCGGATCTGGCCACCGACCCGCGATTCGTGTCGAACGCGGAACGAGTCCAGCACCGTGAGGCACTCGACGCGGAGATCGAAACGGTGTTCGGCGGGATGAACACGACAGAGATTCTTGAGCGTCTCGAGTCGGCACGTATCGCGAACGCTCGGCTCCGCACGGTGCAGCAGCTGTCTGACCATCCGCAGCTGGCCGCGCGGGAGCGGTGGCGGAACGTCGACACCCCGGCCGGATCGATCCGCGCGACCCTGCCGCCAGCGTCGATTGACGGGGTCGTGCCGGTGATGGCCCCGGTGCCGGCACTCGGAGCGCATACCGACGCCATCCTGGACGAACTGGGCTTCGACTCGACCACCGTGGCGGGTTGGCACGACGACGGGATGATTTGAACGCGCGCTCGAAGCCCGAAGCCCGAAGGCTGAAGTCCGAAGCCTGAAGCCCGCACCGCCGGCTGAGGGCGCGCGTCGACCGGAGACGAAGGAGCGAGACATGCCAGTCAAGGAAGGGTGGACCGGACGGGTCTACGAAGATTTCGAGGTCGGCGATATTTACGAGCACCCATTGGGTCGGACGGTGCTGGCGGCGGACAACACCTGGGCCACGTTGCTGTCGATGAATACGAATCCGATTCATTTCGATCATGCCTACGCGGCCAAGACGCCGTTCGGACGGCCCTTGGTCGACTCGACATTTACTTTGGCGGTCGTCACCGGGCAGTCGGTGATCGACCTGTCGCAGAACGCGATGGCGAATCTGGGGTGGGACGAAGTACGGCTGCCGAATCCCGTGTTCGACGGCGACACGATCTACTCGCGAAGCGAGGTGTTGGAGAAGCGAGAGTCGAAGTCGCGTCCCGCCGTGGGGATCGTGAGCGTGAAATCGACGGGGTTCAACCAGGACGGTAAGATTGTGATCACGTTCAAACGCACGTTCATGGTGTACAAGCGTGGACATGTGCCCCCGAGGTTTCGGCCGCCGTTGCCGGAGGGCGTCTGAGGCCCGCTAGGATGTCACGCATGAACCTCGAGCGAATGACAAGTCGCAGACAGTGCCGCCGCCGCGTGACGGCGACGGCGCTGGGGATGTGCTTGGTGGCCGCGGCGTGCGGGGACCCGCTCCCGGTGGTCGACGGTGACGTTGCGTTTGTCGGGGTCAACGTGCTTCCGATGCGTGGGCCCGGTGGCCCGGTCGTGCTGGAGAACCAGACCGTCGTGGTGGCGAACCGCCGCATCGCCTCCATCAATCCGACTGATACGGTCGAGGTGGCGGACGACGTCGAGGTGATCGAGGCCGAGGGGAGCTACCTCATGCCTGGGTTGGCCGAGATGCATGGACACCTGCCCGGGCGTCCGCTGTTACCGCTCGATCGCAAGAATCTCCTGTTCCTCTACGTGGCCAACGGGGTGACCACCGTACGTGGGATGCAGGGCAACCGGTCGCAGTTTACGACGCGAGACCAGATCGCCCGGGGTGAGACGATTGGTCCACGCCTGTTCATCGGGAGCACATCGATGAGCGGCGCCAGCGTGACCACCGCCGAGCAGGGTGCGCAGCTGGTGCGCGAGTATCACCAGAGCGGATACGACCTCGTCAAAATCCACGAAGGGTTGACGCGCGACGTGTTCGACGCGGTGGCGGCCACGGCCAACGAAGTGGGGATTCCGTTCGGTGGGCATGTGCCGGATGAGGTCGGACTCTTACGAGCGCTCGAAGCCGGCCAGGTATCGATCGACCACCTGGACAACTATGTCGAGGCGCTGGTGCCGGACGACGCCCCGCGAGGGGACGCGCCCGGGATCGACGGCCTCGGCGCCTTGTTGGATGTCGTCGATGAAACGCGGATCCCCGAACTCGTGCGAGCCACCCGCGCCTCCGGGGCGTGGGTTGTACCAACCATGGTGCTTTGGGAGACGGCGTTCTACGGCCAGCAGTCGTCGGCGGAGCTCCGTGGCGAGCGGCCCGAGGTGCGGTACATGCCGCCTGAAATGGTCGAGCAGTGGGACCGTGCGGTGGATGAGCGGCTCGCCGCGAGCGACCAGGCGACGAACCGTCGCATCAGCGACCTCCGACGGTCCATTTTCTCCGCGCTGCACGAGGGTGGCGCACCACTGCTGCTGGGGACCGACTCACCGCAGATCTTCAGTGTTCCTGGATTCGCGATGCACCGCGAAATGGCGTTGTGGGTCGAACTCGGCATGAGTCCGTACGAGGTCCTGGAGACCGGGACGCGCCGAGTGGCCGAGTACTTCGACGCGACCGACGACTTCGGGTCTGTCGCGGTTGGGCATCGCGCCGACCTGCTCTTGCTCAACGCGAACCCGATCGAGGACATCGCCAACGTGTCCAGCCGCGGCGGAGTCATGGTGAACGGTCGCTGGATGCCCGAGGCGCAGATTCAGGAACGCCTCGCCGCCATCGCGACGACTTACGGCAACTGAAGCGCCTCGTCCCGCCGGCACTCCGGACGTAGCCGTCGGTAGGCCTTCGAACACCGCGCTCAAGGAGCATCGTTGTGACCGAAACATCAATCCCGGCCCTCACGCGATTTGGCGAGTTTGTCGCGACGAGCGTCGTCCCCTCGGCGGCCCGCGTGGCGGCGCGCGACGCCGTGCTCGACACCGTCGGGGTCACGCTGGCCGGGTCGATTGAGCCGGCCGCGAGGCTGGTGCGCGACGTGGCTCGGGCCGAGGGCGGCGCGGCCCGGTGCGCCGTGCTGGGTACGGGCGAGCGGACCAGCGCCGGCTGGGCGGCCCTCGCCAACGGCACCGCCGCGCACGCCCTGGACTTCGATGACATGTGCTTCGTGTCCATGGCGCATCCGAGCGCGCCGCTGGTCGCGGCCGGGCTGGCGGCGGCCGAGCTCGCCGACGCTGGCGGTGCCGCATTGCTCGACGCCTATTGCGTCGGCTTCGAGGTCGAGGCGGTGCTGGGTCGCGTCATGAATCCGACCCACTACGAGCGCGGCTGGCACGCGACCAGCAGTCTGGGCAGCATTGGCGCCGCGGCGACGGCGGCCCGGTTGTTGGGGCAGGACGCGGGGGCGGCGACCCGCAGCATGGCGATTGCCGCGGCCGAGGCGTCCGGACTCAAGGAGAGCTTCGGCACCATGGTGAAGCCGTTGCAGGCTGGGCTCGCCGGTCGCAACGGCGTGCTGGCGGCACTGTTGGCTGACACTGGCTTCAGTGCGTCTGAACATGCCGTCGATGGGGCGCAGGGGCTCCTGGTCGCCATGCAGTCCAGACAGGAGACGCTTGGCGACGGGGCGGCGTCCCTGGGGCACGCGTGGGAGATCGTCGACGGCGGCATCACCGTCAAGCTGTATCCGTCCTGTGCCGCGACCCATCCGACCATTGACACGCTGATCGATCTGCGCGCCGAGCATCGGTTTACGCCAGACGAGGTCGAGGCGGTCGACGTGCTGGTGGACAGTGTGACGCCGACGGTGTTGATACATGACCGGCCCACGACCGGGCTGGAGGCGAAGTTCAGCTTGCACTTTTGCGCTGCGGCCGCCCTGGCCCACGGCCGGGTGAACGTGCAGACGTTCGAGTCGCCGTGCCTGTCCGACCCGGTCATACATGCGCTCTTGCCGCGTATCACGATGCGCGTGGACCCGGGGGTGGGCGTTGGTCAGCCCACACTGACCGAGGCGGTCGTCACGGTGCGGTTGCGGAACGGCACCTCTTTCGAGCGCCGCGTCCACGGCGCGCGCGGCTATCCGGATCGTCCGCCGACGGCGACTCAGCTGGGGGACAAGTTCCGCGCCTGCGCCGAGCGGGCCGTGTCGCCAGGGGTCGCCGCCGACGCGCTCGATTGGCTCCGTGACCTGGAGCGGCACCCACGGGTCGCGGCGTTCTCAGACGTGCTCAGCGCCGTACCCGCGTAGCGGGTCGAGGATTCTTCCTAGCGATGTCTACACGACGCGTTCGCCGTTCAGTGTTGTTCGTGCCAGCGGTCCGCCCCGACCGGTTCGCGAAAGCGGTGGCGACCGGTGCCGATGCGGTCTGTATCGACCTGGAGGACGGGGTCAGTGTCGAGCAGAAGGACGAGGCTCGCGACAACGCGCTCGCGCTGCTTGCCGAGCACCCCGCGTGTCGAGCTGAAGTGATGTTGCGAATCAACGAGCCGGGTTCTGATCTCGGAGAACGGGATCTGGCGGCGCTGGTCGGCGCCGGTGTCGCGCCAGATTCCCTGATGGTCCCGAAGGTCAGCGGTCCGGAGGCATTGACGTCGTTGGAGCGCCGACTCGGACCGGCGCTGGCGGGGTTGCCGTTGATCGTGCAGATCGAAACGGCGCGCGGGCTCGCCGCGGCGGAAACCATCGCCACGGCCTCACCGAATGTGGCCGTCCTGTTCTTCGGGGCGGTCGACCTGTCAGCGGAGCTGGGGTGTGCCATCGAGTGGGACGCGTTGCTCTACGCTCGATCCAGGGTGGTCGCGGCCGCCGCGCTGGTTGGGGTCGACGCGATGGACACGCCGTTCATGGACGTCTCGGATCCCGACCAACTGGGCGAGGAGGCCCAGGCGGTGCAGCGTCTTGGATTCACCGGGAAGGCCGCGATTCACCCGACTCAGGTCCCAGTCATTCAGGGCGCCTTTTCGCCTGATGCGGCGGCCGTGGCCTGGGCCCGACGCATGGTGGAGGCCTACGAGGCCAATCTGGGCGGCGTCCTGCTGGTCGACGGGAAGCTGATTGAGCGCCCCGTGATCGCGTCTGCCCAGCGGATTCTCGCTATCGCCGACGCCGTCCACGCCACGACCCCGTAACGAGCCCGTTCGTTGGGCCCTCCAGCGTGCTAAACGGGGTGACGCGGTTTTCGGATGCCCCGCCCGAAAGCGTCAGGCTCGCGACAAGACGGGGCCGACGTTCGTCGGGTTCGCCACGAGCGGGAGTGGCGGGGAGGCGGGCACCGACACGGTTGTCGTCGACTGCTTCCGCCGCATCTGCCCGTTGCGATCGTGCGCGAGGGCGGTCTGGAGCAACGGTAGATAGAACACGCCGTCTCCGAGCAGCGTGATGCGGTTCTTGCCGACTTCGACCCACTCGAGATCCTCAAACGCCGTCCAGACCACGCGGTGCTCGTCGACGACATCGAGGCCGAACCGACGGTGATACGCCTCGCGGTCGACCGACATGCCTTGCAGTTCCTGGAACAGCAGGTGTAGCCGGAGATCGGCCGGCGTGTAGTGGAACCCACGCATGACGGGGAACTGCCCGTCGCGAATACAGCGGAAATATTCTTCGATGCGCACCTGGTTCATGAACGCCCAACCTGGAGACTGCGGGGTGCCGAAGAAGAACGAGATCCCAGCATATCCCCAGCCCCAGGCGTCGAAGCCGATGGGGCCCTCATCCGTCTGTTGGAACGGGTGCCGAAACAGCTCCTCGTACAAATAGGAACTTGCGAGCTCGCCATCCCGTCGTTCGAAATCGTACGGCGTCACCTGGGTGTAACCACACGACTCGAGCACCGCCTTGCCGACTCGATACATCTCCAGGTTGTCTTCAGTCGAGGGCAGCTCCCCCCGTCGGTTCCGGGAAAAATCGGTCCGGCCGGCGACGTTCAGCTCGTAATGGGTGATGTGGGTGACCCCGGTGGCGGCCATCGCTTCCAGGTCGCGCACCATGACGTCCAGGGTCTGGTTCGGCCAACCGAAGATCAGATCGACGCTGGCCGGCAACCCCAGGGCGTCGCACGATTCCAGGGTGCGGTACACCTGATCGGCTCGCTGCTTCCGTCCGCTGGCCTTGATCAACTCGTCGTCGAGCTGCTGGACCCCCATGCTGATCCGGTTCATGCCGCTCTGTTTCATACCCAGCAGCTTGTCGTGGCTGAACGTCTGGGGAATCCCCTCGAGGGTGACCTCGATGTGCGGCGGGATGTCGAAGACCCCCCGCACCACGTCCATCAGCCGTGGGTATTGGTCGGCCTTATACAGGTTGGATGTACCGCCGCCGAAGTAGATGCTGGCCAGCTCGGTGCCGGCGAAGTGATCGCGGAACAGGTCGCCCTCGCGTTCGAGGTAGCCCAGATATTCGTCGAGTTGACGGTGTCCTGTGTAGATCTCACTCGGAAACAGACAGAAACCGCATCGATCCGGGTCGGTCGGCAGGCAGTAGGGCGTGCCCACATACAGATTGACCTGTTTGCGGATGTCCCGGTTCGCCCGCTCGCGGGCCCGCAGGACATCGTCCATCACGAGGTTCTGCTCGAGCCAGTGCACGGGTGATGGATGGCCGTGCAGCACCTTGTTGCTCTGGCGCCGACGCCGGTGCTTCTCAACAAAGGCGTGAACCGCCTGTAAATCGCGCATATGGGCCGGGATCCGAACTGTCTGCTAAACGGGATCCGAACTGTCTGCTAAAAATGGTGACCGTCCGGGGGCGGGCACGCTCAGACCGTGTGAACTGTGGATTGTCGGCCGGACCGTGCGGGTTGTCAACCTACCGAACCTTGGCCAGGACTCCGTGCTCGGCGTTGAATTCGACGCGATTTGGCTTGGCGGGGAGCGGCAGCTCGACCTGCACTTCGTCCGCATCCACCCAGACCCGATGAATCATCGGCGGGCGGTCGTCAAAGGTGAGACGGATCGGCACCGGCATCTTGAACCCTTCCGACACGTTCTCCTGCCGGATGCGACCGTGTAAGACAAACGGCGCCGGGCTGTCGACTTGCGGGCTGACCTCGAGGTCTGGACGGTAGGTCGGCACCTCTACGCCATAGACCCACTGGTCGAAGAACCAGTCCATCGGTTCGCCGAAGGCGTCGGCCACCGCCGTTTCGAACGACTGCGTCGACATCGCGCCACCGACGTGGTCGGTGGCGTACCCGCGCATGAGCGCGCGGAACCGGGCGTCGTCGCCGGTCTCGGGGTCCAGCAGCATCGACCGCAGCATGTGCAGGATGTAGGCCCCCTTTTCGTAGACCACCACCCGGTAGTCGAACGGGGTGTCGGCAGTGTTCAGGCGGAAACCGACGACCAGTGCGCCCGACTCATGCGCGTCGCTGCGACGCAACACGTCCGGAGGGAATCCATAGTGCACGCCCCGGCCCTGTCCCACGTGGCCTTCGCCCAGGACATCGAGTCGCCACGCGTTGATCATCTCCAAGAACTGGTCTGGCGCATCAAGGCCGTCCCGTGTGAAGAGCGCGGCGGAGTACTGGGCAAACCCTTCTGTCATCCACTGGTCGCGATATCCGGCCCAATCGATGCCGGCGCCCCACCATTGGTGCGCCACCTCGTGCGCTCGGAACAGTTCCGATTCGCCCGTGTGCAGTTCGCCGAAGGCTTGATACGACAAGAGGACAAGCCCGGGAAACGCCTGGCCGTAGTCGGTTTGGGTCTCGGTCACCAGCAGCGAGTCGAACGGGTACGGACCGAAATAGTCGCTGTAGAACTCGATCGCACGCACGAGGTCGTCGATGGTTTTCTCCCGATTGCCGGAACCGAAGCCGAGATGGTTGTCGTTCGCGTAGACGGACACCGGGAGGCCGTCCCGTGTCACCTGTGTGATATCGAATTCTCCGTAGTGAAATGACATGCTCCGGACCGGTTCGGCCGTGGTCCAGCGCATGATGCGCGTGTCTCCAGTTACGCGCTCCTCGATCAGGGTGCCGCCGCTTGCGATCCGGTATCGCTCCGGGACTCTGAATGTGAGATCCAGTTGGCTGTACGAGCCGTCCGGGTGACGTGGACGCCAGTTCAGCGTGTCCTTGAGGATGAAATCCAGAGTCTGGCGGTGTCGCTCGACCAGCTCGCCCTCGTAGGCCACCTCGAGAATGAACCGTTCGCCCGCGGCCACCGTCCTGGGCAACGTGACGGTCACCCACGGTTCGAAACGGTCTTCCTCCAGACGCCGGTTGTGCCGCTCCTGCACGAAATGCAGCTGTTCCCCGACCAGCGACGGCGGCTGGTCCGGCTCCCTGGCGTCATCACGTTCGGGGGCGGGGCGCTCGAGGAGCGGGGTTGGAGACGTGTCGTCGTCGTCGGCTGGCCGCCAGCGTACGTCCGTCACTTCCAGCGTCGAGCTGATACGCAGCCGTACCCCCCGGGTCGGCTCCTTGGGATCGAACAGGAGCGCGGCTGTCCCGACAGCATTGCCGTCGCTGTCGAGTGCCAGGTCGACGGCCGCTCGCGGCACCGCGACACGCGGCGCGCGTCTGCGATCCGGTCTGTGCGGCCGTGCGGCCAGCCCCAGCATGTCTCCGGTGATCTCGTCGTCCTTCACAGACAACGACTCGGGGTCAACGGCGAACCTGTCCAGTACGGTCGACGCCTGGTCGGCGGGGTAGTCGCTCACCTGATGGAAATGCATCCAGGTGTCGATCACACGCCGCCGGTCGTACCGATAGAGCCACACTTCTTCAGTTTCGTTCGGCTCGATCTCGACCGTCAGCCACCCATGGTCCTTGGTGTCCAGTTCCGCGAGCAGGTAGGCGGTGTCGGGACCGAGGGTCGCGGCCTCGCGCTGCAAGAGATCCTCGAGCACCCGGCTCTCTGGGTTGTCGAGTTGCCGTTCGAGTCGGCGCTTGCGTCGAGTCTCCAGGAGTCTGTTGGCGGTATCGGTGTCGTCCTCAGGGCTGGGCGTGGCGAGTGCGCGTAACTGTTCGACGAGGTCACCGGCCGACCACACCACGAGCCGGTCGAATGCCTCTTCGACCGAATGCTCGTCCGACAGTTTCTGGAGCTGGTGGTGCTCGACCGCGTCAGGGGGATAGCCTCGGAGCACGCCGTCGCCCAGGAAGACCACCGGCGAGACAATGCCCTCGACATCGGGGGCCAGATAGAGTTCGCCGTCCATCAGCTCGACCTCGAAACGATCCAGACGCACCCGTTCGTTGCTGATCTGTCCGACGTGTACGACTTCGGCTTCCCTGAGGGCCTCGTACCGTGGCGATGGGCCAAGTCCCTCGGCGCTCTCGTCGCGTGTCTGCTCGCCGGCATGGGCCAGTGTGGGCGACATCGGGCCCGCGACGAGGCAGACGAGCCACCCGGCAAGGAGCGGACCCCCGAGGCGTCGACTGATCCTGACGCGGCTGAGTGACGGAAGAGCTCGCGGCATGGGGCCAGCTTACCATCGGGACCTGAAATTGGCGGTGCCAATCGAGCGCCGGAGCCGGGTGTTCGTCGGGGGAGGCCCGACCATGACGAGGCGTCAAGGGCGTGGAGCGCTTCGATGGGGAGAGAATGGGCCATCGGCACGCATCGCGACCGTCGCCAGTCGGGAAAAGTGGGCCGCTTTTTGACCCCGAGTTGGCGATGGAGCGGGCGTCACCGACGACCCACGTATGTAGAAACGCCGGCCGGGGCGAAAGCGTACACAAGAAAATGCAAAATATTCGTATTGGACTCTGACCGCGTGCACTGAGTGCGCTAAATGCCCGTAGAGTCCGAACCCTGGGCGTGCATTCCCGTTTCGCATACTGGATCATCAAGGCTCAATGCCCCCTACACGCACGCCTCACCCCGACCCGGCGGATCTTCTCAAACTGGCGCAGGAGAAACTCGGCCGGAAACGAACCCAGCGGGTGCTCGAGCACTGCAAGGGGTGCAAGGCGTGCGGCGACGAGCTGCTCGAACTGGTGAGCGCGCAACCGCTCCCGACGGGACGCCCGATGCTCAACAAGTGGAACTGGATATCCCTCGCCTTGCTGCTCGCCATGGTGCTGGGCGCCTTCGCGATCCTCTGGTGGGTGGCGCGCAACGCTGTGCCGCCATCGGCCGGCTTCTAGCGTCCGCGGCGGCGCGCCGCGGTCGCATCATCGATGTTCTGTGCGACCCCGATTGACGGCCCGATTGGAGGCGCGTACCAAACAGGCCCGCACCACACCGTAGGCCCGGGTTCCCCCACATGCGATCATGGGGCCCCATGCCACAAGACAGGACATATCGAGCCGGCGGGTCAATCGAGGATTTTTGCCGTGTCTGTAAGACCGACCGGCTACACACCGTGGTTGCCGCGGACGGTGATGGTCGACCCATCCGCGTGGCGTGCGGCTATTGCCATAGCGAGCACAACTACCGCGGTGGACCCAAGATCGCGACGCTCAACGGACCGTCGGACGCGCCATCAGTACCACGGGCGAGCGGGGTGTCGTCCACCCCGTTTCCTGTCGTGAGCGCACGAGAGAGGATGGCGCCCCCCATGACCACCGACTCGGAGGATCTCGAGTTTCTGCTCCGTCGAATCATCCGTGAGGAAGCCGGTATCACCCCGGCCGTGCCCGCCGAGCGATGGCGCGGCGGCACCCTCGTGCTTCGCCCCGCCGGCGGAGGAGGGCAGGAGAAAAGCTGGCCGATCGAGACGTTCTTCCACAAGATCGTGATGGTGCGGAACCGCCTGCGAACACTCGAACAGCAGGTGAACGCCTCAGAGCTCCCGGCCGATGTGAAGGTCAAACTGCAAGGGTATGTCAGCGGCTGCTACGGGTCTCTCACGAGCTTCAATGTCTTGTTTGCGGATCCGGCCGACCAGATCAAGGGAAGCGGAGACCACGAGGAATAGTGTTCTGGTCAGTTCACCGACAGTTACCCATGACTTCTGGACACACGACGCCACCCCAGCGTCGCGATTGAGCCACCGAGCGGACTTGAATCCCGCAGCGTGTCCCTCGTCGGCGGAATCGACGATCAGAAGAGGACTCGGGCGCCATCTGGCCACTCTCGCTCTTGATCTCTGCTGACAATATTGAAATCAATACCCCAAATAGCGGCATGACCGTCGCCGGCCAGCGGATGTCCTATCTCCCCAAATGTCTGTATTTGGCACAAGACGCGCCCGGCGGGCATCGACTTGCCGCCAAACGTTCGGCACGAGGCTTGCTGGTGAGTAGCATGGACAGCGTGCGCGGCTGTCCCGCGGACTGGACAGTACGGCCGGGGATGCCCCGGCCGTGCCGACCGCCTTCGGTGTCGTCGCCAGAGTTCTGCCATGAACGCCTCCCCAACTCCCGGAATCGGCGATACCTCGGTCGGGGCCGTCCGCATTGAGCGCCGCCGGTCGGGGGCATCCCTGGGCCGAGCGCTTGGACCCGAGCTTAAACTGCTGGATCGGATCACCTCCTGGTTCCGCTGGAGCGGCGTGCTCATGCTGCTACTGCTGTCGGGCGTCATGGCGTCGCTTGCGCTGCCGATGCGAACGTGGTTCGAGTTCATGGACGAGGACACGACTTGGACCACCGTCCAAGGCCTGCTCGTGGTGACGCTCGTGATCCAGCTTGTCTCCGTGTGGGAGCAGCGGCATTTCCGAGCGCTTCGTGACCGCCAGGTCGAGCAGATGGACGCGGCGACCGAACAACGTGCGCGAGCAGACCAGTTCTATGGATTGTCGATCCTAGATCCGCTGACCGGCCTCTACAACCGGAGATTTGGCGAACGCCGTCTCGGCGAAGAGATCTCGCGCGCGGCGACGACCGGCGACCCAATGGCGCTGGTGGCGCTCGATTTCGACCGATTCAAAGCGATTAATGACCAGCATGGGCACGCCGCCGGAGACACGGTGTTGAAAGAATTTTCCCGCCGCTTGCGACGAGCGATACGCGCGAGCGATGTCCCCATCCGGGTGGGCGGTGACGAATTCCTGGTGATACTTCCCGAGTGCCCAACCGACCAGGTCCAAACAGTGTTGTCCCGCTTGACGGCGTTCGACTTGAAGCTGGACGACGGGAGTGTCCACGTCTCCTACTCGCGGGGAGTGGCGCGATACCAGGTGGGTGACACGGTTAAAGCCATGATCAAGAGAGCCGACGAGCGTCTCTACGAAAACAAAGCGCAACGTTCGGATTCTGCCACCGCCGACGATCGTGGCCACGAGTCGCGACAGTTGGCCAGCGCTACGTCGAGTGAGACCGACGCCTCCGAGCCCTCTCCCGCTTCCCTGCTGTACTCGTAGAGCGGGGACGCCAGCGCGTCCCGCCGCGAACCACCTCATAGGGTGCCCCCGGTCGTGTCGAGAATCCAGTTGATGGCGGTGGCCGAGCGCTGCCATTGTTTACGCTCTCGGGTGAGCTCACGGCTGCCGGCTGGCGTCACCAGGTAGTACCGTGCGCGCCGGTTGTTCTCCGTGGTTCGCCACTCCGAGCGGATCCATCCCTTGGACTGCATCCGTTGCAGCGCGGGGTAGAGGCTGCCCTGGTTCATTTGGAACACCTCTCTCGACATCTGCCGAATCCGGTGGCTGATGCCCCAGCCGTGGAGGGGTTCGAGTGAGAGGGTCTTCAGCACCAGGAGCTCGAGCGTGCCCTGGAGTAGTTCGGACTGGCCGTGGGCCATGGTTGTCCTCTTGGTGGTCTACGGAAATAACACGAACTTCTGTCGACCGTCAAGAGAAGCTGGAGGTGGCTATTGGGAACTGTCCGCGTCTAGCCGGTGGGGTTGTCTCAGACCGCGGAGGACGAGGTCAACGAGCAACTCGACCGCCGTGTCATCGTCGTGCTGGGGCTCGACGTCGTAGAGCTTGCTCCAGGTCAGAGACTGAACGATCGGTGCGAACAGGGCCGGCACCAGGACCTCGACAGGCCCTGGCGCGAACACGCCCTCCTCCTGCCGCCGCGCGACCCAGCATCCCACGAAGTGCGATAACGCCCCGGCCAGCTCGCTGCCAATACGGCGGTTCTCCTCCGCCTCCCCTTCCAGCAACGCGAACTGCATCATCCGGTGCAAATCCCGGTCTCGGGTGTATCCCTCGCGCACGCCGTCGAACAGTGTTCGTAGCAGAGACCGGTCGTCTCTCGCGTCGGCCAGGCGCCCAAGCTCGATGATCAGCTCCGCAGTCCCGGACTCGGTCCGATGCTGGAACGCCGCGCGGTACAACGCCTCCTTCGTCGGAAAGTGCTTGAAGATCGTGGCTTCACTGACGGCGGCGGCGTCGGCGAGCGCCTTGGTGGTGGTGCCGCGGTAGCCGCGACGACCGAACAACGAGATCGACACCTTGAGAATCTGGCGTTTTCGCTCTTTGCCGGTCAGCCTCGTTCGGCCCGTCGATCGTGCAGTGGGAGCCGGCGCGGAACCGGTGATGGGAACTTCCGTCATGGTTTGTCGTTATTGAGGGTAGCAATTTGGTGCGCGTCGCCTGCCGACCCAGACCATTGTATGTTGCCCGACGCGGGCCAGTGTTACGAAGTAAGCACACACTCACGTTTGTTTTCCACAACGATACCTCGGGACAGCCTGGAACGGCTGCCGTCGCCCAGTGGTTGAAGGAGACCGTAGAACATGTGTAGATCGCGCTTGACACTCGGACGGGCATGACCGGCGGAGTGGCGATGGAGGTGCGTGAGGACGCCGGGCTCTCCTGGCTGCTGATGGTGGCGGTGCCCGCCATGGTCCACCGCCACGCTCGAGACGTTGAGAATCAGGATGACCAGCGGAAACATCGCTGCTGGTGCCCGGCCAGGGGGTCGACTTTGCGGAAGCCGGGTACTGCTCATGCGGTTCTACGACATCGATGCGGGGCGCATCACGATGGATGGATGGTGTCGACATCGCCGAGATGCGGCGGGCCGACCTCCGGGGCCAGGTCGGTATGGTGCTGCAGGATACCTGGCTGTTCGAAGGCACCGTCCGGGACCACATCGCTTACGGCAAACCGGAGGCGACCGACGACGAGGTGGTGGCGGCGGCCCGGGCGACCTTCGTCGTTGCGCACCGCCTCTCGACGATCCGCGACGCCGACCTGATCCTGATGATGGAGGGAGGACAGATCGTCGAGCGCGGTACCCACGACGAGTTGCTGGCCGCCGGTGGCGCCTACGCCGCCCTCTACGAGACACAATTCACCGTCGCCGTGGCCTAGGTTTTCCGACGAGGGCGCCCGCGTGGACGGCGTTGCTTCCTCGGTCACCCCCGCCCGACCGGGCGGGGCTGCCGCCTGCATGCTCCCTCGACCTCTTCAGACGGGGCTACGCCCCGAACCCCACGCGAACGCTACGCGGGGACCCCGAGAGCCCCACTCCACGTCCGCGGGGCGCGCATTGTCGCGCGCCGTCGCCTTGCCAGCCGGGCGCCGCGCTCCGAAAACCGGTTTCCATGGTGAAACTGAATTACGAAAGTAAGTGAATACTCACATTGGAGTATCATTTGTGATTGGGTTGATGTCGTGCGCCAGCCCGCGCGTCAACGATGAGCCCGAGAGATAGCGACATGCGGATCCGAGGAATGAAGACGATTGGACGATACCTCCTGGCGGTGGCGGCGTGCGCCGTTGCGATGACCCTCACACCTCTGGTCGCGGCTGCGCAGGTGCCGCGCACGACCTGGGGTGACCCCGACCTCGGGGGCCTCTTTGACTACAGCAGCGTCACCCCGATGCAGCGCCCGCAGGAGTTCGCCGACCAGGAGTTTCTGACCGAGGAACAGGCCGCGGCGCTCGAGCAGGGAGCGGTGGACCGCGACCAGGCGGCCCTCGAGGCGCCAGTGCAGCGCTCGGAAGCGGGCGACTTCGCGGGCGCCAACGGTCACGCCTGGCAGTGGGGCCTCGAGTTCGGCACCAAGGTGGTGGCCGACCGGCGGACCTCCCGGATCATCGACCCCCCGAACGGGCGGTATCCAGAAGCCACCGAGGCCGCCAAGGCGGATCAGGCGCGCCGCCGAGGCTTCGGGGCCATCCTCCCCGCCGACGACTACTTCGACCTCGGATAGGGCGACCGATGCCTGGCGCTGCACGGCCTCCCGCTGTCGCCGCTCCCCTACAACAACCTGGTGCGGCTGTTCCAGACCGAGGACTACTTCGTCATCTACGCCGAGGCGTTCCGTACCTGGCGCAT
>Ga0310122_10001483_pt1 | contig 14948 bp, 18 predicted proteins | sample CB6_Bottom_1051__FD_203503 | JGI IMG/M metagenome (GOLD analysis project Ga0310122, IMG submission 203503) | Marine microbial communities from Western Arctic Ocean, Canada - CB6_Bottom_1051 | ecosystem: Environmental > Aquatic > Marine > Oceanic | place: Canada: Western Arctic Ocean | collected...
TGAGCGACTACTGGCGCAAGTATGTGGGGCTAGAAGGTGGTGTAGTAGGGATTGACACCTTCGGCGAATCAGCACCGGGTGGTGTGGTTCTAGAGCATTTCGGCTTTACAGCTGAAAATGTAGTCAAGTGTGTTAAGGATGTTTTGTAATTTGAGTTAAGCTGTTAATATAACGGCTTGTTGCTAGCTCTTTTTTTAAGGAGCTAGCAAACTCATAAAAATAATAATAACCGAAGGGTTATTTATAAAAAAAAGAGTATATCGGGGAGTCTAAACGTGAAGGTACGTAATCTAACAAATGGTTTGCTGGTTTCGTTATTGTTTTCAGTAACTGCAGTTGAAGCAGATAGCAAATATCCAGCAACAGATTTTCAACCAAAAGTTGTTTATCAGGATTCAAGTTATAAGCATAGTGGTTCGTCGGCTGCTACAACATCTGGCGGTGCTGTGAGTGTTGCTGATTCAAATTATCCGGCAGCAAATTTCCAGCCAGAGGTTTTATATCAGGCAAAAGGCTATGAGCATACAGAGCAAAAATCAGGTAATGCTACAGTATCAAGTTCTGCTGCTACAGCCAGTACTTCTGCAGGTAGTGAAAGTGCATCAGAGGGTACTTCTTCAAATATGCTTCTTGGCTTGATGTTGGTTGGTGTAGTAGGGTTTCTTTTTTACAAAAAAGGCAATCAGCCTCAGTCTGAGTCACCGGCTAGAAGAAAATCATCTGGACGTACAGCTGTCGAGTCGAATGGTGATGGCACTGCAGTGAGTGGCGTTGCGAGATATTTGGAAGGCAAAGCTGAGCCATTAGTGAGTGGTGTTGCAAAATATCTAGAAGGGCGTCAAAGTGTTGCTGCCAGTGGTGTTTCTAAATACCTGGCAAAACAAAAAGTGTCAGCGAGATTGGCTGAAGCTGAAAATGCATCAGGCGTTGAGAAATACCTAAGAGACCGCGGATAATACAGGCATGGATGAGAATTACTTAATCAGCTTGATGGTCGCTTTCTTTTTCGGGTTGACTTTCTTCAAGAAAGATACAAAAATTTCTTTTGATACACAAGAAGTTAGCCGTATTCCTAGTCGTAATACTTCTGGGCATACAGGTGTATCTCATTATCTACAAAAGAAACAGGATTTAAGGCAGGAAATGAATCCTACGGGCGTAGCTAAATATTTAGTGCTTAAGGAAGCTGATTTACCGGTAAGTAGTGTAAGCAAATATATTGCCAGGCAGTCCGTTCTGGCAAATATTGCTGCCGAAGAAAATAAATCAGGTGTCGAAAAATACTTAAGCAATAGAAGTTAGCATTTTATTGGGTTCTTCTTCCGCTCCAAAACTCCATACTTAATGAAAAACACATGGATGTGTGTTATTATCTCCCGTTATTGAAAGGTATTTTAATATGAGGTTAATTTACTGTTACAGTAAATTAACCTCATATCCTTCAAAAGTTTTTTTTATTAATAGGACATAGGCATGGCTAATTTATTAGATCAACTCAAAGCAATGACTGTTGCTGTTGCAGATACTGGCGACATTGATGCAATTGAGAAATTTACTCCTCGTGATGCGACTACTAACCCTTCCCTTATTACAAGTGCAGCTCAGATGCCACAATACCAAGGTATTGTTGATGATACTTTAAAAGCTGCCATTGAATCTTTGGGCGAAGATGCGACTGAAGCAGAAATCGTGACGCTAGCTTTTGATAGATTAGCCGTTTCTTTTGGACTTAAAATTCTCGAAATCATTCCAGGCCGTGTTTCTACTGAAGTGGATGCGCGTTTGTCTTTCGACACGGATGCGACGATTGCAAAAGGTCGCGAAATTATTGCGCAATATGAAGCAGCCGGTATTTCTAAAGAAAGAATTCTTATTAAAATTGCATCGACTTGGGAAGGTATTCAGGCCGCTGCTGTTCTTGAAAAAGAAGGCATTAGTTGTAATCTGACTTTATTATTTGGTATGCACCAAGCGGTTGCTTGTGCTGAAAATGGTATAACCTTGATTTCTCCATTTGTGGGTCGTATTCTTGATTGGTATAAAAAAGATACCGGGCGTGATTCTTATGAGTCAGCTGAAGATCCTGGCGTGGTCTCAGTGTCAGAAATTTATAATTATTACAAGAAATTTGGCTATAAAACTGAAGTAATGGGTGCCAGTTTCCGTAATATCGGTGAAATTACGGAATTAGCAGGATGTGATTTATTAACAATTTCACCTGCATTATTAAATACATTACAGGAAACAGAAGCTAATTTACCTCGTAAATTAGACCCTGAAAAAGCCCAAGACATGGATATTGAAAAAATTGAAATGAGCAAACACGTTTTTGAGCGTATGCATGGCTTGAATCCTATGGCGACAGATAAATTAGCTGAAGGTATCGCAGGGTTTGAAAAAGCATTGGTAGATTTAGAAACCTTGCTAGCTTCGCGTCTGTCTAAAATTACCGCAGAAGCGTAATAATCGTAATACTTTTGAGTGATGTGGCGTTTGATGCCATATCACTCAATTCATATGAATTAAATTGAATACAGACTGTATTCAATAAATAAACACAAACAGATTTAAAAAATGTCTCAGAAAATATTAGATGTAGTAAAACCAGGTGTTATCTCTGGTGATGATGTTCAAAAAGTCTTTGCTATTTGTAAAGAAAATAAATTTGCACTGCCAGCTGTTAACACAATAAATACAGATTCAATTAATGGTGCATTAGAAGCGGCCGCAAAAGTCAAAGCGCCTATTATTATTCAGTTTTCAAATGGCGGTGCTGCATTTGTAGCGGGAAAAAGTCTTAAACTTGAAGGTCAAGGTAATGCCATTATGGGTGCAATAGCCGGTGCAAAACATGTGCATACGGTTGCTGAATCCTACGGCGTTCCAGTTATTCTTCATACTGATCATTGTTCTAAGAAATTACTACCATGGGTAGACGGTTTATTAGATGAGGGCGAGAAGTTCTTTGCAGAAACAGGCAAACCTTTGTTTAGCTCTCATATGCTAGATTTATCTGAAGAAAGTCTGGAAGAGAATATTACAACCTGTGGAAAATATTTAGAGCGTATGTCAAAAATGGGCATGACTCTGGAAATTGAATTAGGTGTGACCGGTGGTGAAGAAGATGGTGTTGATAACTCTGATCTAGACGCTTCTCTATTATATACTCAGCCTGAAGAAGTGGCTTATGCGTATGAAGAATTAAGCAAAATCAGTCCTCGTTTTACGATTGCTGCATCTTTCGGTAATGTACATGGTGTTTATAAGCCAGGAAACGTTAAGTTAACACCAACTATTCTTCGTGATTCTCAAAAATATGTTGCTGAGAAATATGATGTAGCAGCTAATGAGCTTACTTTTGTTTTCCATGGCGGTTCAGGTTCATCAGAAGCTGAAATTAAAGAGTCTATTAGCTATGGTGTGGTAAAAATGAACATCGATACCGATACTCAATGGGCTACTTGGGAAGGTATCATGAATTATTACAAAAAGAATGAAGCTTATCTTCAAGGTCAAATTGGTAACCCTGATGGCGAAGACAGCCCTAATAAGAAGTATTATGACCCGCGTGTATGGCAACGTGCCGGTGAAGTTGCTATGGCAACACGTTTAGAACAAGCTTTTTCTGATCTGAACGCAGTGAATACTTTGTAAAAGGTTTAAACTGAAAACTAAAAAGGCCGATACAGATTCTGTATCGGCCTTTTTTTGTATATGCATAAAAGTAAATATAAGGGTTATCTAGTAATTACTTTATCGCCGTCACCGATCAGTACAACATCTGCGTCCCTTAAAGCAAATAAACCCACTGTTACAACACCCGGGATGTTATTAATCACGCGTTCCATTGCCATCGGATCTCTCATATACAGATTATGAATATCAATAATTTCACAACCATTATCTGAGATAAAGTTTTCTCTCCATACCGGTTGCCCACCCATTTTTACCAACTCACGTGCAACATATTCACGTGACATTGGAATCACTTCGATAGGTAAGGGGAAGCCACCCAGCACATCAACGGTTTTAGAAGAATCTACGATGCAAACAAATTGATCACTGGCACCTGCGATGATTTTTTCACGCGTTAAAGCACCACCCCCGCCTTTAATCAGTTTATTGTTCGGGTCAACTTCATCGGCGCCATCAATATAAACCTTAACATTGTCGACTTCGTTTAAATTAAGTACTTTAATGCCAACACTTTCTAAGCGACGAGTGGTATCAATAGAGCTAGAAATTGCCGCGTCAATGGTGGAAGTATAATCACCCAGCATTTCAATAAAGAAATTGACTGTAGAGCCTGTGCCTACACCAATAACCGGTACATTTTTAATATACTCAATCGCTGATCGAGCTACTTGTTTTTTTAATTCGTCTTGTGTCATAGGTATTGTGTTGTGTAATAGAATTGTGAAAAATTAGATATAAAATTCATAAGCTTAAATGATAACCGATATGCGATTTCCTGTCAGTAGATTTCAACCGGTTTGGCCTGGCCGATATACCTGCGTGCTAGTTTCTGCTGTCTGTGCAAACTATGCTGTCGGTTAGTCTGGTGACAGGTCTCTGAGCCAGCTAAACTACTGCAGACGGAATATTTATTTGCGCAAATCACCTTATCTTGAGATGTTTGCTGGCTAAAATCTATATAATAGGACGTTAGTTCTGAAATTACTTATTACTTATGGATAACCTTTCTTACTCTCCTGACTATGAAGTTGACTCTTTAAAAGTCCCCCCTCATTCTATTCAAGCAGAACAGTCGGTTTTGGGCGGGCTTTTGCTGGATAACCAGACTTGGGATTCAGTTGCCGATAAAGTTTATGCGAATGATTTCTACAGAAAAGATCACCGCTTGATTTTTAATGTTATAGAACGTTTAGCTGAAAAACAAGATCCTTTTGATGTCATTACCTTGTCCGAATCATTAGCGGCAACAGATGACTTGCAAGCAGTCGGGGGCTTGGCTTATTTGGCCATGCTGGCGAAAGATACACCCAGTGCTGCCAATATTGTTGCTTATGCCAATATTGTTAGAGACCGTTCTATTTTAAGGCAACTCATCCATGTCGGCACTGATATTTCAGACTCTGCGTTTAACCCGGATGGTAAGGAAACGACCGATTTATTAGAACAGGCAGAGCGGGATGTTTTTAAAATTGCCGAACAAAGGCAACGCGGACAAGATGCTGGCTTTAGATCCATTAAAACTCTGTTGGCTTCAGCTGTCGATAAGATCGAAACCTTATATGAGCAAGAAGGCAATATCACCGGGGCAAGTACTGGGTTTTCCGATTTAGATGAGTTAACGTCTGGTTTGCAACCGTCCGATTTAATTATTATTGCCGGTCGTCCGTCGATGGGAAAAACGACTATTGCCATGAATATCGCAGAAAATGTTGCCATTAAAGGCGACAAGCCAGTGGCTGTCTTTAGTATGGAAATGCCGGGAGATTCGTTAGCTATGAGAATGATGTCTTCACTGGGTAGAATTGACCAAAACAGGGTTAGAACAGGCAAATTAGAAGATGATGAGTGGCCCAGGCTGACTTCGGCAATCAATTTGTTGGCAGAAACTAAATTGTTTATCGATGATACCCCCGCTTTAACCCCGACAGAAGTCAGGGCAAGAGCCCGGAGGTTAACGCGTGATCACGGTCAACTGGGTCTGATTGTGCTGGATTATTTACAACTCATGCAGTCTCCATCCAGTGGGGAAAGTCGCGTTCAGCAAATTTCTGATATTTCCCGGGGCCTGAAAGCTTTGGCTAAGGAACTGAAGGTGCCTGTTGTTGCATTGTCACAATTAAATCGTAATCTTGAGCAACGGCCTAATAAGCGACCTGTCATGTCTGATTTGAGAGAGTCGGGCGCGATAGAGCAGGATGCAGATTTAATTATTTTTGTTTATAGAGATGAGGTGTATAACGAAGACTCTCCCGATAAAGGCATTGCAGAAATTATTATTGGTAAACAGCGGAATGGACCTTTAGGGACGGTTCGATTAACCTTTTTGGGACAATTTACCCGGTTTGAAAGTTTTGCGGGTGATTCTTATGTGGATGAGGAGTTTTAGTGTCGACAGCAGCTTATGCAGTGATTGACACTTTGGCCATAAAACATAATTTATCTGTGATCAGTCAATATGCCCCTCAGTGCAAAATTATGGCTGTTATAAAAGCCAATGCCTATGGCCATGGTTTATTAACGGTTGCCGGAGTATTGCAAGATGTGGACGCATTCGCGGTTGCCCGGGTTGATGAGGGAATACAGCTGCGACAAGCGGGGTTTACGCAAAGCATTACGGTGTTAAATGGCTTTGTGGGTGAACAAGAATTAAACAGTATGATTCAGCATAAATTAGACACCGTGGTGCATTCGGAACATCAGGTGGAAGTATTACAGCGGCAGCAGGGCAAAAATCTAATATCGGTGTGGCTGAAGCTGGATGTTGGAATGAACAGGCTGGGTTTTAAAGTTGATGACTTCACAGTCATCTATCAAAGGCTGCTGAAATGTGCTCTGGTTAATAGGCCCTTAGGCTTGATGACACATCTTTCCTGCGCAGATAAGGTCAATGACGATATTACCTTGAATCAAATAGCGACGTTTAAAGATGTTGTCAGTGGACTGGCGGGTGAGAAAAGTATTGCTAATTCGGCAGGCATTATTGCCTGGCCTGAATCATTAACTGATTGGGTGCGCCCGGGCATTATGTTATATGGTATTTCACCTTTGAGTGATGACCGACGGCTAGACCTGGCACCGGTAATGAGTTTGCATTCCAGACTGATAGCGATTAAAAACATCAACTCGGGGGAGGCTGTCGGCTATTCCGGTGACTGGGTCAGTGAAAAGCCTACCCGGCTGGGTATCGTAGCCATTGGATATGGGGACGGTTACCCTCGTTATGCAAGAAATGGCACCCCTGTCTTAGTTAACGGCAAAAGAGTGCCATTGGTGGGGCGAGTCTCTATGGATATGATTACGGTGGATTTAAGTACCTTAGCTCATGTAAAAATAGGCGATCCCGTCATCTTATGGGGTCAGGGGTTATTGGTGGAAGAAATCGCCCGATGTGCGCAAACTATTCCCTACACATTAACCTGTGGTATTACGCAAAGAGTTGAAATAAAAACTTTTTCTGAGAGTCATGGCTAAAAAACAAATTACGGCTTATGTCTGTACCGAATGTGGCGCTGATTCACCACGCTGGGCAGGCCAATGTACCTCGTGCGGTGAATGGAACGTCATTAAAGAGATTCGTCTGGGCACAGATAAAAAAAGCAGAACTGATCTATCAGGTTATGCCAATGAACGCTCTGAAGTTAAATTGTTATCAGATGTTAACCTGGTTCAGGCAGCAAGAATTCCTACCGGCTTTGTTGAATTTGATCGTGTGTTGGGAGGCGGTATAGTCAGAGGAAGTGTGGTGCTGATCGGAGGTGCTCCCGGCGCTGGGAAAAGTACGATCTTATTGCAGGTGCTTGCCAATGCGGCGGCTGATGGGCTCCCCGTCTTATATGTATCAGGTGAAGAGTCTTTGCAGCAAATAGCCGAAAGGGCACATAGACTCGGTCTGGATACCCATTCAATAAAAATGTTGGCAGAAACTTCGGTACAAAGGGTTTGTGACTGTCTGGTGCTAGAGAAACCGGCGTTAGTGATTATTGATTCTATTCAAGTCATGTATTCAATAGATTCGGATAGTGCGCCAGGCTCAGTTTCTCAAGTGAGAGAGTCAGCCAGTTATCTGACCCAATATGCCAAAAGAAATAATGTTTCTGTCTTTATGGTCGGGCATGTAACCAAAGATCAGTCCTTGGCGGGGCCGATGACATTGAGCCATATTGTAGATGTGCAGGTGGTTTTATCATCCACGGATGACTCAAGATATAGAATTATGCGAGCTGATAAGAATCGCTTTGGCAGTGTTGGCGAGCTAGGCTTTTTTTCAATGTCAGCTCATGGCCTTAAAGAAGTTAAAAACCCTTCTGCTATGTTTTTATCGCGGTCGGATAAGCTTTGTTCAGGCAGTGTCGTTACGGTTCTGTGGGAAGGCACTCGGCCTTTATTAGTTGAAATTCAGGCGTTGGTGACAGAAAGTCAGTATGGCAATCCTCGCCGTCTGGCGGTGGGGCTTGATCAAAATAGATTAGCCATGTTGCTTGCTGTTTTGACACGTCATGCTGGGGTATTTACCGCGAATGATGAAATATATGCCAATGTAGTGGGTGGGATCAAAGTGACCGAAACAGCGTCAGATTTGGCGATTATTGTGGGTATTGTTTCCAGCCTTAAGGATAAAGCTATTCCTCATGATATGGTTTTTTTTGGGGAAATTGGTTTGAATGGTGAAATTAGACCGGTTGCCAATGGGTTTGCCCGGTTAAATGAAGCCGAAAAACATGGTTTTAAGCAGGCGGTTATTCCAAAAGCGAATGCACCTAAGACTAAAATGAAAGGTCTGAAAATTACTGCTGTTTCAACGATACAAGAAGCCTTGGCTGTCTTGTGATTATATCTCGGTGAGTGCCAGCAGATCCCTTTCCAGCATTTGACTGTCACCCAGGTTTAGTTCGACGAGATGGCGTAATTGAGAAATACTATCGATATCAATATGTTCACATTTAAAGCCCGCATCATTTCCAATAACATGGCTGACACTGACATGCATTTCAATACTGACCTCAGCAGATAATTGTAATTTCAAGGTATAAAGTTTTTCCAGTGGTTCTGTCCAGGGACTATTGAAACGAACAAGACAGCCTTGCAAAGAAATATCTATAATTTCACAAGGTAATGAACTTGTTTCACTATTTAATGACGCTTCGGTATTATAAAAAATGCGGTGAAATTGACGGTTGTCACTTTTCATATCTGACATATTAGTTTTTAAGAAAAAATTGCAGTGAAAGCTTATCAATCATGGCGAGATCCGAGCCGATTTTTCCTAGACGGGGTATGGGTTTTTTTAAAGGGAGGTTGCGGCCTATATGCCGACTATCGCCCACTGGCAAGTTTGCTTCTGGTGTTTTTACTTTTTTGTCCCGTTTTTCGTGGAGTGAAGTAATAGCATGAGTCGCCATGGTGTGGTCATGTGCGGGAACTATGGTTTTGCTCGTACTATAAACGATAGTATGTTTCGCTATGGATATTTTATGGTTATTTTGGGGTAATATTTGTTTACGTTTAAGGTCATTAACCTTGATAGGGGATGCATGATTCAATTGCTTGAAAATAACGACGGCATGCGCAGGTACAATCGCAGGATTAGCAATCATAAACGTATTGGTTTTATCTTGATCAATATGCACAATACCTGACTCAAGGATTTGAGCTTGAAGGGGGTGGTCATTGCAGAAAACTGTAAATCTCGCCATGTTGCTGTAAAAACTGATTTATCGTGTGCTATTGAGTATAGACCTAAAAAATAAGCTTGCTGGGAAATTGGTTTTTTTGTGCTTGACTGATCGCTGTTAAATTCTCTTGTAAATTGAAGATGCTATGCGCAGAAATATTAGTTACCGGGATAGAATTTGACTGATTTAATAGTGTTTTTATCACATTTTAATATTTCAAGCCGATAACCATGCAGTTGAAGACTGGTGCCCGCTTCAGGAATCGTTTCCATATATTCAATAATAAGTCCATTCAGGGTTTTCGGGCCTTCTATGGGCAATGACCATTGAGTGATACGATTAAGCTCACGCACAGTCACGCTGCCATCAACAATATAGCTACCGTCCTTATTTATTTTGACATCGGCTTCTTCCGTAATTAATTCTCCGACAATAACCTGCAGTAGGTCGTCTAGTGTCACCAGTCCTTGTACATCGCCATATTCATCAACCACTAGGCCTACCCGAATTTTTTCTGCTTTAAAACTTTGTATTTGTTTGTGTAAGGGTGTGCTCTCAGGAATAAAAAACGGTTTTTTTAGATGATTAGTAATACTTTGTTTATTAAAGCCAGGCTGATTGATCAGTGCAAGAATAGAACGTAAATGTAGAAAGCCGATAACACGATCAATACTTTTTCTATAAACAGGTAATAAGGTGTGTGGGCTAGACTGGAGTTGCTGAATCACGGATTCCATAGGTGCTTCCAGATCAATTCCGACTATTTCAGTCCTAGGTGTCATGATATCTTCAATGGATGCCGATTCGAGATCTAAAATGCCCATCAGCATGTTTTGATATCGGATGGGTATTAAGTCTTTAGAATCAGATACGATGCTCTTTAATTCATCTTTATTGAGTGAATTTTGTTGATGTTTGGCGACATTAATTCCAACAATTCTTAATAAAAGGTTAGAAATAAGATTAACTACCCAGACAAATGGATAAAGCAACTTTAACAAAGGTGTGTATATCCAGGCGGCAGGATATGCCAGGATTTCAGGTTTGATAGCCGCTAGCGTTTTCGGAGTTACTTCTGAAAAAATTAATATACTGAGTGTCAGTAGTGCGGTTGAGATGAGAATGGCTTCTTCACCACCGAGACGAATTGCAATAATGGTCGCCAGTGATGAGGCCATAATATTTACAAAGTTATTACCTAGCAAAATCAATCCCATTAAACGGTCGGGGCGCTGTAATAATTTGGAAGCTTTAATGGCACCTCTATGGTTTTGTTTTACCAAGTGTTTTAAACGATAACGGTTAAGTGTCATTAATGCTGTTTCAGAACCGGAAAAAAAAGCAGAAAGCACTAAAAGTGCAGCAAGTATACTAAATAGTATATTGAGAGGGATGTCGTTCAAGAAAGAAGCTCATTTTTTTTATTAAATAGGCGTCTAGTTTCAATGCTGAGAAAAATTTGTCAAGTATTAAAGACATTTTTTATCAGCCCGGGATTTTTGGCGATGGCTAAAAGAGAGAAATAGTTGACAAATAACTGAAATAAACTGACCCTATGTACTAGGATAAGCAGTTAAAACTTATTGTGCCATAATGCAGCTGAATTTTGTAGTTTTTCATATATAAGATGTTGTTATAACAGTATTTTTTATAAAATAGACAGCATCTAATGACATTTTAGGTCAGAGTTCTAGGCGGCAACTGAGCAGGATAAAGGTTTTACAAGAGATTGCAATTAACGGATTTTTGGTAACAGCATAGTGGCTCAAAGCTTGGTTTTAGTAGTAATTCACATACAGTTTGTTTTTTTGATACGCATAGGGACAACCCTTTTTTTAAATTATAAATACAAGACTTTAAACATATTGTTTTTGTAAAGAGCATATAAGCACATGGATTTGTTTCGAATATTAATAATTGATGATAATAAAGCAAGAATTCAACAGTTTGAGAGTGTCTTGTCTTTTCTGGAATATCAGGTTTTTACGGTCAGTTCACTGGAGTTTGCTACCGTTGTACATGGTATTAAGGATGTGCAGGCTATATTTATCGGAGGGGGTTATAAAAAACAAGCAGCGTTGATCAGGCAAGTTTTAGATTTTAAGCTGGGCTTACCTGTTGTTTTATTGATAGATAAGGGGACACGGCTACAGATATCGAGTGCCATTCAGAAAATGGTGACACAGTGTATAGAGTGGCCGAGTGTTTCTCCTGTTTTTTTAGCACAACTCGAGAAAATTTCGACGCCTAAAGGACCCGAACAGCTAGCCATAATAAACACGGCTAAAACCGGATTAGTCGGTAACAGTCAAGGGATCAAGCAAGTTAAAGAATTAATTGTACAAGTTGCTGCAAGTGATGCAACGGTGCTTGTGTTAGGTGAGTCCGGAACAGGTAAAGAAGTGGTTGCGCAGGCGTTGCACCGCGCTTCACGTCGAAAAAATAAACCTTTTGTGCCTATTAACTGTGGCGCAATTCCCAGTGAATTGCTTGAGAGTGAGCTCTTTGGACATGAAAAAGGCGCATTTACCGGTGCTTTAACTACCAGGAAAGGGCGGTTTGAAATGGCTGAGGGAGGCACTTTATTTCTTGATGAAATAGGGGATATGCCTATGCCTATGCAGGTTAAATTATTAAGGGTGCTTCAGGAACATACTTTTGAGCGGGTGGGAAGTAATCAAACCATCGCTTGTGATGTCAGAATTATTGCGGCTACACATCGGAATCTTGAACATGAAATCGAGCAAAAACGGTTTAGGGAAGACTTGTTTTACCGGCTCAATGTGTTTCCAATAGAAATACCTGCCTTAAGAGAAAGAGCCGAAGATATTCCTTTGCTGGTGAACGATCTAGTGGCACGCATGAAAACAGAAAAACGGGATACAGTCCAGTTTACAGGGAAGGCCTTAGCATTGATGATGGAGCATCCCTGGCCAGGCAATGTGCGCGAACTGTCAAATTTCATTGAAAGGTTGACTATTCTTCATGCCAATTCGATGGTAGATTGCACTGACCTGCCCGATAAATTTCAACATTATGTAATCCTGCATGATAGGGAAATTGAGAATATCGAAGCTAATGAAACGGAGGTTGATCTCGAAATACATCACACAGTTACTGATTTAATACCCTTATAGATAGCTGGCCCGGGTATCAATTTAAAAGGCTATTTAAGTGATTTAGAAGTTGATTTAATTCGACAAGCTTTGCATGAGAGTCATAGCGTGGTCGCTCATGCCGCTAGACGGCTGAGCATGGGGCGTACTACACTGGTTGAAAAAATGCGTAAATATGATTTATCCGAAAAATCCTAAAAAATAGCTTAAACGATAAACTGTGAGCCATGGTTTTTCAAGGATACGCTGCTGCTCTGTGTCTGTAGATTCGCCAACTCCTCTGTGTTATTCCCTTGACGTTTTATATTGCCGGACGAAATTAGTTGATCAGCAATGACGCGATTGGCCTATGGTCGGTAGTTGGTTGTGCAGTAGCAGGCACAGGTTATGAGGCGTCAGAATCCCGTCGACATATCATTAAGCATATGAAATGGCAGGGGTAAAGTGCGTGGTCTGGTTTTTGCTTTTGTTGAGGTTAACAAAGAAAAGGAATGCTGTGATATGAAGACTTCCGTTAGCCCCGGCACTCAAGTTCTAAACACTGAAAAGCTGATGGATGCTTTTCAGTGTTTTAATGAACTATCCAAAGACTTGTCTGATTCTTATCAGCAACTTCAAAAGCAAGTAGCCAACTTAAATAAAGAATTGAGTTTAGCACGCTCTGACCGACTGAAGACCCTGGTTGAAAAAGAAAAAATAGCTTCTCGTTTACAACAGATTCTGGCTGCATTACCTGCTGGCGTTATTGTTCTCGATGGGGAAAGTCGTGTGGTTGATTGTAATGCGCTGGCAATTCAATATTTGGCTGAACCTCTGCTTGGCCAGCCCTAGCTAGACGTTGTGCAACGCAGTTTGGTCGGGGTTTTTGATAATCCACAGGAAAGGTAATTAAATAATGGGACAAGAGTCAGTATCAGTACGAATAAACTGAATCCAGAGGCGGGTCGGATTATATTGATTTCTGAGGTGAGTGAAATACGCTTATTACAAGATAGACTGAATCAGCAAAAGCATTTGTCGGTCATGGGAGAAATGGTTGCCAGCATAGCCCATCAAGTACGCACGCCTTTATCAACAGCTATTTTATATGCTTCTCAAATGAACAAAGAGAGAGTAAGCGATAACTGTAGAATCAAGTTCTCTAAAAAAATTCTTGAACGTCTTCAGTATCTGGAGCGACAAGTGAATGACATGTTGATGTTTGCCAAAGAAGGGCATTTAGCGATGAAAGGCTTTTCTTTACAGCGACTGCTGGAGAAAGTGAATGACAATATGCATGACTATAGCCTGAACCCTGAATTGATTTTTCAACTGAGTAAATGAGGTCCACGTTGATCATATGTTAGGCAATGAAGATGCGTTGCTGGTGAAGCTAAAGGCCTGATTACGTTGCGTGTGTGTCAGCAAGATGCAACAAGCATACAGTTGCAGATCAAAGACAATGGTCCGGGGATAGATGAAAGTGTGAAACTTCGGTTATTTGAACCTTTTTATAGTACTAAGGTAAATGGAACGGGCCTGGGCTTGGCGGTGGTGGATAGTGTGGTGAAGGCACATAGTGGTTCAATTCAATGCATTTCCGGTAAAGGGCATGGAACCTTGTTTACCTTGAATTTACCCTGCGTGAGTCAATATATTCCGGGTTTTTCCGACCCGGGTCTGCAACCAATGGAACATAATAAAGTGGAGCAACAGTATGAAGCATTATGATGTGTTGGTGGTGGAAGATGACCTGGATCTGTGTGAAGCCCTGTGTGATACGCTGGAGATTGAAGGGTATCACCTGCTGACAGCCGCGAATGGTACTGAAGCATTAAGTCTATTGACAAAACATCATGTTAAATTGGTGGTCAGCGATATACAGATGCCAGTGATGGACGGGGTGCAGTTATTGCGTAATATGCAAAAAAACATCCAGAGATTCCCGTTTTATTAATGACGGCCCACGGCTCTATTCCAAAAGCCGTGGAAGCGATGCAGTCAGGGGCTGTAGATTATCTGATAAAACCTTTTGAAGCGGCTATTCTGGTCAGTAAAGTGAATTCCTGTGTCGTTAAACCAGTGGACTTTATCCATGATCGGGTTATTGCTGATGAAAAAACTGTATGCGCTAATGGCTAAAGTGGCAAAAGCGGATGTAACTGTTTTGATGCAAGGCGAAAGTGGTACCGGTAAAGAAATCATGGCGCAATATATTCATCAAAATTCTTTATATCATGCAGGTCAGTTTATTGCAGTTAGAAATATCTTAAATGGATATGGCCTTACAAGCTAAATTACTCCGGGTGCTACAGGAAAAAGAAGTAGAGCGGCTGGGGGGCCATCATAAAATAAAATTAAATGTCAGGATTTTGGCCACCACCCATCGTAAGTTAAAAGAACGTGTTGAACAAGGTCTGTTCCGGGAAGATTTATATTATCGAGTGAGTGTATTTCCTATTAACATCCCCAGTCTGAAAGAGCG
>Ga0310122_10001487_pt1 | contig 14898 bp, 15 predicted proteins | sample CB6_Bottom_1051__FD_203503 | JGI IMG/M metagenome (GOLD analysis project Ga0310122, IMG submission 203503) | Marine microbial communities from Western Arctic Ocean, Canada - CB6_Bottom_1051 | ecosystem: Environmental > Aquatic > Marine > Oceanic | place: Canada: Western Arctic Ocean | collected...
GCGATCGACATACTGGGATCGAGCGCAAACGTCAAAGGCAGAACGATGATGATACCGGTGGAGATCGTCATACCCGGAATCATGCCGACCGCAATGCCGAGCATCGATCCGAGCGCCGTCGCCAGCAGACTCGAGGGTTGAACGGCCTGCATGAAGCCCTGGAGTACGTCGCCGTTCATCCTGCTCCTCTCACCAGACGCCGGTTGGAAGCAGAATCTGAAACCCCAACCGGAAAATATAGAACAGGCCGACCGGGATGACGATCGAGGCCAGCGCCAGCACCAAACGATTGCGTTCTCCGTATAGCCACATCAGCGCAGCGAAGAACGGCACGCTGGCCGCCAGAAAACCGGCATAGGGCAGCAGAATGAGATAGACGAAGAACAAAATTAAGGCGAGTAGCGATTGGGATGCGAATCGATCTGATGTCGCGTGCCGAGAATCGCCGCCGTCACGAACAACGGATTGAACCAGCAAGGCCACCGATAACACGATCAAACCGGCAGTGATGAGCCACGGAAAAAATGCCGGCCCCGGGGTGTTAGGCAGGCTGCGGTTCGGTAGAGCGACCGTCAGCAGACCATAGGCCACACCGATAACGAGTAGAATGGCGCCGGCGATGGCATCGCGCCGGTTGATAGACGTCAACAACGGCCCGCCCCGGCTCATGGCGGTCGATCAATTCTCCACGGCGTCCGGCGGAGAAAGGCCGGCATCGTGTACGATCGTTTTCACTTTGGCATCCTCGATCACGAGCATCGCCTCGAACGCCTCCACCTGCATCGGGTCGACAGTAAAGCCCACTTCTTCGGCGAGCTCCAGGAAGGCCGCGGATGCCGCCGCCCTGACCATCGCGTCGGCGAGCTGTGCTTTGATCTCAAGCGGTGTGTCGTTCGGAACGGATAGGCCTCGGAACAGATCGAAGTGCGCATCGACACCGAGCTCTGCAGCAAAGGGCACGTTCGGAATTATCGGATTTCTATCGCTACTAAGCGTAACCAGCAACTTGAACCGGTTAGCTCTGGCGAGGCTGATGGCGCCGGTAAGTGGCGCGACCATTGCGTCGGCTTCACCGCTCAACACGGTGCCGTTACGCCGCTGGATCCCAATGGGCAAATGCACAACTTCGCAGCCTGCAGCGCCCATCAGCGATAGCGCGCCGAGATGAGTCGCGCTGCCGGTACCGGAGTTGGACACCTTGAACTTGTTGGGATTGGCTTTGCAGTCCTCCATGAACGCGTTGAAATCGCTCCACGGCGCTCTCGAACTGACCGCAAAGACCATCGGTTGGTACTCGACACGACCGATATGGTCCAAAGCGTCGTGCGCGAATGGTACGTTGCCGAGATTCGTAACCGTCAGGATAGAATTCGAATTCCAAACCACCGTGTAACCGTCAGGCGAAGCGTTCTTTACGTAGGTGTAGGCGACTGCTCCCCCTGCGCCCGCCTTATTTATCGGGACCAGCGGCACGCCAAGAATCGCACTCATCTCCTCAGCCAGCGTTCGCCCTTCTATATCGGCGCCCCCGCCGGCGGCGAACGGAATCACGAACTCGATCGGCTTCTCGGGAAAATCGGCGCGCGAGACAGAGGCAGAAAAGCCGGCAGCTAAACTCAGCGCCAGGTTCAAGACCATCGGTATGTGTTTACGCATCCTTAGCCTCCGACGCAACCAGGCAGCGACGCCCCAACCGCGGCCACGGCTGCTTTCGCGATGCGTTCATCCTGCTCCCAGTCGCCGCCACTGACTCCGATACCTCCGACGCAGTCTTTGTCGAAAAATATCGGGAACCCACCTTCCATCGCCGTCCAACGCTCGGGACCAGCCGACAGCGACAGGCCAATGGCGTGGAGCGTATCGAGATGCTGCCCCTGTGCTCCCCCGGTAGTCGTCGGCCGCCGGTTGGACGCCGAGCAGGCCGCCTTTGTGGTCGAGGAATAAACGGTATGGAATCGTCCTCCGTCCATTCGCTCCAGCAACATCAGGTGACCACCGGCATCGACGATTGCGACCGTTGCTGCGATGCCTGCAGCATTCGCTTCGGCGATCGCCGCGGCCATCATCGTTTTCGCACCCTGCGACGTCAGCCGCTTCGTGTTTTCAATCAGTGTCATCGTCTTTCTTATCTATTCCGGTGAGCCGAGCTGAACGGAAAGCTCCCTGGCGCAGGATCGCACCGCAGCGCGCATCTTCTCGACCAACTCGCCCGTAGCGCGCATCTCCGGTACCGAAGAACTGACAGCCGCGATCACGGCACCGTGATGGTCGCGAACGGCCGAGCCGACGCACACGACGCCAGGTTGAAACTCCTCGTTGTCGGATGCGTAACCGTTACGGCGGACGTGCCGCAATTCCTCCATCAAATCCTCGATATTCGTAATGGTGCGGTCTGTATATCGTCTAAGCCCATTCTCGGCGATCATTTTAGCGATCTCCGCTTCGGGCAGCCAGGCCAAGATCGCCTTCCCGGTCGCGGTCGCGTGAGCTGCCGTCGATTCCCTCGTCGGATTGGCGCGCACCTGAATCGGGTGACTGGAATCGAGTTTCGCGAGTGTAACGAGCTCGTAACCCTGCATCTCGCTCAAGTATACGGTCTCATCGATCTCCTGGTTCAGACGCCGCAACTCGGGCATTGCCATCTCGACGATATTGAATTGGCTAAACCGCCGGTTAGAGAGCTCCAAGACCTTGTTGCCGATGAAGTAGAGCCTCCCAAGACGCGAGCGGCCAGCGTAGCCGCGCTTTACGAGAGTCGCGAGCAGATGATGGCAAGTGGAAACGTTCAGGTCGGTCCTCGCGGCAACTTCTCTGAGGGGTAGTTCTTCGCCCGACTCCGCGAGCGCTTCGAGCACGTCGAGGGCACGGTCGACGGACTGAATCGTGCGGCTTGGACTAGCCTGGGTTGGCCGCAGGCCGGCGTCGTCAACCTGAGCCGATTCTTCCCTCGTCATTATTCTTCGCACTCAGAAATTTCGTCAACCGATACTCGGAGAATCCGGCGATAGTGTCAAGAATTTTTGAGCATATGAAAATTTAACCTCCCGGCGATGCCGGCGACAAGAAAGGCAGCCATCGCAAGACTAAGACAACGAGACAACAAGGTTCGCTACGATACAGAAATTAGCTTTTGACCTGAGTTAGGACAAGGCGGCTTCAGCGCCGCCTTCGCCTTGTCACCAAGACCCATACCTACAAACTTCGCCCAGATCTACTTCGACATCTCGTCCGTTCGCAGCCCGAAAGCGAGCAACCCGACAATCAGAGAGAGCAGCGACATCTGAATTTGGCCGGCAAACACCCAGCCACCGTTGGTCACGAGCTGACCCATCATGAATCCGCCAAATGCTGCCCCTCCGTAGATGGTCGAGACGAACATGGCTGAACCTTTACTTGAAAGGTCGCTGCGGAGTGACTTGATGTGACAACCGGCGAGATTGGTATAGACGATTGATGCGCCGAAGACGCCGACGAGGAGGGCCATCAGTTTATACGTTCCCAAGCTCAGGTCTGGCTGATAGATGAAAAAGCCCACCACCACGAGCACGAGCGAGGAGACACCAATGACGAGTTTCGGCGAGAAATGGTCGCCCAGCTTGCCGCCAAAGAAAGCAGCCAGCGCGCCAAGACCGAAGAATCTCATTACCCCACCGACATCTTCAAACGGTAACTGCAAGACTTCGCGCATGAAAGTCGGGAAGAGGCCAAGGAATCCATAAATGGTTACCCCGTACAGGCCGCTCATAACCGCTAGAAGGATAGTGTTGCGGTTTCTTCGAGAGGTCGCGCCGCCCGTGTCTTTGAACTGCTTGGCGGCGGCCTCGGCCTCGGTAAACCATTGACGCACCAGAAGTGCAATAAGGATCGCAAGGGCAATGCCGAAAACGCCGAAGACCAGCATCGGCGTCTCCCAAGCACCGGAGCTGGCTCGTATATTGCCAATGGACCAGGGTCCCAGGAAAGAGCCGAATCCAAAGCAGACGTTGACGGCGCCCACTGCCGCTATCCGGCTATTGGCGAAGTAACTGGCTGCCAGCGAGAACATGCTGGTTGCCAGAAAAGACATGCCTATACCTTGCATGACGATAAAAACGAACATGCTGGCGAAGCCGGTGGCTTGCGTGAAGAGTAAGGTTGCAGTGGAAAACAGCACGACACCCGAGATCAGAACGGCCTTTCTTGAATATCGCGCAATAAGCTCGCCGGCGGGTATTCCTGCGATCCCGATACCCAGGGTAAACATGGTGCTGAGCGTGCCCATTTGTGTTAACGAGAGGTTGAGGGATTCACGAATATCGGCGCCGAGCATACTGACGAGGTAGCGATCTGCCGCCATCAATGTGTAAGTAAGAAGCAGTAGACCGAACATCGCCAGTGCAATTTTTAGCGTGCGAGATTCTTCGGCGGTTCGCTGAGTGGGTTGTGCTGCTTCGCTCATTTTTTATTTTCCTCTGGATAAGAGATTTGGTCTCGTACCTACGACACCGCAAGCCCGCATTCGGGCTAGTGTACGGTATGGCTCATTCGGTAGCTGCCATAGCTGCCATAGCGGCTGCTACTGTGATGATAACCCGCCGTCCGGCGGCTGCTCGCGTCGATCGAGTTCTCGACGATCATTATTTTCAGAAAATTCTAGCTAAATAGGCTGAGGATAAAAAGGCCAAACTCGAATCAAGTGGCAAATTGCTTTCGAAACGAACCATCGGCGCGTATACTGCTCGTGTTTACGAAAAAGCGGTTTTCCACGATAATTAACAAAAATATCGATTTTAATCGACAAAATTAGGCGGAGTAGTGACGACAAGCGATACGATCAGCGAGACGCCGCTGCCAACCGGTGGCGGCGAAACACTCGCCTCGATGGTCTATCACAGGATCCTCCAGGATATCCTGAGGGGCCACCTCGAACCCGGCCGTAAGCTGCGCCTACAATCTCTGAAAGAGCAATACGAGGTCGGCAATAGTCCGCTGCGCGAGGCGCTGAATCGCCTCTCCGCGAACAGGATGGTCGTCCGCGAAGAAAACAAAGGCTTCAGGGTCTCACCCGCGAGTTCGGCGGAGCTCATGGAACTCGTCCGTACGCGCTGCTGGCTCGAGGAAATCGCACTGCGCGAATCTATCGTCAATGGTGACGAAACCTGGGAAGAGGAAGTGGTGCTCGCCTACCACCGCCTCTCGCGCACGCCGCGCCCCGTTGACGAGGAATCGTTCAATACGAAACCCGAGTGGGAGGCCTTGCATCGCCAATACCATCTAGCGTTGATCTCGGCTTGCAACTCGAGTCTCCTGCTCGGCTATTGCGAACAGCTACACGAGCAGGCGCTGCGTTACAGAAATCTGACCGCGGTCGTCGCCTATCGGGAACGCCACGAACACGATGAACACGAGGCGATCAGGGACGCCGCGCTCAATCGCGACGCCGACCTCGCCATCAAGCTGCTTATCGCCCACTTCAAGGTGACCGCAGACATTGTCATGTCGAGCGGTGCGCTAACGTGACGACAGAATTCTGCCGACACGAATCTACACACTACCAAGACACCAAGAGAATCTCGCAGCCATCCAGCCTGTTGGCAGGATGGCGTTTTTATAGGAGAGACTGAATGAAAGTTGGTTTTATCGGGCTCGGCCGTATGGGCCAGGGAATGGCCGGACGACTTCTCGGCGCCGGGCATGACCTCGTCATATACGACCGAATACCCACGCTCTTGACGGCGCTCGGGGAAGCCGGTGCGACCGTGGCCACCTCTGTCGCCGAGGTGACTGCGGACAGGGAAGTCGTGATCGATATGCTGCCTCATGACGCAGCCCTGGAGAGTCTGGCGTTCTCCAGCAACGGCCTATTGGAGTCCCTGCCGAAGGGAGCGATTCATATGCCGATGGGTACTCACGGCGTAGAGATTATCCGCAGACTCGAACAGGCGCATACAGAAGCCGGACAGATTCTCGTCGCAGGACACGTCCTCGGCCGCCCGGACCTGGCCGCTGCTGGCCAACTCAGCATCGTGCCGGGAGGACCACCGGAAAGTCTCGCGCGCCTGCAACCGCTGTTCGACGTTTTAGGGAAACGAACCTTCGTCGCCGGCGCTGAACCGCAAGCCGCCACGGCCGTAAAAATCGCTCACAACTTCGTTCTCGGCTGTGCCATCGAGGTCATCGGGGAAGGCATGTCACTGGCGCGGAAGTACCGCGTGGAACCGTCGCTATTCCATCAGGTGCTGACAGAGGGACTCTTCGGCTGTCCGGCCTATAAAATCTACGGCCAGATCATCGTCGACGAGGCCTACGACAAGGTGGGTGCCTCCGTACAGATCGGGATCAAAGACGCGAACCTGGCGCTGGCTGCGGGTGAAGCCGTCGGCGTACCGCTTCCGAGCTGCAACGTCATGCGCGACAGGCTTCTTGGCGCAGTGTCTCATGGCGACGGCGAATGCGACTGGGCCGTCATGGCGCGCGAACAGGCGCGCGCAAGCGGCCTCGAATAAGAGCAATCCTTTCTTTCAATTCTTACATTTGAGACATACGGATGCCGGAACTACTAACTGATCCCGTATTCGTGATCATCGCGGTAGTCGCCGTCGTGATTACCGGTATCTCCAAGGGCGGGTTCGGCGGAATCGCCCTGCTTGCGGTACCACTTCTATCGCTGGTCATTTCGCCTATACAGGCGGCCGGTATTATGCTACCGATCATGATACCGATGGATTTCCTTAGTATCTGGGTATACCGAAAGCTCTGGGATCGAAAGAATCTCGTGCTATTAATACCAGCGGCCACCGTCGGCATAACAATCGGCGGGTTGACCGCAAGATGGGTGAATGAAGACTTCGTTCGACTCCTGGTCGGCGTCATCGCCGTCGTCTTCACGCTTCATCGCTGGAGAGGCCTACGCCGAGCGGCAAAGGCTACTTCGACCGGCTCCGCAACACCGCCGCGACGAGAGCCGAACAAATTCCTGGGAGCGTTCTGGGGGACCTGTGCGGGTTTCACGAGCTTTCTCGCCCATGCCGGAACACCGCCATACCAGGTGTATATGATCCCCCAGGGACTCAACAAAGAACTCTATACGGGCACGAGCGTCATGTTTTTCGCGTCAATGAACGCAATTAAACTCATCCCGTATGGAATGCTCGGTCAACTATCGATAACTAACCTGCACGTTTCTGCCGCTCTGTTGCCGTTGGTACCGGTCGGCGTGTTTCTCGGCGTCCGGATAAACCGTAAACTGCGCGAAGATATGTTCTTCGCGATCATCCTCACGGCTATCTTCCTGGTCGGACTCAAATTGATCTGGGACGGCGTCTTCAACTTACTCGGAACTTAACATAATGAAACTGTGGGTCGGCCTGGTAGCCGGCGTGGCAACGATGATGCCGCCGTTCACCATGGCCGAGACCTTTCGACTTACAGCCGGCGGCCCGCAGTCGGCAACCCTGCCGTGGATCGGTGTTATCCAGACGCTGGTCGTGCCCGAGTCAAATCGCCGCCTGACCGCTGCCGGCAGCGAGCACACGATCGTCTGGCGCGAAGCCTACGGCGGCTCCTTATATAAGTGGCAAAACTCGCTGGAGGCCATCGAGATCGGCCTTACCGATATCGGCTGGGTCGGCGCGTTGTGGGAGACATCCAAGATGCCGCTGCAAAATGTCACCTACTACACGCCGTTCGTTACCGATGACCTGTTGTTGTTGCTCGACCTGTTCAATGATCTCCACGACAGCATGCCCGAGCTGGCGCAGGCGTGGCACGAGCAGAATCAGATCCTCCTGGGCGCAAGCGGCGTCGATACTTACCATCTGATGACGACATTCCCGGTTCACACGATCGACGACCTGGAAGGCCGCAAGATTCTGGCGCCGGGCCCGTCGGCGACCTGGTTGGAAGGCACCGGCGCTGTCGCCGTTAACGGCGGCTTATCGACTTACTACACACAACTCAGCACCGGCGTAGCCGACGGCGTGCTAACGATTCTCAGCGGAGCGTACCCCTATCGAATTCACGAAGTCGCCCCGTATATCACGCTCGTCGGTATTGGCGCCCAATTTAATGGCGGCATGGCGATCAACAAAGAGACCTGGGATCGCCTACCCCCCGATGTGCAGGCTACGCTAGCTGAACTCGGGCGTGACTACAGCCAGACGATGGGCGAGGCAGTGGTCGCTCGCTACGATCAAGCGCTTGCGGCGGTACAGCAAGAGGGCGCCACAGTCGTCACTCTGGCCGACGACGAGAAACGCCGCTGGATTGACGGTCTTCCCGATATCGCTGGCCGCTGGGTCGCCTCCGCGGAACAACGCGGCCATCCCGCCGGAGAGGTGTTACGAGTCTACATGGCCGCTATCAGAGAGCGCGGCGGTCAGCCGCTGCGTGATTGGGACCAGGCGCAGTGACTCTCGGCACGGCCGACGAGTGAGCGGCACCGCCTACACGCCTGCCGCAGTCACGCGTGCCGAGGCGGCCTTCGCGGCTCTGATCGGCTGGATGAACGCCGCCGGCGTTGCCTGGATATTCGGTCTGATGTTCTTGATCAGCGCCGACATTGCCGGGCGGACTCTCTTTGCCAGCCCGATTCAGGCGGTCCCGGAAATCGTCGCGTTCTCCCTCGTTGGCTGCGTGTTCCTGCAGCTCGCATATGCCGTGCAGATGCGCCGCCTGACGCAGGCGGATGTACTACTCGACACCATTCGGCGCCGGCTCCCGACGACCGCACTCATATTGCAGGTACTAGCAGCCGGTCTTGGCTGTCTCGTGCTCAGCATCATCGCAATCGGCACTGGCCCGGATTTCTGGCGCGCGGTTCAGACCGGCGAGTTCACCGGTGTGGAGGGCATCTATACACTACCGATCGCCCCGATCAAGTTCACGGTTGTGCTCGGCGCCACCATTGCGGCCATTGAGTATCTACGGCAGTTCTACCGACAGGCAACAGGCTCCGCGGAGCCGGGGCGCGGGCCGAGCATCCTACTGATCGCGGTAGCGTTACTTGTTGTGTTGACGCTTACTACAGCACTGACGCAGACGGCGGCATTCGCCGATCGCACGATCGGGATACTGGCGATCGTGACGGTCCTGATCCTGATCGCCGTAGGAATTCCGATCGCGGTGGCACTATTGTCGATCGCTTATCTGGGCCTCGCATTCCTGAAACGCGATTTCGGAATCGCGACCGACACGCTCTCGCTTGCTGCCCAGGGAACCGTCGCCGAATATGTCTTCGCAACCGTGCCGTTGTTCGTACTGATGGGGCTGTTCGTCAGCGTCTCGGAAATCGGTCGGGATAGTTTTCGCGCGGCACAACAGGTCTTCGGCCGAATTCGCGGCGGCTTAGGCATCGCGACCGTAGCGGCGAATGCCGTTTTCGCGGCAATAACCGGTATCTCGATAGCCTCGGCGGCCATCTTCGCCAAAATCGCCGTTCCCGAGATGGTGGCAAGAGGTTATACGGCGCGATTCGCCGTCGGTCTAACTGCCGGCTCTTCCGTCCTCGGCATGTTAATTCCGCCGAGCCTCCTGCTGATTATCTATGGCGTCATGGCCGAGGTTTCCATCGGCGCGTTGTTCGTCGCCGCCATCGTGCCCGGCATCATCCTGGCCGTCGCATTCGCCGTTGGTGTTCTGATCATGGCGCGGCTCTGGCCGGAGTTCGTCGGCGACGTCAGCGCAAAACCGGATGACGATAATTCCGCGACCGTGGGCGAGTTTCTCCGTGCTGTGTTACCCGTGTTCCTGCTGATAGTTCTCGTTCTTGGCGGGATCTATGGCGGTGTCTTTACACCAACGGAGGCAGGCGCTGCCGGCGCGCTCGCGGCCATGTGCCTCGCACTGATCAAGCGCCGCCTGTCCTGGCCCGGCCTCTGGAACGTGATACGCGAGACCGGCCAGGTCACCGTCACGATACTGTTTCTTATCATCAGCGCGAGCACCTTCAGCCGCATGCTGACGCTGACCGGCCTGCCTGCCGACATGGCCGGCTATCTTGGAGGCGTCGGTCTGGGTCTGGCAGGTTTTCTCGCCGGTTACTTGTTGCTGTTGATCGTATTGGGCACGGTGCTCGACTCTACGTCGATTCTACTGATTCTGCTGCCGCTGGCGCTGCCCGTCGTCGGCGAGCTCGGAGCTGACCTGATCTGGTTCGGCGTCATCACGGTGATCGGAGTAGAGATCGGCCTGCTGACGCCGCCGTTGGGACTCAGTGTCTACGTAATAAAATCTACGCTCGACGACGAGACGATCAGCCTGGGGGCCATCTTCAGCGGCGCGTTCCCGTTCGTACTCATTACACTGGCCGTGACGATTCTGCTGATGGCGTTTCCCTCGCTGAGCCTGATATTTCTCTAAGGACCGACGTCCTTACCATCCAACGTCTTCAGTGACCGCCAGCCGATGGAATTAGAGCGGTCACGAGACGGGTTGCCCTCCGCCTGAACTTCGCTGCCAACCTCTACCGTATCGGCCGACCACCCTCGGCGAGTCAGGACGTTTCGACTACCGCCTTCCAGCATCCATTCGACGACTTCGCCGTCCTCGTTGGTGACATCCAAATAGATTCGCGTGTGCGGATTCTAGAACCAGAACTCCTTAACCACTCCCTGTACGGAAACGGTTTCGTCCTGATTGAAAAACGCGGCGAACGAATGGTGGCCATAAGAACTCGAAGCAGCGACCATCCATCCCGCGAACAGCAGTCCTGCGACCGATTCCTTTCCCATCACACACCTCATCCGAATCAAGTTCGTTCGCTACAACGCCGGCTGGTCGTAATTTTATCACCGAATCGCGCCTGAGCAGGATCGGATTTCACCTACACACCTGTTGCACGCGACGTTCGGCCCGCTAACGATGTCCAGGCGACGGCGAGTATCAGCCCGAGCAAATCGGTCATCACCCCCTGATTCAATAACAAAATGCCGGCGATCGACGAGATCAGCCGGCCAGTCGGCGCCAGGGGGCTCCTGAAGTAACCGACAATGGCGGTTGCGAGAAAGAAGACCCCGACGACGCCCGTCAGAAACGCTGTAGCAATTTCCCACGCAGCCCCCTGCGAGAGCAGCGCTGGGCCGTAGAAGAACGCAAACGGCAGCAGATAACACACGAGCCCGTAGCGGAACGCGGTCCAACCAACTTCGTTGATATCGGCCCGAGCAATACCTGCAGCGACATACGATGCTAGCGCGACCGGTGGCGTAATGGTGGATACGCAGCCGAAGAAGAACACAAACATATGCGCCGTCAGCAACGGTACGCCCATATCGGCGAGGGCTGGCGCAACGACAGTGGCAAGAATCAAGTAGGCGGCCGTCGTCGGCAATCCCATACCGAGAATGATCGCCGTTACCATCGTGAGAAGCAGCGCGACGAGAGGAATACCACCGGACATCGAGATGATAAAAGCCGATAGTTTCGACCCCAGGCCAGTCGCGGAGAGAACCGCCGAGATGACGCCAGCCGCCGCGCACGCAATCGATATCGGCACAGCATTCTTGACACCGTTCGCCATCGCTCGGCCAAGCTTCTGCCAGAACTCACGACTGATGCGCCGCACCATCACGAGGTGAAGCGAGACTAAGATGACGATTGCGAAGAAAGACGCCTTCACCGGCGAGTAACCGACGATCATCATGCCGATGAGAGTGAAGAACGGAACGATAAAAGGCAGACCGGTGAGAACCGTGCTTGCGAGCGACCCTTCCAGTTCGACGGGGCTTTCCTGGATCTTCAGGCCACTCTTCACGGCCTGGAGGTGAACCACAAATAGTACCGAAACGAAAAATAGCAGCGCCGGCATCAAGCCCGCCTTCATAATATTGACGTAGGGAGTACCGACGATTTCCGCCATGATGAATGCGGCCGCTCCCATGACCGGCGGCATGATCTGCCCGCCCGTCGATACAACAGCTTCGATAGCACCGGCCTGATGCGGTCGGTAACCTTCACGCTTCATCAGCGGAATCGTAAACGAACCCGTCACAGCGACGTTTCCAGCGGCTGATCCAGAGATCATTCCGAGTAAGGTACTAAACAGTACCGCTGTCTTAGCCGATGCCGCACGAAGACCGTGGGTGATAGAACTCGATACTTTGAAGAAGAAATCGCCGGCGCCAAATTCACTAAGAAACGACCCGAAGATCGTGAATAGGACGATGTACGTAGAAGCAACGCCGAGTGGGATGCCGTATATCCCCTGCCCCGAATGCACCAGAAAGGAGACAAAACTCTCAAAACGAATTCCACGGCTGTTCAACAACCCCGGCAAGAAGGGCGAGACAAACGGATAAAGCAGAAACACGACCGTGATCATTGCTAGGACCCTGCCAACAGTCCGGCGCGTCGCCTCCAGAACGACAGCAATAACGACTGCGCCAACAATTACATCTAGTCGATTCGTAATACCGCCGCTAAAGGCAATCGCCTCCCAGCGCAGCAACAGATAACTACCCGAGACGAGGGCGATCGAGAACAATATGAAGTCGAATGATCGGCTGACGCGTGCGCCGGCTTCGTTCGAATCCCACGGCCTCAAGAAAACCAGCGCCAGAACGATCATTAGATGAAAGACGCGGATGACCATCGTGGAGACCAGGAAGATCCCCGAGACGTTCAGAAGGTGAAACAGCGCCAGGCAGAACGCGAGCGCCATTGCCGTTCCGGCACGCAGACTAATGGACGAGCCGGGTGGCATTGAAGATTAACGGCGCTCGAAATAGCGGGCCGCACCGGGGTGCAGCGGAATTGGCAAGTTCAAGCTCTGTTCGGGGTTGATCTGCTGCGCGATTGCGTTGGTTCGTTGTAGTTCGTCGAGATGGCCGTAGACCGCGCTGACAATTCGAAACACGGTCTCATCAGACTCGTCCGCTCCGACGACCAGAATATTGTCGACGGCCAGAACCGTGGAGTCCGCCGCCATGTCGTAGACATTCGCGGGGACGGTCACCGTGTAGTAGTACGGATTGTCGCTGATAATATCTGCGAAGATCTGCGGCTCGACCGTAATAAAATTCAGATCCTGTGTCGCACGTGCCTGCAATACGGCCGCCGCAGGAATGCCGGCGAGAGCGAAGGCGGCATCGACATTTCCGTCTCCCAGCTGGCTAAAGCCGTCAGAATAGGAGAGAAAGCTCGGAACGATGTCGTCGAGCGACATTCCATAGGCAGCAAGAACCAAGGTCGCGAAAGCCACCGTCGTCCCACCTGCGGGTCCCAACGCTACGCGTCTGCCGCGCAAATCGGTCATGGAGTTCAAACCTGAATTCGCGCGGGTGATCAGGTGCAACATGCTGGGATGAAGCGCACCCGCCGCGAGAATACTCAGTCGAGAGTCGTAAGGCGCCTGTCCCTCGTAGCCGAAGTAAGCCAGGTCAGCGTTGGTCAGGCCGATCTCGATATCCCCGAGTGAAACAAGTCGCGGATTCTCAACCGCACCCCGAGTCACGATCGGCACCATCATGAGGTCCTCGGCATGCTGGGTCACCAGGTTCGAAATACCCTGCCCGATCGGATAATAGGCGCCACCCAACGTTGCAGCGCCGAGATGAAGCTCGGTCTGACTCGTCCCGGGTGCGCAGCCCGTCAACAGGCACGCCAAAAGCAGTGTGACGATTTCACGCATAACGACGGATCTCGGGGTGGGCTGTGCCCAACGGGTATTGCAGCATGGATAGCTGAGCTGTTTTTCCTATCATATCAGATGCTTATATTGATCTCGATTATTTAACAAGCGCATGGCCATTTTCGATCATACGGGCAGCCCCCGTGAATCGAGAACTGGACCGTCGCACGCCCTTACCTGGACCTAAGTGACGCCGAGGAACGACTTCAGAGCCAATGAGCAGAAGACGCCGCAAAAAGGCTCGCCCTAGTCGGGCGGCAGCCGAGCCACCGATTACCCAGCCGGTCGAGACAGAGACCCGCGTTCTCATCGGCGTGGTCGCCTGCTTTGTCCTGTCGGGAAAACGTAGGTGTCGACCATCGCGTCGGTACGCCGAGAATACGGATACCATTTGTCCGGAAGATCCAGATTCATCGTTTCCTTGTCGACATCAGGCAACTGTGGTGGCGGCCGGTCTGCCCCACCGCCCCTCTGCACCACAGCCGGGCCCGACAGAATCAGCAAGCATCCCATGATCGCAAAGTAACTCTTCATGAAACTCCTCTGAGTAGGAGTTACGGCACTCGACCTATGATAGCCTGGCCGGCGCATGACCGAGGAGCGTAGCATGGGCGTAAGAAGAGTGGTTACAGGGCATGACCGAAACGGCAAGGCAGTCGTCGTCTCGGACGCAGAGGCTACAAACATCGTCAGGCCTAGCCATAGGCCGGGTGTTGCGATTCACAATCTCTGGCTAGCCGACTCGAGTCCCGCTGAAGTATTCGGTGCAGACGACACGACAACTGAAACGATCGGCCTCCTGCCACCACAGAACGGCTCTGTCTTCCGTATTATCGATTTCCCACCTGAGAAAGACTGGATCGACAGTATCGATCCCGAGGCAGCAAAATCTGCCTGGGCATCGATCGGCGCCGAGGACGTCGGCGTAGAAGACAAGCCACCGCACCCACTGATGCATCGGACCGAGACAGTCGACTATACCGTCTGCCTCGAAGGCGAAATCGTCATGGTGCTCGACGACTCGGAAGTTCTCATCAGACAAGGGGATAGCGTGATCCAGCGTGGCACGAATCACGCGTGGAGCAATCGTTCGAACGCCGTCTGCAGGATGATGTTCGTCCTCGTCGACGGTACATTCGAAGCCGATATCTGAGGCTCTCGTTGTGCTCGAATGGGCCGTGCTGTAGAGTGCTTGGCCGGCTTGCGACTATCACCGATGGACTCACTTATGGATCTGATTCCGAATTCAGGGCCCCATCTGCATCTACTGCTGAATCACTTCCCGTCAGTCG
>Ga0310122_10001490_pt1 | contig 14894 bp, 14 predicted proteins | sample CB6_Bottom_1051__FD_203503 | JGI IMG/M metagenome (GOLD analysis project Ga0310122, IMG submission 203503) | Marine microbial communities from Western Arctic Ocean, Canada - CB6_Bottom_1051 | ecosystem: Environmental > Aquatic > Marine > Oceanic | place: Canada: Western Arctic Ocean | collected...
ACTTACGAGAAGGACGAAGTCCCGATGCATCACGCGCAAGCCACCAACAAGCACCCGCTCAGCGCGCATCAACCGCCAAAGAAGGACAAGGGCCCGACCCCGGATTTAGGGGCAAGGGACCGATCCGCGGATGGAGGGGCAAGGGACCGATCCCCGGGCGAGAAGGACGAAGTCCTTCTCGCCTCCGGCGCATGACCCACCGTTAGGTCAGTCCCACCGATAAGCGCCGGTCAGGGACTTCAGGCGACCGTGGCCGCAGTGATATTCCAGAAAACTCTGGAGTATGCGGCGGATCTCGCCTCCCCCGTTGGGTCTTGCGGGGATCGCTTCCTTCCGGTAGGTCTCCAGGCTCTGGAGACGGGCGAGAAAATGCATGCTCTCGGCCGCCACCAGGTATCCCTCGTTGGGCCATCCTGTGGCGCGATATCTCCCGTCGACCTCGAAAGCGGCATCATCTGGTTCCTCGGCCACGCCGGTAACGGCCCCACCTCTTCGACTGCAGGTCCGGCACAGCCCGCCTCCCCGAGAGGCGGTGAAGGTGAGCAGGCCGCGAGTATCCAGAACCTGCCGACACTCAACACATTCGATCAGCTCGGGTCGATACCCGAGAGCCTCGGCAAGCCGCACCTGAAAATACCAGAACAAGGGTTCCACCTGCTGGGACTCCACTTCCTCCAGGCCGCACAGAACGCCTTTGAGACAAGCGTATACCCGCTTGTTGGGCTCCTGGTCAATGGTGAGGCGGTCGATCATCTCGCAGGCAGCGCTGCCATAGGACATGAGCTGCAGATTCCCGAGCAGCGATGGGAATGTGCGCATCAGATCGCAGTCGCTTAGGGTCTGCAATTCACGGTCGTCCCGCAGATAGCAGACGGCCTGTACTTCTGTCATCAGCTCCAGTGCTGCGCCGAATTTGCTCTTGGGCTTGCGCGACCCTTTGGCGACCACCTTGAGCTTCCCGAACTCCTCCGTGAAGAAGGTCACGAGCTTGCTGGTCTCGCCCATCCGACGGGTGCGCAGGACAATGGCCCTCGCCTTGGCGATCTGTCTGGCCATCGACTGCTACCTGCCCCCGTCCGCCTTCGGTGGGCGAATCAGGTAGAGAGACTCTCCCGGCTTGACCATCTCGTATCTCTCGCGAGCTAATTTCTCCACGAAGCTGGAGTCGCTCTCCAGCAGGAACAGAACCCGCTGAAGACTGTCGTTCTCGGCCTCAATATCGGCTACGTGTTGTTCCAGGCGACGCAACTCCTCCCGGCGCTGCGCCAGCTCCATCAAGCCGCCTTCTCCCCATACGAAGAAATAGCTCGCTCCGGCCAGGACGACCAGAGCAAGCGCAACCCTCACTCCCCATCGGCGCTTTGTGTCCTGAGCCAGCGCTGTTCCCGCAGCCGTCCGAGTCCGCATGAGTCCCATGATATCTCCGCAACCCGACGCGCGCGACCCACCCCAGACCCACGCCGGCTCAAGCCGCTAGCTGCACCTGCAGTCGGGCGCATGAAACGCCGTACATTTCGGTGAATCAGAGAAAAGCGCCCGCCGTTACCACCAGATCATCGCGGTGGATCACCGCCAGTGCCGGGCGACCCAGGATCCGTTCCACCTGGCCGGAATTCTTTCCCCGGATTCGCTCGATATCCTCGGAGGCGTAACGACTAAGACCGCGTGCCACTTCAGCGTTATTACAGCTCTCGATGCGAACGACATCTCCGATGCCGAATTCACCCTTGCACGTCACAACGCCCACGGGCAACAGGCTTTTGCCTCGCTCGCGGATGGCCCGCTCGGCCCCCCGGTCCACCACCACGCTGCCTCTGGTGGGCGAGGCGTAGCCGATCCAACGCTTGCGGCTTCCCAAGCGCTTGCGGGAAGGCGTGAACAACGTCCCCACCCTCTCTCCCGCCAGGATCTGACCGAGACTGTGCTTGCGCGCGTGGGCGATCACGGTCATCTCTCCGCAAGCCATCAACAACCTGGCCGCCCTGAGCTTGGTCGCCATGCCGCCGCTTCCCATCTTGCTGTTTGAACGTCCGATCACCTTGTCGATGTCCGCGTCATCCGCCCCCACTTCTCCGATCACCTGCCCCATCGGACCGCTGGCGCCATAATCCGGATACAACCCATCCACGTCTGAGAGCACGACCAGCAGTTCGGCGCGTATAAGATTGGCCACGTACGCCGCCAGCATGTCGTTTTCGCCAATCGAGCGCTTCAGCTCTGCTACGGCGACGCTGTCGTTTTCGTTTATCACCGGCACGACCCCGTGGGCGAAGAGCTCGCGGAAGGTGTTCCTGAGATTGACGTAGCGCTGCCTGTTGCCCAGAATGTCCTCGGCCGTCAGCAGAACCTGACCGACGGGCACACCATGGCGCCTGAAAAAGCCTTCATAGACGCCCATGAGCAGGCTCTGTCCCACTGCGGCCGTGGCCTGCAGCTTGGAGACGGAGCGGGGTCTCTGGGCGATCTGGAGTCGACCCATTCCCGCAGCTACGGCTCCCGAGGACACGATGGCCACTTCGGTGCCCCCTTCACGCAGCTCGACCACTTCGCTGACCAGACGGCCCAGCAAGCGACGATCGAGCTTGTTGCCGCTGCCGGCGACGCTGCTGCTACCGATCTTCACGACCACCCGCTTCACGCGCGCCATGCACTCCTGGCGATTCCCGGCTGGTCGCCCTTTTTTGCCCGGGCCCTTGCCCGCGCCCTTGCCCGCGCCCGGGGTCATGTCGATCGCCACTCTCCCCCGTCGTGCTCGTATTCCCGCACAGGCACTCCGCGGTCCTTCAGATAGCGCTTCACCTGCGGAATGCTGTATTCCTCGTAGTGGAAGATGGACGCCGCCAGGGCGGCACTGGCCATGCCCTCGGTCAACACCTGGTAGACATGCTCGGCGCTGCCGCATCCACCCGAAGCCACGATGGGAACGTCGACCACTGCCGCCACGGTATGATTCAAAGCCAGGTCGTATCCGTCTTTGGTGCCGTCCGCGTCTATACTGTTCAGCACCAATTCGCCGGCGCCGCGGTCTACCAGTTCCCGCACCCATTCCACGGCGTCCAGCCCCGTCGCTTTGCGGCCGCCGTTGATGTAGACCTCCCAGGCCGGATCCTCGCCATCAGCAACCGGTCGCCGCAGGACGTCGACGGCCCCGACGATACACTGGCTGCCAAAACTCTCCGCGCCCTGACGGATAATATCGGGATTAGTCACGGCCGCGGAGTTGACCGACACCTTGTCCGCACCGCCCTTGAGGATCTGTCTCATGTCGTCGAAAGTACGAATCCCACCGCCGACGGTGAGGGGAATAAACACCTTCTCAGAGACCTCGCGGACCAGGTCCATGACGATCGCCCGTCCGTCGGAGGAAGCGGTGATATCGTAGAAGACGAGTTCGTCGGCACCCTCGCGATCGTAGCGCGCCGCCAGTTCCACGGGGTCGCCAGCGTCCTTGTCGGCAGAGAACCTGACGCCCCGGACATTGCGCCCTTCCTTGACGTCGAGACAAGGTATGATCCGCTTTGCCAGCATTCTATCTGACCGATCTCGCTCAGCTCAAGTGCGCGAAATTGCGCAGCAGCCGCAAGCCTATCTGCTGGCTTTTTTCTGGATGGAACTGGACGCCGAAGGCGTTGTCCCGGGCCGCGATGGAGGTGTATTCGAGTCCGTACTCAGTGGTGGCCGCCCGGTGCTCGTCGTCGGCGTCGACATAGTACGAGTGGACGAAATAGAAATAACTCCCCTCCGGGATTCCGTCGAGGATCTCGATACTGCGCTTGATGGCGATCTGGTTCCAGCCGATCTGGGGGACTCGTTCAGCGACCGGAAACTTCACGATCTTGCCGGGAAGCATGCCCAGGCCGCGGTGTTTCCCCCCCTCCTCACTCTCGTCGAACATCAGTTGGAGGCCCATACAGATACCTAGGAACGGTTTGCCCTGCTCTACCGCCCTCAGGATGAGATCGACCCACCCCTCCTCTACGAGATTGCGCATGGCATCGCCGAAGGCCGCGTCCCCCGGCAGTACGAGATGAGTGGCTCCTTCACCCTGCTCAGGTCGATCTATTATGGCGGCGTCGAAGCCCAGGAATTGGAAGGCCTTCTCGACACTGCGAAGATTGCCCATCCCGTAATCGATGACGGCAATCAATCGTCCCCCAATTCAGCGGATCGAAGCGTCGCCGCTTGCACCGCGCTCATGAGAGCATCGCGCAATCCCTTGGCCTCCAACGCGTGCAAACCGGCGATCGTGGTTCCGCCCGGAGAAGTCACCTGGTCGCGCAGGACAGCCGGATGTTGACCCGACTCCAACACCATGCGGGCCGCCCCCATAACCGTCTGAGCCGCTAGCTTGAGCGCTACATCGCGTGGCAGTCCCACCCGCACACCGCCATCCGACAGGGCTTCGATAATGGTATAGACATAAGCGGGACCGCTGCCCGAAAGTCCGGTCACGGCGTCCATCTGAGTCTCTTCCACCAGCACTGTTGTCCCCACCTGGTCGAACAGCTCGCAAACCATCCGCGCCTGCTCCGCATCGGCGTGTCGCCCCCGGCACACGGCTGAAGCCGCCGCTCCGAGCCGCGCCAGAATCTGGGGCATGACCCTCACGACCGCCACCGGCGCGCCCACGGCCTCCTCAATGCGGGCTGTGTTCACCCCGGCCATGATGGACACCAGTACCTGGGAGGGTTGGAGCAGTCGTCCGACGAGGTCGAGAACTTCGGGGGCGGTCTGCGGCTTGACGCCGATGATGACAACATCCTGATCGACTACAGCATCACGCGTTTCTCGACTGGTGTGGACCCCCAGTTGTGCCAGCGGCTTCAAGGCGGCTTCGCGCACATCCACAGCCGTAAACTGCGAAGGCTTCGCGAGGCCCCGATCCAGTATTCCCTCGACCAGTCCGCCACCCATATTGCCGCAGCCGACCAGCCCGATCTTGAGCTTCTCGATCATGTCGTTACTAAATGTCAGGGACGTCCTGCAAGGAACAGCGCCAAGAGAGCCTGTGCACGAAAGAGGCGTGCTCAGAGGAAAGCACGGAAATCATCTGTGTCTTGTCGCTCAAATACCTTGCAGTTTTGGACGACGACGAGCCGGTCGCAAGGTGCGCGACCGAGGCGGGTTCTGTATCCATCAAGGGCGCACAACGCCGTGGACCAGAGGTAGCCAAAGTGTGGTATTTCGGCGACGGGACACTTAGATGTGGCTATAATAGCAGCCCGGTTGAATCCTGTCAACGCATCTTAGGAGCAGTAGTGCTCTTGCTTGCGGGGCGGGATTGTCTCCCCTCTTACTTTCGCCGCCGACGTGGGCTGAATTTCCTGCTAACCCCCACGGGTCGTCGCGCCCATTGGGTCGATGAGATCACGCTGCGATCCTAGGCCAAATCTGTCACGCAACGAAGAGATTTTTCCAGCGCCCTACAGCGGCATTTTCTGCTTGACGAATCTGCCGAATCAATGGTATCTTACAGAAGTTATTGAAGTTGTGACAACTAAACCACTACCGGCTAAAGCCGGTAGGTTGCTGTTCCGACTGAAAGTCGACTTGCGGCTAAAGCCGCCTGAAGGGGTCCCCGCTGGAAGCGGGCTCAAGGCGCCGGCGTAATTCGGAGAATTCTTGCTGCAACTTACGCGACGAGCGCCCCTTGATCGACTGCACCAGCTTAGCCGGAGCCATCTTCGGGGGACAAGACACCAGCATATGCACGTGATCCGGCGCCAAGGACCCTCGGATAATCTGCACCTCCCGAGCCATGCAGATCTCCCGGATTACGTCCCGCGCCCGCTCTGCCACCTCCCCGCGCAACACGTGATACCGATACTTCGTGATCCACACCAGATGATATTTAATGTCATGCAGCGTATGGCTGCCACTCTGATACTCCACCATCAAGTCTCCCTCCGTCAGAGTCACCGATGAGAGACAAAGGTACCTCAGCTCTGCTCCGCGCTAAAGCGTACCGCCTAAAGGCGGTGGGTTTAAACCAGGCACAGGGAACTAAACCGATTTGAATTTGAGGACATTCTCCGAACTGAGGGAGGGGATTTGGCACTTTGCGCCGGACATAAAGGAGGTGATCACCCAAGCTAGGCCGGCATCCTTCACCTAGTGTCAACTGGCTGGCGAAAATTGATCACCTTGGTGCGAATAACGCACGCAAAGGAGAGATAGAATGGCAAAGCGGAAGGCCGCCAAGAAGGTGGCCAAGAAGGCCCCGAAAAAGGCCGCCAAGAAGGTAGCCAAGAAGGCCCCGAAAAAGGCCGCCAAGAAGGTAGCCAGAAAAGCACCAAAGAAGGCCGCCAAGAAGGTAGCCAGGAAAGCACCGAAAAAGGCCGCAAAAAAAAAGGTAGCCAAGAAAGCACCAAAGAAAAAGGCCGCAAAAAAAGCACCAAAGAAAAAGGCCGCAAAAAAAAGGGTGAAAAAGTAAAACGCAAATCCGACCCCTCCTTCATGAGTCCCCTGCTGCCTGATGCCTCTCTCAGTGTCATCGTCGGCACCAAGGAGTTACACAGAACGCAGGTGGTTAAGAAACTGTGGGCCTACATCGAGAGAGAGGGCCTGCACGATACGCAGAACAGGCGTATGATTAACGTCGATAGCGCACTCAAGCCCATCTTCGGCGGCAAGAAACAGGTAAGCACTTTCGAGATGACCAAGTTGGTCAGCAAACATCTGAAGCCCACGTAACGGGCATCGCCTAGCTGTCTTTACCTGCCTGCCTCAGCGATTTGAGGGGCTCCCAGCCTCGGGAGCCCCTCTCTTTTTGTGTAGAGCGCAATCCCACCTATATTTTCCATTCTCCGGCGCCTGTGCGGGCGCTTGCGGTAGGTGTTCCCAAGCGAGATTCCCCAAGAAGGTGGCGCTCATGAATCCCCCTGCGCTCGTGGCCCTGGCTGACGGATCAGTCTTCGAAGGTCGCTCAGTGGGCAGTACCGGTGATGCCCTGGGTGAGATGGTCTTCAACACCAGTATGACCGGGTACCAGGAGATCCTCACCGACCCCTCCTACGCGGGTCAGATAGTCTCCATGACCTATCCGCACATAGGTAACTACGGGGTCAATCCCGAGGACGACGAATCCGATCGACCCCACGTAGTGGGCTTCCTGATGAAGCAGTGCTGCCCCCGACCCAGCAACCATCGATCGACCCAGGGCCTCATCGAGTATATGCAGCAGCACGGTGTCATCGGGGTGGAAGGTCTCGATACGCGCGAGCTGACACGACGCGTGCGCATCCACGGCGTCATGAATGCGGCCGTATCGACCCAGGAGCTTGATCCGGATAGTCTCGTGTCCCGAGCGCGCGAGTGGAGCGGCTTGGAGGGCGTAGACCTGGTGAAGGACGTCACCTGCCAGGAGGCCTATGAAGTCGGATCCGGTGAGGCGAAATTCCACGTAGTCGCCTTCGACTTCGGGATAAAGCGCAATATCCTTCGCCGGCTGGTGGCGGAGCAGTGCCGTGTAACTGTCGTCCCCGCCACGACCACGGCCGCCGACGCTCTGGCGCTTGAGCCCGATGGCATCTTCCTGTCCAACGGTCCCGGTGACCCGCGTCCGCTGCGCTATGCGATCGAAACCGCCGCCAAGCTGGCCGAGTCGGGCAAACCTATCTTCGGCATCTGCCTGGGCCACGAGATCCTCGGCCTCGCCCTTGGAGCCCAGATTTTTCACCTCAAATTCGGACACCGGGGGGCCAACCACCCGATCAAGGAGCACTCGAGCGGTCGTGTCCTGATAACCGCTGAGAACCATGGCTGGGGAATCAGCTCCGACCACCTTCCCGATTGCCTGGAAGTCACCCGCCTGAATCTTAACGATGGCTGCGTGGAGGGTATACAGCACCGGCAATTGCCCATCTTCTCGATTCAGTGCCACCCCGAGGCCTCTCCGGGACCCCACGACAGTTATCACTTATTCGGGCATTTCGCCGACCTCATGAAGAGACACGCCACCTGAAAAGGAAGACCTGAGGAGGAGGACCGATGAGCGTCCGCATCGTCCAACAAGACATCCTGCGCCAGCTCAGCTTTGACATCTTCGCCGCCACCGGAATCCCCGTTGACGACGCCCGCGTCGTCAGCGATCACCTGGTAAACAGCCACCTGGCCGGGCACGACTCACACGGCGTGTGGTTCATGCCGGGGTACGCCCGCGGCATGATGCGGGGATACGTCGCCTGGGACGAGCGCGAGGTCTTGCGCGAGAACGCCTCCCTCGTCATTATCGACGGCAAGGGCGGCAATGGTATCGTGGCGGTTACGCGCGCCCTCGACCTGGCCGTCGAGAAGGCCCGTTCCTCCACCTTCGGTTTCGTGGGTTTGCGCAATGTCAGTCACATCGGGCGCCTGGGGGATTACCCGCCGCGCATCGCCAAAGACGGCATGATCGGCATGGTCTGGCTCAACGGCGGCGGCCTCTTCATGGCGCCCCACGGATCTGCCGACCGCCGTCTGCGTCCGGAGCCTATCGCCTTTGCGGCGCCCAGACGCGACGGCCCCCCTTTCATGCTGGACATGACCATGAGCGTTGTGGCCGGCGGGAAAATCGAGCAGAAAATCATCCGCGGCGAGCCCCTGCCCGAAGGCTGGGTGATCGATCAGGAGGGCAACTACGTCACCGACAGCGAGGGCTACCGGGACGAATCCACCGGCGTGCTTCCCCTCGGGGGGCGCCAGTTCGGCCACAAGGGCCACGGCCTTGCCATGATGGTGGAGATGCTGGTGGGACCGCTGTCACATGCCGGCTGCACCAAGGGAGATCGTGGGGGCGGTGGCGGCATCATGGTCCTCGCCATCGACATAGAGTCGTTCACCGATCTGGACACCTACGTGGATGAGGTGGAGGGCCTGGCCTCGTGGGTCTGCTCCGCTCGCCCCCTCCCCGGCGTGAAGCAGGTGTACGCCCCCGGAGAGATCGAAGAGGAAACCAGGCAGCGTCGGATGGTAGAAGGTATCGAGATCCCCGAAGCCACATGGCAGCAGATCGGCGAAGTCGCCGCCGAACTGGGGGTGGCGATGCCAGCAGTAGACAGTGCTGATTGACGACCTCGCGGACAGCTTCCCGTACCCAGCTGGATCCTATATCTCACCGGGTCCGGGTCACAGAAAGGCACCCGTGAGATAAGGGTCCGACCTCACGGGCGAGAAGAAGGTCCGCCCCCCCGGGTGAGAAGGACGAAGTCGTTCTCACCTCCGGCGCATTGCTCACCGTCAGGTCAGCCCCCCCGACTAGCGCCGGTCGAGCCCCCGCGTGAGAAAAAGGTCCGTCCCTCGCGTGAAAAAAGGGTCCGAGCCCCCGCGTGAGAAGGACGAAGTCGTTCTCACCTCCGGCGCATTGCTCACCGTCAGGTCAGCCCCCCCGACTAGCGCCGGTCGGTCAGCCACAGGAAGACCGGCGCCATGGTGCGGCAGTACTCAAAACATGTATCTACCAGACTCTCGTCGTTCAGCGCCCGCGGATCGATAACGGGCGATGATGCGAACAGGGCGTTGAAACGGAGCAAACCCGCTCGTGGATGGGTCTTGTCGTAGCCGGGCGGGACTCGCTTATAGTGTTCGCCCCCCACCTCGCATGACCCGGATTCGGTGACCGCGGAGATCGCCTGCTGCAGCTTGTCGCCCTGCTCCTCATCGACAACCGCGTCCCGGTATCGCTGCAGCAGCGGTCTCGGAAAATTGTGCATGCCAGCGAACATGGCGCCCCCCTCTGAATCCAGACGAAAGTAGAAAGCCGGATTCTCCGTCTTCGCGCTTTCGCGCTTTCCCTCCCAGAATACGATGCCGACGTAGGTCTTGTAGGGGGTTTTGTCCTTGCTGAAGCGAATGTCTCTATGTATTCGCTTGATGGAGCCCCGGCCGTTGGTCCGGGTATCGTACTGGATGTCGCCGGAGATCTCCTTGAGGCGCTCTCCCAGAGCGGCGGTGAATGCCTGGGCCGGCTTCAGGATAAACTCGCTGTAGTCCTGCCGGTGCCCTTCGAACCAGTCCCTGCGATTGTTGGCCCACAGCTCCTTGAGAAAGGTTAGAGCGCCCGGTGGAAACCCATCGAATCGGCGCTCCACTACATCGACACTCCCAGGAGCCCCCGGGTCACCTGGAAGTCCGTATTGCCCTGAATCGATGCCCGTGGCGTGTACTGTCGGGAAGCCACGTCGAGAAGGAGTTGCAGCAATTGACTCGCTCCAGCCGATTCAGACATCGACGCACTTTCCGGGCCCGCCCCGATTTCCAGCACGCAATCCAGATCCTGGCCGTAAGACGCCCCTACATCCCCGTCGTCGGTGACCTGGAGCAGGGGAAGCATCGGGTGACCCTGTCGCGGGTGGTCGCCGACGCTGCACAGCAGAATCTCGACGCCTGTGGCCGCCATTCCGGTAAGCGTCTCCACCCAGTGGTCGGTGATTGACTCCATACAATAGAATCCGGGCGTTTCAAAACGCTGGCCATAAGCTAGATCGGCCACCATCTCCCTCCCGGTCGCTGTGCCCAGCAGGGGCTCGACAAAGGCGGCGTGCAGAGCGAGCTCGCTCGCCTCCTGTACCACCACCGAGCCACCGGCTCCCACCACCCATTGCGTCAGTCGAGCCAGACTCGCCGCCATCTCCCGACTTGGGGTGCCCGCACTGAGGAGCCCGACATGCAGGCGCTCCAGACCCACCTCCTCCTCTTCACGCGGGTCACTCAACCTGTCGCGGAACCACGTCTCCACCCGGTCGAGGGTTCGATCGATGCCGCCGTCCATCTGCACGCTCGCCCACCCGAAGCGCTGGGCGTCGATACCGAGTTCCGCCAGCTGACCGCGAAGATAGTCGTTGTGCGTCTTCTCACATCCGTGCTCCAGCAACAACCCTTCCTTCACCAGTGGGTGGGTCAGGTAGCCGAGCATGGTCCGGGTGAAAAGCTGCTCCGCAAATCCTCCCGAAACGCCACAGCCCTCCGTATGCGGCAGGGCGACGAAACGAGAGATACCTTTCTCCTTACCAATACCGGTCTGGTTGAGACGGGCGGCAGCCATCCGGGCGACCTGGCCGGAGCACAGGCTCGTGGGCAGGATAAGGCCCACCTGGTCGGTCGCGTGCCCGCTGGCCACGCGGATGGCGTCAAAACGCGCGTCCGAGGCCGTATCGGCGGTGCGGATCTGTTTGCCCGCGCCACCCGGAGACGTCGCCCCCAGCAGACCCTCCAGTTCATCCCCGTTCACCTGTCGCCAGTCGCGCCACAACGACACCTGAGAATGACCGGCCTCCTCGCCGCGGGACCGCGCACCCGAAGCAGTGTCCAGAGTCAAACCGACCAGATGCTCTCCGAGCTCCTCCAGGGAGGTGCCGTCCTGATAGGCGCCGGCGTTGACATCCATATCCCGTTCCAGCAGCTCGTAGCGGCTCGTTGTGGTAACGATCTTGATGGTGGGGACAAAGGGGAAGTTGGTAACCGAGCCGTTGCCGGTGACGAAAAAGATGACGTTGCTACCCGACGCCACCTGGCCGGCAATACTCTCCAGATCGTTGCCCGGGCTATCCATGAAGTAATAGCCGGGATGTTTCATCGGCTCGCCGTAGTCGATAACGTAGTCGAGCCGCACGTCGGGGTGGCGTTTCATCGCCGCCCCGATCGACTTGAGCACGATGTTGTAAAGTCCGCGGAACTTGTTGCCGCCAGACGGATTTCCCTCGGCCGAGGCACCGTGCCAGGCGACGCGCTCCTTGAAGCGCTCTACCATGTGGAGGAATCGCCGCGCCGTCTCCAGGTCCCTCACGTTCTGCAGCACATAGGGCTCAGCGCCGATCAGTTCATCGGTCTCGGCCAGGTTCGCCGCGCCGCCCTGGCGGATGATTTCCCGCGCCGCCCAAGCCGCCAGAGGGTTGCCGGAAATGCCGGAGAAGGCATCGGAGCCGCCGCACTGCAAGGCGATCTTGAGTTGTGACGCCGGCTGTTGCGTGCGCCTCGTCTCGACCTCAGCCTTTGCCAGCCACTCGCTAAGCTGACGTTCACCCGCGGCAAGACTCTCCTCGAAGGCTCCACCGATAGAGGTGAATCGATGGGGCACGCTGTCTATGGGGTAGTCGTGCGAACGCAGATAGTCCTCCAGCATCGTGTTGGTGATGGCTTCGGTGCCGTAGTCTACCGCCAGCAATCCACCTACGTTCGGATGCACGGCAAACCCCGCCAGGGTACGCAACACGAGATCGCGATTGTTGGGGGACTTGCCCCCCTTGTTTGGGGACTCGCTCCCGGCCCCTTCGGTATGAGCGACCGCCACCACGCCGTCTACGGCCCGACAGCGGCCCGCGGCCTCCCGCATCCTGTCAGCCAACAGATGGGCGAAACTCGCCGTCTGCGACGTCGTGCCCAGAACGACGAGGTAATTTCGCGTGCCTATGCCCCTAGCCCCCCGGTCGAACCCGTCGAAGGTGCGGATTTCCGTGGACAGCTCAACCTGGTCGCGGGGCTCGAAGTGATCATCGTCCAGCAGGTGGGGTTCGATGTGGTCCTGGAAATTGGCCGCATCGGGCAGCGAAAAATCGATACTGCGGCCCCGCAAAGCAGCCAGCATGGGCTCGTTGCAGACATAGCTGCCCGGAGCGATGTCGCTGATGGCCTTGCCGAAAGGCAACCCCCACGACAGCAGCTCCTCGCCGCTGGAAATCGGCTGGACGGCAAATCGGTGCCCCTCCATGACGGTGCTGTCGAGCTCAAAACTGGAGTTACCGCGTTCGATCCGGGTGCCTCTCTCGAGACGGCGCGTGGCTATGGCCACGTTGTCCGTATCGGCTCGGGGGAGCCGCCCGACGTCGTCAAATCTCTCTGCCATCGCTTCTCTTTCAGAATAGTTTGAAGTTGTCGTCCGACAGATGCCGCGATTGATGCGCCAGCGCGGCGTCCATCACCTCAATAGCCATACGCGACTCCAGCGTCACCCCCGCCCGCACTCCCACGCAGGGATCGTGACGCCCTTTGCGCAGCTCGAACTCGATCTCCTCGAGATCCTTGCGCACCGACTGCTGCGGCAGGAGGATGCTGGCTGTCGGTTTGAATCCGACTCGAAACACCAGGGGCATACCGGTAGTGACGCCGCCCAGGAGCCCGCCGTGGTGATTGCCCTGGTATCCGGGCCGGCGAATGGGGTCGTTGTTCTCACTGCCCCGACGGCCGACCACCTGGCCACCCGAGCCCACCTCGCACAACTGCACCGCGTTGAGTCCCCCCAGCACGCCCATGAGGCGCAGCTTGAGACTGTCGTATAGGGGTTCGCCAATCAGGGGCGGCACATTGACCCCGACCACCTCCACCGCCGCTCCGATCGAGTCCCCCTGCTTACGGGTCGAGCCGATCAGTTCCTTTGCGGCGGCACAGAAGTCTGCATCCAGAGTGCGGATTTCCCCCGCCGACAGCCGCGTCTCGACCGCCTCGATCTGGGTTGCGGTCAGCCGTCGATCGGGGGCGACCCCCACCAGCTCCTCCAGGTGATCGCTGAGACTGACGGGGGACTTCAGCTCGCCGACCTGGCAGATGGAGGAGAGGAAGGCGGTGCCGAAATGCTCGCCCAGAAAGAGGCGGGCAATAGACCCGCCGATGACATCGGAGATGGTGGACCGATAGCTGGAGCGCCCGCCGCCGCGGGGATCGGCAAAGCCACCGGCCTTGTGGTGCTTGACCAGATCGGTGTGGCCGGGCCGCACATCACCCTTGGGTCCGGTGAACTGGTCGTAATCGGCCGTCCGCTTCGCGGCTGACAGTACGACCGCGGCGATGGGCTCCCCGGTGGTAAAGCCCTCTTCGTATCCCCGACTCGAGATCTCCTCATCGCCCAAAGCGACGCTGATCTCGGGTCCGCTGAGAAGCATCTCGTGATCCTCGGAATACACGCCCGAAAGCAGCACCACCTTGTCCCCCTCCCGTCGTGGCGTGCCCAGCTTGCTGCTGCCGGGACGACGCCGATCGAGATACTGCTGCACGGATACGCGCGACAGCTTCAGGCCGGCAGGACACCCGAACACGATCGTGGTGATCGCCGGCCCGTGCGATTCGCCGGCGCCGGCCACCGAAAACAAAGATCCGCCCAGTAATTCCACCGCCGACTACCCGGCTGTCCTGAACTTGCTAGCGATGGAGGCACGCGCGTAGATTCGCGTTTGGCCCGGTGTCAGTTCAGCCACCTGGGTACCCCTCTCTGACTCGAATCGAGAGGATGCGGGCGCGAGAAAGGTGGTTGGTTCTTGCAGTGGCCATCAATTTCCCTCCAGTTTGGGCGGCTGGGCCTTGCGGGATCGGGAACCGCGGATGCTCGACAATTTAGTGATGGCCCCAAGAAGCCGCCAGCCGCGCCTGCCAGATCGTGTGTGCCAGGAGTCGGATCGGTCCGAATCGCCGAGCTGCCAAGGGCTGATGTTGCTCGCATTTCAGACTCGGCTATATTGGTGATTTTTGCTGCTGTACGCCAGACAACTCACCTCTTGGCCTCTATCTCGTCGCCAGGATAATAGAGCCCCCACCGACGAAGGCACGAAACGGGCGGAATCATTCTATCGTGGACGTTCTTTTAGCCCGTGTTATTCACCGTATGCTGAAGAAACAGCTGTACTTGGGTGCCCTTCGGGTGTAGGTTTCAGAGGGAAAGCTTAGCAGGCAATGCCCTCACCAGACACCACGAAAGGACACCCAATGGGTGAAAGTCAGACACGGGTCGAATTGGAGCAAGAGGCGGTCATTCGCCCCACGTTCAACGGGGCTATACGGGTGGAAGCACGCCCGGAACGGCTGAGTGCGGATGCGGGCGTGCTGATGATGCGGGAGGTCATGGAGCGCACCGGATTGATCGATTGGATTGACGGGCGCTTTAACGACCCGCGCCGGTCGGACCAGATCACGCATTCGGTGTCGGAGTTGAT
>Ga0310122_10001491_pt1 | contig 14891 bp, 12 predicted proteins | sample CB6_Bottom_1051__FD_203503 | JGI IMG/M metagenome (GOLD analysis project Ga0310122, IMG submission 203503) | Marine microbial communities from Western Arctic Ocean, Canada - CB6_Bottom_1051 | ecosystem: Environmental > Aquatic > Marine > Oceanic | place: Canada: Western Arctic Ocean | collected...
CGAGTGGCGGGCTTGCGCCGAACGTCGTGCCCGATTTTGCGGAGGTTTACTACTACGTCCGCCACCCAGATGCCACGGTCGTCAGCGAGATTTGGGTGAGGCTCGAGGAAGCAGCGATGGGCGCTGTTCAGGGCACGGGCACGCAGGTCGACTGGGAAATCATCCACGGCACTCATTCGCTCGTCGTGAACGAAACGCTGGCGACGATGATGGATGAGAAACTCCGCGAAGTCGGTGGTATCAAGTACACACCCGAGGAGCAGGCGTTCGCCGAGCAGATTTTCGCAACGCTCGAGAGTCCAGCGTACGAACTCGGTTCCCAGGAGTCGATAGACCCTTATGAAGTGTCGCTCGGCTACGCCTCGACGGATGTCGGAGATGTGTCAATCGTCGTGCCGACGGTGGGGCTCAGAATTGCGACCTGGGTGCCCGGCACGACATCACACAGCTGGCAGGCGGCTGCAGCCAGCGGCACGAGCATCGGCTTCAAGGGCGCAAACAATGCGGCGAAGACGTTGAGTCTTGCCGCAATCGAGTTGTTCGAAAATGACGAACTTCGCGCGGCCGCACGAGCAGAGCACCGCGAGAAACTTGGCGACGACTTCCACTACGAGCCGTTACTCGGCGATCGTGCGCCGCCGCTCGACTACCGAAACTAAGGCCGCTGTGCTGGCTGAGAGTATCTCAAGGGCCCGCTAGAAGGCGACCTGATCACCGCCCTTCAGATCGAGCATCCGCCGAGCCTCGTCCGGCGTCGCCACTTCGAGCGATAGCCCTGAGAGGACTTCGCGAATCTTTAAGACTTGCTCCGCGCTCGACTCGGCGAGTTTCCCGGGGCCTCCCCAGAGCGAGTCCTCCAGGCCGACACGGACGTTGGACCCCATCGCGGCTCCCAGGCTTGCGAGGCGGAGCTGGCTACTGCCGGCGCCGAGTATCGACCACTGGTAGTCCCCGCCAAACAAGCGGTCGGCCGTGCGGCGCATGTGCGACAGGTCCTCGGGGTGCGTGCCGATACCGCCGAGGATGCCGAAGACGCTCTGCACGAACAGCGGTGGCTTGACCATGCCGCGATCGAGGAAGTGCGCGAGGTTGTATAGATGGGAGATGTCGTAGCATTCGAATTCGAAACGCGTGCCGTTCTCTCCACAGGCCGTCAGGATACGTTCGATGTCCGCGAAGGAATTTCTGAAGACTAGATCACGGCTGTTTTCCAGGTGCTCGCGTTCCCACGAGTACTTGAACTCCGTAAAGCGCTTCAGCATCGGATACAGGCCGAAGTTCATCGAGCCCATATTCAGCGACGCGACCTCGGGCTGCAGTTGCAGCGCCGGCTGCAGACGCTCATCTATTGTCATGCTCGGGTTGCCGCCGGTCGTGATATTTATCACGGCATCTGTGCTGGCTTTTATCCGCGGCAGAAACCGGTGGAAGACGTCCGGGTCCTGGGTCGGTTGGCCGTCGACCGGGTCACGTGCGTGTAAATGCAGGACCGTCGCACCGGCCTCGGCTGCCGCGATGGCCGCATCTGCAATTTCGTCGGGCGTTACCGGGAGATAAGGCGACATCGACGGCGTATGAATGGCACCCGTCGGTGCACAGGTAATGATGACTTTACGCGCCATGCTCAGCTTCCGAAGCGCGGCTCCGGCACGCCGCGTATCCCCAATCCCGTGATACGGAACAAAGCGCCGGCGCCGAACTGCGGCTGCAAATCCGGCTCAAACCGGTCGTGGACGGCCGGGTGCTTGACCCGCGCCATCGAGGTCACGTAGATCTCGTCGAGATTGTCACCGCCGAACATGACGGAGGTCACGTTGCGCACCGGCATCCCGATCTTGCGCTCGACGTTGCCATCGGGGTCGTAGCGGACGAGGTCGCCCGAGATCAGTTCGGCATTCCAGAGACAGCCCTCGGCGTCGACGGTCGAACCGTCGGGGACGCCGTTGGAGGTCTTAGTCTCGGCGAAGACACGCTTGCCGGAAACGACTCCGGCGTCGAGGTCGTAGTCGTAGGCCCAGAACTCGTCGACGAATGTATCGGCAATGTAAAATGTCTTGTCATCGGGGCTCCAGCAGGGGCCGTTCGTGCAGATGATCCCCGAGTCGACCTTGGTAATAGATAGATCGGTATCCAAGCGCCACAGTCCACACACGGCGAGTTCTTCCTTGTCGTCCATACCGCCGGCGAAGAACCGACCGCGGCGGTCGATTTTGCCGTCGTTGAGGCGGGTCCGTGGCTGGTCGGCATCGACGAGGCCGATGAGATCGAGTTGTTCCGTGTCCGGGTCGAAGAAATAGAAGCCATCGTCGAGAGCGAGGACGAGCTTGCCGTTCTCGCGGACCGCCAGCGCGCCGACGTCATGGTCCAGCGACCAGTTATCGGCACGGCCGCTCTTCGGTTCCAGCCGCCAGATCGACGGATTTCCGACGCGACGGCCGGTCCCGTCCAGCCACCACAGTAGTCCCGTTTCGACGTCCCATACGGGGCCCTCGCCGAGATGGTTGCCGCATTCGAGAACGCTTTCGATTCGATAGGTCACGCCGTCAATGGTCGCACTTCGTTTCTCAATGACGGAGCTACTCGGCTTCGTATCTCACGAGCCCGCGGTGCTCGACCAGCCCGGAGAAAAGATTGCCGTCCGTATCTTCGGTCACGCTTTCGGTCCAGATGTGCCCGATATGACCGTCTACGGTGCCGTCGGCGGCGCTGCCGTAGTAGATGCCCATCTCGAAGTCGGGGTTGACGCCGTCTACTGATTGCGAGTCTGCGACGAAGAGACGATCGTCCGCGGTAATGTAGATACCGCTGGGTCTCCCGAACTGCCGCCACGAGTCAAGATAGCGCCCGTCCTGATCGAATATCTGGATGCGGCTGTTGCCGCGGTCGGCGACGAACACTCGGCCCTGAGAGTCGATATCGATGCTGTGTGGCATGTCGAACTCACTCGGGCCCGTTCCCGGCTGACCCCATGACTTAATGAACTCGCCGTCGGCTGAATACTTGACGACGCGGTTGTTGAAGTGGCCGTCCGCAACAAATATATCGCCGTTGTCGGCAACGGCCACGTCGCAGATGCCGTTAAACGTATAGGCGCCGCTGCCAGACACGCCGGGCGTGCCAATCGTCATGAGCAACTCGCCGTCGGAGCTGAATTTGTGGATGACTTCGCCCATCTCACCTTCATGCCGGCCGTCGGTGACCCAGATGTTGCCCTCGGCGTCGATATCGAGTCCGTGCGGCCACACTATCAGCCCTTCGCCCCAGCTCATCAGATGTTCGCCGGACGGGCTGAACTTCAATAACGGAGGCGCGGACTGGCCGACACAGGTATTCGAAGAACAGCGCTGAAACGTAATGAGATTGCCTTCGGGATCGACCTCGACGGCAATGACCTGGCCCCAGGTGAAGCCATCCGGTAGCTGAGCCCAATTCTCGACGAACCGGTATTCGCTGTTCTGGGCGAACGCGGAGTCTGGCGTGTAGGTTTGCAGCACGAGGAGCGCGATGCCTGCGGTAACCGTGAGGTAGATGCAGGTACGCGTGAAACGAATTACTGACATGACAATCTCCCGTGTTTTTCTTCTAGAGCCGAATAGCGTTCTGGGATTGCCTCAAGGGTACTATCCCGTGGCGCGAAACAACAGGATCCTCCAGATACGGGGCGAAATACGGACACGGTCTACCTAACTATCTAAACAGCTCAACAGGGTCCGTGAGTTAGGTAGACCGTCCCCGTGTTTCCGCTCCTACACCCTTTGCTCGAAGTTGGCGTAGAATCCAGGCTGAAGAAAAACTCTCGTTCCAAGGGAGACAGAATGAACTCAGTGGCAGGGGGACTTACGGCGCGCCCGCGCCCGGCCTTCGCTGCGATCGCGATCGCTGCCGGCTGGTTCGTGACGCTCCCGGCGGCCGCTGAAGTCGTCCGCATCGACGTCGAGACACGAAGCGTCGTGGCCGAAGGTAAATCCTACGGCCTGGCGGGAGTTTACGAGCGGCTTGCCGGCAGAATTCACTATGCCGTCGACCCGGCGAACCCGGCCAACCGCATCATCGCGGACATCGACTACGCGCCGACGAATGCTGCCGGCCGGGTGGAGTTCTCCGCCGACTTTTATCTGCTGAAGCCCGTGGACGCCGACGCAGGCAACGGAACAGTTTTTGTCGATGTCATGAATCGTGGCCGCAAGCGCGCCCTGGGCTATTTTAATCTGACCGATGCCGTGCTCGAACCGCAGACGGAGGCCGACCTGGGTGACGGCTTCCTCATGCACGAGGGGTTCTCCGTGCTCTACGTCGGCTGGCAATTCGACGTACCGCGCCAACCGGGCTTCATGCGTGTCTATCCGCCGATCGCGACCCAAGACGGCGAGCCGTTTGAGGGATTGGTCCGCAGCGACTTCGTCGTCGCCGAACGCACCTACGACTACTCGCTCGGTGACAGAGGCCACATTCCCTATGAAGTCGTCGATCCTGAAGACCCACGCAACCAACTGACCGTTCGTGATTCGCCGGCGGGTGAGCGTACGATCATCGCGCGGGACCGATGGCAGTTTGGACGCCTCGAGGACGGCCGCATGGTGGCTGACTCGACGCGCGTTTATCTAGCGACCGGATTCGACCCCTACCGAATCTACGAGGCTGTGTACGTTGCCAGCGCGCCGCCGATCGCGGGACTCGGGCTGGCGGCGCTCCGCGACACGGTCTCGCACCTGAAATACGACACCGTTGAGGCGTTAGGATTTCCTGTAGGCGCCATTCAAAGGGCGATAACATTCGGCGACTCGCAGGCCGGTCGCCTGTTACGTCATTTTCTCTACGACGGCTTCAATGTCGATGAGCAGGAACGCAAGGCGTTCGACGGGCTGATTCCGCATCTCGCGTCGAACGCGACGGGTAGCTTCAATCATCGTTTCGCGCAGCCGTCACGAGCCGTCGACAGAAGTTACTTCTACCCGGGTGATCAGTTTCCATTCTCCGATGTCATGCAGACCGATCCGGTCACGGGCGTCGAAGACAGCTTGCTGGCCCGCCTGACCCCTGCAATGACGCCGAAGGTCTTTTATACGAATACGTCTACTGAGTACTGGCGGCTACCGACGGCGTTAATTCATTCGACGCCGGGCGGCGAGCAGCATCTTCCGCCGGCGGATACGTCGCGCATCTATTTTTTCGCCGGCACGCAACATGTCCCGGCGCAGCTTCCAGAGACGCGTCTTGACGGATTGCGAATCGGTAACCCGAATAACTATCGCTGGTTCTTGCGCGCACTGCTTCTTGCGTTGAACGACTGGATTACCGACGGGGTGTTACCGCCGGCGAGCAGCTATCCGACCCGCGAGGCGGGCACGCTCGCCGAGCTGGAGGACGTCCAATTTCCCAGCATACCGAGTGTGCGCTTGCCGAGCGAAGTCAGTCGGGCGTACCGCCTCGATTACGGTCCACGGTTCGTCTCCGATGGGATCATTACCAATGAGCCGCCGCTCGTGCACTCCGTCTTTCCGTTTCTCGTCGCACAGGTTGACGACGGCGGCAACGAGATCGCGGGTTTAAGATCACCCGAACTGTCCGTGCCGCTGGCAACCTATACAGGCTGGAGCCCCTTCAATCGAATCTCGACGCCGGGTTCTTATATTCCGTTCGCGAGAACGCAAGCGGAACGCGAGGTGGCGGGTGACACGAGGTCGTCGATCGAGGAACTTTATTCCGGTCGCGAGCATTATCTGGGCCTGATCGCGGAAGCGGGCCTAGAACTGGTCGATGCCGGCTACATTCTCGGCCAGGACTTGTCCGCGATCATCGAGGATGCAGGACGGCATTGGGACAACCTGATGTCGGGTGAGCGGCAGTAACTTCTAATCGAGGGTGATATCGCCATGGTCTTGCAACGAAATCGAATGGTTTTCTTGTCGGCGGGACTGGTTTTGGCGCTCGCGGTCGCAACGGCGTACGGGTTCCCATCGGTCTATCCGACCGGAACGACGATCTATAACCCGGAAAAAACGTGGAACGGCTACACGATCTATCCCGCGCCCGAGGCTCAAGGGGGCGTTCTGATCGACATGAACGGTAATACGCTGATCACGGAGGGGGCGGCCGGGCGTGCGTTCGAAGTCACAGTCGACCACGAGATCGTCTGGGAATTCATCAACCCCTTCTTCTACGAGTCGGATGACACGCGGCATAATTTCTATCGCGCCTATCGCGTGCCTTACGACTGGATTCCGCAGTTGACGCCCCCAGAGGCGCGACCTGTCGTGCCGCCGAATTTGAGCGACTTCCGTATCGAGAAGCAATGAGCGACGCGTGTTGCGCCGTAGAGAACTGGTGTCAGGAGAATTGCATGACCTTTACTAAACCTCTTCATGCCGCTTGCTCGGTTCTGTTGTCGGCGACGTTGGTCGCGGCCGCGGCTGCGGATCCGATCCCGGCCGGAGCACGGAGCGACAACATAGAAGCGGTCGGTTATGTCGACGCGCCGAATGCGTCGCCGTTCAAGATGTCGCTGTTGGAGTCCGGCGACCGCTGGTACATGTACACATCGAATCTATTTCACCGCGGCTGGACGATCTTCGACGTGACCGATCCGGCCGATCCCAAGATGGTGAAGTTCATCGACGGGCCGGAAAATACCTCTACCTGGCAACTCGATATCGCCGACGGTCTGATGATCACGTCATTCGATGCCTTGTCGACAGGCTGGGGCGGCAATCCCGATCAGCCGCGCGCTCCGGAGGCCGTGCTGATCTGGAGTCTCGAGGACCCGCTCAACCCGAAACGAATCGGCAGCTTCACGACCGGCGGCGGCACTCACCGGAATGCGTACTTCGGCGGCGACTACATGCACCTAGCGGCCAATCTTCCCGGCTATAACGGCGAGGTCTACATGATCGTGGACATCAGCGATCCGGCGAATCCTGTCGAGGCCGGCCGCTTTGCCACCGCGGGTATGAAAGAAAGTGACGCCGAGCCATACGACCTCGGGCGTCTGCATGGGCCGGCCGACGTACGCGGCGAACTGGCGTTCCTGCCGATGGGCGGTTCCGGTTTTATCATCGCTAATATAGAAGATCCGGCGAATATCGAGGAGATTGGCCGCCTCGATTTTGGGCCGCTGTTCGGGCCGACACATCTATCCGTCCATACCACGACGCCCTACCTCGAGAGGAATCTCGCCATCGTCAACGGTGAGGCGATTGCCGAGAATTGCGACGAGGCGCTGAATTTCGCAGGGCTTGTCGACATCTCGGATCTGACCGCACCGCGGCTCATTTCCCATTTTCCGCTGCCGCAGCCGCCCGAAGGCGAGCCGTTGGACTATTTTTGTACGCACGGTGGGCGCTTCGGCCCGCATAATCAGAATCAACTGCAGCACAATCCGCTCGTCGAGAATCAAACCGACCGCGTCTACCTGACTTACTTCAATGGGGGGCTGCGAATCTTCGACATCTCGACACCGGTCAATCCGCAGGAAGTCGGTTGGTTCCTGCCGCCGGATCCGACTGTGCGTAGAGGCCCATTACCGCGCGGCGCACTCGCCGTCCAGACCGAGGATGTGTTGGTCGATACACGGGGATACATCTATATCAGCCATAAGAACCAGGGTATTTGGGTTCTGCGGTACAACGGGGATTAGGGCAGGGATTCACATGCTAAGACTCTGTCGTATCGCTCTTGCGCTACTTATCGTCGGCTCAGCCGCCGGTGCACAGGCGCAGACAGTCGCGCTCGAGCGTCTGATGGCCTATATCGAGGTGGATACGATCAACCCACCCGGAAACGAGATCCGCGGCGCGGCGTTCTTCGCGGAGATATTCGACGCCGCTGGCGTCGAATATGAGATTGCCGAGTCGGCTCCCGGTCGCGGCAATATCTGGGCGCGCCTTGAGGGTGGCGATGAGCCCGCCCTCGTTCTACTGCATCACATCGACGTCGTCCCTGCCGTGGCGGAAGCCTGGAACAGCGATCCGCTGACGGCGACGGTTAGGGATGGCGTCTTGTTCGGCCGCGGCGCACTCGATACGAAGTCCTTAGGGATCATGCACCTCGAGGCGCTCCTGGCGTTGCACGACAGCGGCCGGCCGTTGAATCGCGACGTGATCTTTATGGCGACAGCCGATGAGGAAGCGGGCGGATTCTATGGCGCCGGTTGGCTCGTCGAGAATCGGCCGGAACTCTTCACGGACGTCGGCTATCTGTTGAATGAGGGTGGCCGCGGCGTACAGTCAGGCGAGCAGATATCGTTTCGGATCGAGCTTGCGCAGAAGCGCCCCTACTGGCTTCGCTTGACCGCAACCGACGAGCCGGGCCACGGCTCCCGGCCCCAATCGACTTCGGCGCCCGCGCGTTTGATCGCGGCGCTGCAGCGCATACAGGAGTCGCCGTTCGAGCCGCGTATCGTCGCACCCGTTCGCGACATGTTTGCTCGGATCTCGGATTCCGTCGATCCCGTCTGGCAGGAGCCACTGGCGAATATTGATGCCGCGATTCTCGACCCCGATTTCCTGACGCGCTTCCAGGCGGCGGAGCCGGGACTTCACGCGCTCATTCGCAACACCTGCTCGATCACGATGTTGTCGGGCAGCCAGAAGATCAATGTTGTGCCGCCGACATCTGCCGCCGAGCTCGATTGCCGGATTCTACCGGATCAGGATGCGAGCGAGTTCCTCGACTCGATCCGCGCGCGGGTCAATGACGATCACATCGAGATTGAGGAGATCATGCTGTTTAGTGCGGCGGCGTCGAGTTCCGATACGGGCCTGTACGCGTTACTCGAGCAGACAATCCGAAAACACTATCCATCGGCCGGTATCGCGCCGTCCGTTACCGGGGGATTTACCGACAGTCATTTCTTCCGCGATATCGGCATCACGAGCTATGGGTATAACCCGTCTGTGCGGCCGCTGGCCGCGGGGGTCAGCGTACATGGCAATAACGAGCGGATCGGTATTGACGCTTTCAATCAGGGCGTCGACATCATGATCGAGACCGTGGAAACATTTGTGATTCGTTAGCGTTTGGTCGGGTGACCTTCGTCATCCTGAATTGGGGCAACGTATGCAAGATCTATTCAATCGTCGCGACTTTCTCGTTACCGGCTCGGCCGGTTTAGCGGGCGCTGCACAGCTATTCTCATTCCCGTTGGCTGCTAATGCTCAAGGCGCCCGTTCGGCGGCCGTCGCACGAGGTACTTACGTGCGGGCCGACGCCGATATGGATCTGCTGTTCCTTTCGGGTACCACGGCGCTCGATCTATACCATCTGCATCCGCACGTACCGTACGAGATCACGATGCCCGAAGACATTGCCGGTCAGACGCATATGTGCATGCGTAATCTCAAGGAAGTGCTGGACGATCAGGGCGCGACCTGGCGGGACGTCGTCAAGATAAACCGCTTTCAGAAGGACATCACCGAATCGGCCGCGATCGAGGGGGTCATGGCGCAGTACTTCGACTTCTGGGACTGGTGGCCGGCCATGACCGCTATGGAGATTAGCCGGCTGAGTTCCGAGCCAGCGCGGTTGGAGATCGAACTCATCGCGGTGATACCGCGAGACGTGTAAAGCACCCGCGGCGCCGAATACCTTTATGATTTACGAATAAGGAAGACAGAGATGCCTATTCAAATCGTCAATACCCGTAACGTAGACAAGACGTCATTCGCACCGGGTCTGCGTATCAGTTCGGATATGGATCTGTTGTTTCTATCCGGCATGACCGCTAGACCGCCGGAGCTCGACCTGTCAGAGCCGTACGAGTTCTCCGACAGTATCGAGGAACAAACGCGCAGCGTGCTTGAGAATATTCAGGGAGTACTCGACGAGGCGGGGATCACCTGGAGCGAAGTCATCAAGATTGTCAGGTTCTATACCGAAGCCGGCGGCAACGCGATCCGATCGGAGTATCTTGGTGACTGGCAGCCCTGCAGTACGACGCTTGGTGTGGATCGGCTGCCGGATCCGGGCGCCAAGATCATGTATGACGTGACAGCGGTGGTGCCCAGGGCCTGAGCGGTCACGGCGAGCACTATGCGGATTGCGATGATGGGGGCCGGCGGGGTCGGCGGCTATTTTGGCGGGCGCATGGCGGCCGGCGGTTGCGACGTCACATTCGTCGCCCGTGGCTGGCACCTCGAGGGGCTGCGCAAGAACGGGCTGAAGATCGATAGCCGTGATATCGGTGATGCGATCATCGATCCGGTGAACGTGACTGCTGACCCGACGGACGTCGGCGTCGTTGACTGCGTCATTGTCGGCGTCAAACTCTGGGACACGGAAGCTGTCGGCCGCGCGATTCTGCCGATGATCGGCCCGCAGACGACGGTGCTGTCGTTACAGAACGGTGTCGAATGTGACGAGACGCTCGCGGGAGTCATTGGTGCGGAGCACTTGATCGGCGGCGTTGCTTTTATCGCGAGTTCGATCGCGGAGCCCGGGGTCATAAAACATATCGGCACGATGCAACGCGTTGTCGTTGGCGAACGCGCCGGCGGCTTTTCGCCGCGTGTCGAAGCGCTGCACGAGGCGTTGCTGCAGGGCGGCATCGACGCGGAAGTCAGCGATGACATCGAACGTACGATCTGGGAGAAATTTGTGTTTCTCGTCGGCCTGAGCGCGACGACGACAACGTTGCGCACGACGCTCGGACCGATTCGTGAAGATCCGAAGAATCGAGAGATACTACTGACCGTCATGCGCGAGACCGTCGCCGTCGGCCGCGCGAAAGGGATTGATCTGCCGGTGGACTATGCGGACGATCGGCTCGCTTTCGCCGATGGGCTGCCTTTCGATATGACCTCATCCATGCATCACGACCTGGAAGCCGGCAATCTGCTCGAACTTGGGTGGCTCAGCGGCGCGGTCGTGCGATTCGGCCGCGAGTTTGGCGTGCCGACGCCTGCGAATCAGACCGTCTTCGACGCGCTCGAATCCTACGCCGCGCCTAGATCATGAAGCATCCGGCGTTGACGATACGCGCCGTACGAACGCGCGCCGTCAATGTCCCGATGAATCGCCCGCTGGGCACGAGCGCCACGCGCATGGAGATGGCGCCGTTCGTACTCGTCGATCTCGAGACGGAAGAGGGCGTTCTCGGCCGAGCTCACGTGTTTTGCTATCGGGATCTGGCCGCGCCGCTGATTCGGCGTGTCATCGCAGAGTTGGGCGAGTCACTCAGGAACGCAGCAGTTAATCCAGCCGTCATCGGCCGGCTTAGTCGCAGCCGGTTCGCTCTGTTGGGTACGCCGGGCGTTGTCGGCATGGCGCTGTCGGCGTTCGACGTTGCTTGCTGGGACGCACTGGCTCGCGCCGCCGACCTGCCGCTCGGGCGCTATCTCGGCGGCACGGCTGAAACCGTGGCTGCTTATAACAGTAACGGCTTGGGCCTGACCGATCCGGACGGTCTCGCGGACGAAGTGCGCGAACTGCTCGCGCCGGGATTCGAGGCCGTCAAGATTCGATTGGGCCGAGACGACGCGCGCGACGATCTTCGTGCAATCCGCCGCGTTCGCGACGCAATTCCGGTTGAGTCTGTGCTGATGGCGGACTACAACCAGGCACTGACGGTCGATGAGGCGCTTGAACGCTGCATCTCGCTGGACGACGAAGGCCTGGAGTGGTTCGAGGAACCGGTTGCGCACGACGATCTGGTCGGCTGCGCGCGCGTCGCTGCAGCGCTCGACACGCCGGTCCAGGCGGGCGAGAACTTTTCCGGACCGGCGACGCTTGCGTCCGCGATCGAACTGAGTGCGCAGGACTACGTCATGGTCGACCTGATGAGAATCGGTGGCGTCAGCGGGTGGTTGAAGGCGAGTAAGTTGGCAGAGAAGGCGGGCCTCCCGTTGTCGTCGCACCTCTATCCGGAGGTCAGCGCCCATCTACTCGCGTCAACGCCTACGGCGCACTGGCTGGAGTATGTCGACTGGGCGGAACCGTTTCTCGAGACCGGGATATCCGTCGCGGACGGGCAGGCGAGCGTTCCGGTGGTCGCCGGCACGGGCGTAGCCTGGGATGACGACGCGATTCGGCACTACGCTCTGGATTAGTGCTGGCGTTCCAACAAGAATGGGCAGCGATTGATTGCAACTACGACAGATTCTCGAGGCTCCGGGCCGAATCTAGGGTTTTCGATGTATATTAGCCCGCTAACAAATCCAAACGGTATCAGCTACATGTCCAGATTCGTACTCGTTTTCGCGTCGCTTTTTCTATTGCCGGCCGGCGCTCAAGCCCATCACTCCACTACCCATTTCTCCGACGAGTTTACGGAGATGGAAGGGACGCTCGTCTTATCGGTAAGCGCATTACGATCGGATACTGAAAGCCCTTGAAATTATTGCTCTGTTGCATCCCGTGGCTCGCGGCCTGTGCACCAGAAGATTCGTCACCGCTTGCACAGTCCTCCGCTGCTATCGCATTCGAAGGCGCGCGGCTCATAATCGGTAATGAGAGCGCGCCGATCGAGAATTCCGTGTTCGTCGTCGAAGACGGCAAGTTCACGCAGGTTGGTATTGTCGGCGATCTTGCTCCACCAACCGGCGCTCAACGAGTCGATCTCAGCGGCAAGACCGTGATGCCTGCGATCGTCGATCTCCACGTGCATCTGGGCTATCTGGATGTCATGGGTATGACGAATACACCGGCAAACTTCAGCCGACAGAATCTCGTCGACCATTTGGCTCGACTGATCTATTACGGTGTTACGGCCGGGTTGAGTATGGGGCTCGACCGGGGCGATGTGCCCTACGAAGTTCGCGCGGAGACGCCGCCGGGAGTGGCACGGCTTCTGACCGCCGGGGCCGGAATCGCTCGACCGAACGCGAGTACCGGTAACCCGGATCGAAGAGATGTCGCCTACGGCATCGATACCGAAGCGGAAGCACGGGCGGCAGTTCGGGAACTCGCGAGTCGAGGCGTGGATATCGTGAAGATCTGGGTCGACGATCGCGGCGGGACAGTCGAGAAACTCACGCCGGAACTTTACGGCGCAGTTATCGACGAGGCGCGCGCCCAGGGCCTGCAGGTCGCTGCGCATATCTTCAATCTTGAAGACGCGAAGGGGTTGCTGCGGGCCAATCTTCACGGCTTCGCGCATGGCGTACGGGATCTGCTACTCGACGATGAGTTCATGGCGCTGCTCGCGGAACATCCGGATGTATTCTTGATCCCGAACTTGCCCGAGAGAGGCTCCCGGACCGATGCCGATTTGCAGTTTGCCGGGGAGACGCTGCCCGCTGCGGCAATCGAAGCGATGCGGGCGCAGCAATCGACGTTCGAAGTCGACCCGGATGAACTTTTCGAAACTCAGGCCGGTAACCTCATTCGCATGTACGAAGCCGGCGTCAGAGTCGGTTTCGGAACCGACGGGGACGGCGCTGCGTGGGACGTGCACGAGGAACTATTCGATATGGTGGCCGCCGGCATGACGCCTGCCGACGTCATCGTGGCGGCGACGAGCACCTCGGCCGAGATCATGGGTCTTGGTGATCTGGGGACCGTGGCGGTCGGCAAGAGCGCCGACTTTATCGTGCTCGACGCGAATCCGCTGGACGATATCTTGAACACGCGACGGATCGCGAGCGTGTACCTTCGCGGCGAAGCCGTCGACCGGGACGCGCTGCGCGCGAGATAGATTGCCGTCCGATATAATCGGCAGTCCATCAATCTTCAGGGCGACAGCCCAAGAGCCGCAGGACAATGACCGAGGGTCAGAAAATGCGCGTCGCGATCATGGATACGACGCTTCGTGATGGTGAGCAGACGCCGGATATCTCCTATACGGCGTCGGAGAAACTGCACGTTGCGCGGATGCTGCTTGTCGACCTGGGCGTCGACCGTGTCGAGATTGCCTCTGCGCGCGTCTCGCGCGGCGAGCTTGAGGCTGCGTTGCGAGTGACCGGCTGGGCGCGAGAGGCGGGCGTGATCGATCGGGTGGAGATGCTGGGATTCTGCGACGGTCAACGGTCGGTGGATTGGATTCTCAAGGCCGGTGGCTGTGTTATGAACCTGCTAGCGAAGGGCTCCGAGCACCACTGCCGCACTCACTTGCAGATGACGCCCGAGGAGCACATCGAGCGCATCGTCGAGACGGTAAACTATGCACGGCAGAAAGAGGTGCGCGTCAGCGTCTATCTGGAGGATTGGTCGAACGGCGTGCGTGACAGTTTCGCCTATGTCACGAGCATCATGGACGCTCTTCAGAAACTTAAAATCGAGCGCGTCCATCTTGCGGATACATTGGGCGTTCTTGCTCCGGACGACGTGCGCCACTACGTTAGCGTCATGGCCGTGACCTGGCCCGACGCGCAGTTCGAATTCCACGGCCACAACGATTACGGCCTCGCGACGGCCAATGCGATCGCAGCGATACAGTCTGGTGCTTGCGGACTTCACGTTAGCGTGAATGGCCTGGGTGAGCGCGCCGGCAATACGTCCCTGGCCGAGATTGTCGCCGCAATTTCCGACCATACGAACTGCACGACCGGCGTCAACGAGGCGCGTCTCGCGATGATCTCGAGTCTGGTTGAGACCTTCAGCGGCAAGAACGTTTCCGCCAACGCGCCAATTCTCGGCACTGACGTGTTTACACAGACCGCGGGTATTCATGCCGACGGCGACGCGAAAGGCGATCTGTATGCGACGCGTCTCGCGCCGCAGCGATTCGGTCGAGAACGCCGCTATGCGCTCGGCAAGTTATCGGGGAAAGCGTCGTTGGATCACAATCTGGCGCGACTAGGCATTACGCTTTCTGGTGCGAATCGCCAGAAGGTACTGGATCGCATCATCGAACTCGGCGACAAGAAGCACACGGTCGTACCGGAAGATCTGCTGATGATCATCGCCGACGTACTGAAGACGCCTGCGGAACACGTTATGCGGATTGAGCACTATGCGAT
>Ga0310122_10001493_pt1 | contig 14886 bp, 20 predicted proteins | sample CB6_Bottom_1051__FD_203503 | JGI IMG/M metagenome (GOLD analysis project Ga0310122, IMG submission 203503) | Marine microbial communities from Western Arctic Ocean, Canada - CB6_Bottom_1051 | ecosystem: Environmental > Aquatic > Marine > Oceanic | place: Canada: Western Arctic Ocean | collected...
TTGTTGCCATAATTCCATAATTGGATACATCAAGAAATGCATCTTCTAATGGTTCACCTTCTACTGCATTTGTTCTATCACCCATTAAGAGAGTTTTAACTCTCTGTAATTTATCGTTCATTCTAAACCATAAACCTGTAAGTGATAGTTTCACTTCTTCGGGTGTTTGTAATTGTGTTCCAACTGATATGTTACCTGGACCATAATCGTGTTGTTTATGTAAGAACAATTCATATTGTTCTCGTTGTAATCTACGAAATTCTGCTGTCATCTGAGGCCAATCTTCTTCCATTAATGTTACAATATCGCCGTGATCACCTGTTAAATAAGAATTTATTTCTTTTTTCTTTACCATTTTCTTTGCTCGATCTATTTGTTCTATGTATTCTACTTTTTTACTTGCTTCTTTTATTGCTTTTGGCATTTTATTCTCCTATACAATTTCATCTACAATACCATAATCTAAACATTCTTCTGATGTTAGATATGTATCTTGGTGGGAAATTTCTTCCCAAAATTTTTGTGTTTTTTTCGTAACATTACCTAAAATACGATTTATATTTATTTGTAATCTTTTCATGTGGTCGGCTCCTTTTATCACATCTGAAGTTTTACCGACCTCAAATGCCGAACCTTCGTGAACCATAACCGTTGAGTTTTCACTCATTGTTCTTTTACCTGTTCCACATGCCAGTATCACGGCGGCAGCGGACATACAGGCTCCAATACAATGAGTATTCACTTTTACTGGTAATGAATTGAAATAATCAATCGTTCCTAACATGGCATACACATCACCACCATACGATGAAATAATTAAATTTACATCTTTCTTTCCCTTAGTATATTGGATAAAATTATCAAATCTTGTCATAACCGAATATAATTGGTCTGTATCTATCTCGTAAGTTAAATACATAGTATTAGTACCTAAATTAATACCCCATTCTAACTGTTTAAATAACATTTGTGTTTCTGTATCCAATCCTGGCATATCTGCATAATGCACTTTCAATAACCTTTCCAGATCACGTTGTTCTGACATATTATCTCCTATTTTTTAAAAACGAATATTGGTTCAAATTTATAACCAGCACCCATCACACTTGATAATGTTAATTGTAATGTATCTTCTTGGGCAAAACCCAACTCTTTTGAAATCTTTACTGTTTGTTCTTCTATAAATTTATACTTTGGTGTGTTTGCGATATTATATAACATATAACCACCTTTTTTTAATCCGTAATAACAATTTTCTATTGTCTTTCTTAAAAAACCATCTACCCACTCGTCTTGAGTAGGATACTTTATATAACTTTGTGTGGGCTCATCGGAATACTTTTCCGTATCGAAATAAGGTGGTGAAGTAAAACACAAATCAAGAGATGATTTGTTTGGAAGATAATCTTCACTCCCTTGTTTATATATATCAATTTTTTTACTAATATACGAGAATTCCTTGCTCATCTGCAATAAACCCTTATAAGTTCTCGTAGATGGTTCAGTTCCTATGTAATGTTTGGTATTAGATGATGAAAGAAATCCAAGTAACCTTCCACCCCAACCAGAACTCATATCCCACACTACTCCATCACCACCAAACTTCTCGTAGATTACTTTTGCTGCTGTAGGACGAAAGTTGGATACTGATTGAACTCCCGAATATAACTTCAAAGATTGTCGTAGTCTATTTTCGTGGAACTTGTTTCTCTCTCCTTTTGGATCCTCACCCTTATAGTGTTTTTGTTCCCAATTCCAACACTTTGTAATAACTGACTTGAATATCTTGTCATCGTTGAATGCTTGCATCGGTGATGTTCTTGAATGTCCACATTGTATTTCCCAGAAGAATGGAAAGTATGACCAAGCCAATCTCAGACAATGCATAGTCTGAACTATTTGATTGTCTATTAAAATTGTATCGACATCAAACTTTTTGAGTTTCCTCATATGTTCGTGTTTTTCTTCTTCACGAATTTTGTAGTGGGGAAATCCATGACGCCTGTAATAATCAAATATGACATCTACACCATATTCTCTATCTACTACATCTATTGAATTCGTAACCCTTTCAAACTCTAAGTCTCTTTCATCTATATCAATGAATTGACCGAGAGTTTCATAGTTTACTCTTGTCATTAGGGTAGATTTAGTTTACGGATTTCCTTTGGGTCTGCTCCATATTTCTGGAGTATGGTTTTAAGATTTGCCTTATTTTGTTCAGTCGCATAGAATACTTCTGTGTATTCTTGTGCTTCTTTAAGACTTGATTCATAGTATTTTGCTACTATTTCTAATAACCACTTTGGATGTTTCATATCCTTTTTTCCTTTAACATATTTTAACCATTCCTTCTTCTTTGGAAGTACATTAATGTATAACTTATATAAATCTTTTGGTTTAAGATTATATCTCTGAATTTCATTTACTACATCAACATATTCCATCTTCATAGATAGAAATCTATGTATCATATAGTTAGACCACTGCTTCTTCTCTGTATCGTTTAGAGAATCCCAATAACCTTTTGTTTGTTTTTGTGTAATGTGTGTAATGTGGTCGAATAGACCTTTATTCTTCATATTTATCCATAATTGGTATAGTTTTCCATTTTGAATTTTTACCAAATAGTTTTTTTCTAAAATCAGATGTAAATTCACCATCAATTCTTACACTAACACCATACCCATTTGTTTTACAACCATGTACTTTAGTGCTATCAAACCAACACGAATATCCTTTCATATAAATAGGTTTATTATTTTCCATAATAAACAATTTTCTGCTGTTATTAAAAGATATCCATATCATTTCTTGTCGCCATTCTTTTTTTCCGTGATCCACATGAAGTATTGGATCTGTAGTATTCTCGTTAAAAATGAAAAAAAATCTTCCAATGTTCTTAAATGGTAAATTTGATACAAACTCTTTTAAAAGTGGAAAATAATCATATGTTAAATCGTCCATCCAATAATCAGACTTATCTATCATAGAATAATTGAATATTTTATAATATTCAGGAATAACATCTCTTAAAATTACTGTTTGTGTTTCACCTTCTTGTTTAGTATTTTTATATCTTAAATGACTTTTATTTGCTGTAAAATCTTCAATATATTTTTTTGATACTTTATGAATAGAATCTATAAATTCTTTATTAACCAACTTCAATTTAGATAAATCTAAATACTCGTCTAATTCAATCAAATATTTATTCATGATACAATATTATATATTTTTTCTGCTAACCATTTGTGTTCATCCATATTAGGGTGTCTATCAATATTAGTATTTTCTTTTATCTGTCCCTCAATAACACATCTACCTTCAATCTCAGGACCAACATAAAATCTTTTATCTATATTATCAACAACGTTTTTTATATCTGCCATATTTTCGTAATACCAATCATCTTGTAGGAATATATTTACATATGGATCATAAAACAAATATTTTATATTTTTAGATTTTAAAAACTCTTGTAAGGTTAATATATAAGTAAATGATTTAAAATAAGATAATTGTGGATTCCGCAAATATTTACTAATAAATTTAGATATTGTTTTATTTTTACCATAATTCCACCAATTCCATTTTTCAAAATACATCATAGAGCCGCCCCAATAAAAATTAAAATTTTCTTCACGTCTATTTGGATTACTCCACCCAACTATAACCATAAAAATATCATCTAAATTTTGATTAGAAATCCACTGAACAGTTTTTCTAAACATCCAATCATTAGATGCGGCCGGTAATGCTTCATTTACCAACTCACATCCAAGTTTTTGAGATAAAAGATATGGATAACATTCTATTTCAGGATTTTCTAATTCATCTCCATATGTAAAACTATCTCCAATACTATATAAAATTTTACTCATAATTTTCACCAATATTTTCTTTGGGAAATGAAACATTTGGAATTGGTTTATTTAAAAATGGACACAATACTCCCCACCCTTCATCATCATAAATATTCATTACCAATAGATCATTTGGTCTATCTTTAAAATATTTTTTTCTTTCACTATAATATAATTTTTTACTATCTAACTTTTCTTTAATTAAATTATCTCTATCTGTTACCCATCTTTTATCTATTCCACTTCTATCAAATTCAGTTGGCCACGTTTCCCAATCTTTGTTTAATGTCGGCGAACACCAATACTCCATACTTTTAATCCAACTTTCATCATCCCTTTTTAATAAAATAAATTTACTATTAGGATATTTTTTATCTAATACTTTATAATCACAACTACGCCACGGTCCATCTACAAATGTATCATAATTATCAATAACCTTATATAAAATTTTATAATCTTTTTTATCTGATTCAAGAAATTGATTATAAATTTTTAAAGACCACCCTTTATGTTTATATCCTAAAATTTCAAAAGCCTGACCAAGTGACGTAGTACCTGTTTTCATTACACCAATTTCAAAAATTTTCATTATTTAATTTTTCCAAATTTTATTGAAAAATCCAGGTATATCACTTCTTAAAGTAACATTATGTTTTTTTGATACATAATTAAAATTAAACATTCCATTATAATCTATTATTTCTTCAAATCCATAATGTTCCATTTTATCCTCTAAAATTGGACGAAATTTATTATATTGTTCATCTGTTACTGTCAAATTTTCTCCATCATAAACATCATTTATTAAAAATCTTTTAAATGTAATTGTATCCGCTTTAGTTTTAATTGCTAAATCTATCATTTCACCTATCTCATGAACATTTGTTCTTGTCAAAATAAATTTAGTTATGACTTCTGGATTTACTGAACCAACTTCTTCCTTTTTATTACTAATATAATTTAAATTATATAATAATTTATCCCACGCTGATTTTTTAACTTTTCTTGTTTTACAATAAGTTTCTTCTGTTCCTGCTGAAGTATTGATTATTAATTGATTTGTCTGTAACTCTACTAACTCGTCTATTCTTACATCTGTAATACTATTACTAAAATTTGTTGTAACCATACAATAAAAATTATTTTTCTTAACATGAGATATCATATCCATAATTTGTGGATGTAAAAATGGTTCTCCGCCGCCACAAATCAATATATCTTCACATCCGCCCTGACCACTACCGAATGGTACTGGACTCCCAAGTTCTATTAAATCATCTACCGTATCTTTAAACATCTTAAATGACATTTTTTCTTTTGCCCAATCTTTCCAACCTTCCCATTGGCCATTATTATCCAACATATCATAAGACCAATTCCAACAAAAATTACATCGGTGGTCACAAGAATTTACAATTTCAAAAGAAAAAGACAAAGGAGCTAATGTAAAATCATCAGATTTAAATGATTCGAGATAAGGATCCATTCCATGACCTTTAGGCAACTCTTTTACACCATCTAAATGATCATATATCCCATTATTACTTACAACATGAGGACAATCATCACATGCATTATCCCACATAGAATTATATTTTAATAAATTTGTTTTTAATCCGTGAAATAACTTTTTAAGTTTATCAGATTTCCAATACTTTAAAAATCTTCCATCTTCTTTATATGAACCACCTATTGGTACTGAACCACAACAAATATGATAATTACCATCCGCGTCCATTCTAGCAAATAGGTATCCTGTATAACATTGACCTTTTGGTAAATTACTCATTACCTTTAATCCATAGTTGCTTCCCAACTTCCACTTTCCAACTCTTTAACATCTAATAACAATGATCCAGAATTCCAATGCATTTGGTGTGTTGGTTGAGACGAAGTTCTGGAATCTAATGCATTAGTCAAAGTAGTTTGAATACTCGAAGTAAATGAACCCCAATTTTCTCCGTGTGAACTCTGAATCCAACTTTTTAATGTTGAAGTAGTTATACTATCAAATGCAACAAATTCTGTAGAAGTGGCTGGATCACATTGGAGAAAATATCTATAAAGTTCAGAATTTAAAAGTGTAGCGTGGGCGGAAGAACCACTATCTTCAAAGGCATATCTGATAGAATATATAACATCATCAAGTGAACCACTTGATATGTATCTATATGTATTATTTATTATAAATTTCATTTATTTTCTCCGTTCATCTCAACTATAAATATCAAATCCATCATTATTTCCATATAAATACCATTCTTTTTCGGTCATTCTTCTATGACCTCTCTCAAATAATTTTGATTCTTCTTCTTTTGTTAAAATATCCTGCCTAATAGAAAAATTCAAAGATTTACATACACGATTAACCCATTCCATTTCCAATTCATTTTTTTGTATAGATGAATTCACTTCCCATAATCCACCTACCATATTAGAAATATCTTCAACATCAAATTTCTTCAATCTGATTTTACTATCGTGTGTTCGAATTCTATTTGCTATTTCTGAATCAAACTTGTAGGTTATACTCATATCGATAACACCCTGATTCCAATTTGATCCATATCCAGGTCTGTACATAGAACCGACAAATTTCTTTAAATTACCATTATGTCTAAAATATACATCATTACCACTTAAACCATCTTTGCCTATTTTAACTTTAAGGTTATATTTTTCATCTAAAATTTGTTGAATTGTTTTATGAAACAAAACCATCATTTGCTGTCGTTTATGTTTATCCTCTTTTACTCGTCCAATTTGAGGATAAAACATACTAAAATTCGTAATATACGGACTTGTTACATAATAACCCATATCTGCATAGATAAGTTCAAGTTTCACATATGGTCTACACATAAGAATATCTGATAATTCTGGCGCATTAAAATAATCAGATAAATTTGAAAACGGAAGTTTCCATTCTTTGGTTTTTTCATCCCAATATGGTCCTTGCCAAAAATCAACAAGTGTTCTATCGGTAAAAAACTTGAATAGTATTGGTTCAGTTAATTCTAAAACATTATCATACTCCTGTATAGCCAAGTATATTTCAGGAGAAATTTGACCACAATCAACATATCTAATATGTTGTTTCATTATTTTGTCGCCAAATCAAGCCATTTTACAAGATACTCATCAGAATCATAATCATCAAATAGTTCTTCTCCCTTTTCAATGTCTCTATTTGTGATAAATTTATACACTCTTGGATTATCAGTAGCATAACTATCTGTATTTGCATTATCAGAATGATTTGAAAAATACCAAGTACTCTGAAAATTCATACCCTTATTAGTGTATGTCCATAAAGGACCATATTCTTCCTTCCACTTAAAATCAGGATATATCACTTTTGTACCCACGTGCGGTTGAATGGCAGTAAACCAATCAATTATTCCTTGTGGTAAAGTTTTTATAGTATCCCAAGGTATCCATGCCGTAACACTTCTGTCACACAAATCATAAACACTTGTTCCTTTAGGAATATCTCTAATCGCAATCATTCCAGGTTCTGGACATACAGTAGATACTAATGGACGAGCCCATACATGATTTTGAAACCAATCAAGTATAAACTTCTCATTTGTCATATACTACCTCTTTTTCTCTAAATGTCAAATAAGTACTACCCACTAACATCAATAATCCACCAACTTGATAAAGTGTTGGAACTGTGGTTAAGAAGAAAAATGCAAGAGATACACCAATAATAGGTGTAGCGAGCTCAAATATACCTGTATTACTAGCTCCAATATTTTTCACTGCTGTCCAATAACATAAATATGCAATAAAACTTGCAACTACTGCCAAATATAAAATAGCTAATAAATTATTCGGATTAAGTTCAGAAATCGTAACCGTTGGTAACTGAAACAATGAAACATAAACAAACACTTGTAAAAAATCATAAAACACGATTGTAAGTGGTTTATACTTCTTCATTATATTTTGTCCTATTAACAAATATGCTACCCATGTAATTACTGCTCCAATATCTAATAGTATACCAGTCGTATTAAGATGTTCTGTTGAAAAGGAAGGTAGAAACTCACAGGCAAATAATGCACCAATCGTTCCAAGTCCTAATGCTATCTTTCTACTATTACTGAACTTTTCTCCAAGGTAAAATACTGCCAAAAGTACTAATACAAGTGGATACATATAGAAAATACCATAGATTACTGCTAAGTTAGGATCAAGATATTCCCAAGCGAACCAATATGTAAGTAAATGTAATGATAAGAAAATACCATTACCAAGAAAATACTTATAATCTTGTTTTTCTATACGAAATAGATTTTCACCAGTTCTATATTTTTTAAACAGAATAACTCCTCCAAACAACAATGATGCAAACAAGAATCTTGTTGATAACAAAGTTACAGTTCCTGCTCCTTCTGCAAATATATAACTTCCTGTAATTTCAAGACTTGACCATGCAAGTACTGCACCCGCGATAGCCAAGAAACCTTTTAAAAATTTATTCATTTTCTTTTCCTCCTAAATATAACATATCAAGGCCCCATCCTAATTTAACTTTAACATCACCTTCACCACTAAATTCTGCAGAAATATAACGGCGTTCTCCATCATAAGCCCACATAAGTCCATATAGTGGTTTACTTTCATCATTAAAAGTTTCATATCCTGCAAGTATTGAAAGGCCAGTTGGTTTTCCTGTTGGTTTTATAACTGTCCTAACCCATTGATAATCATCACTTAAACTATATTCTCCAATATAATCAATATACTTGTTCCAACCAACTACATCAATTATTCGAGAACCTTTATTATCTGCTGATACTGCAATATCTTGTCCTTTTATATGATAAGATACCCTTCCAACAGAATATCCTTCCCATTCATTTTCTAAATGTGAACCATAATAGGTTTCGACAAAAAAGTCTCCAAGTCCACCATAAAGGCTAAGACCACGACCAATTTGTATCAATCCCACATTTTCACTTGTTTGGTAAGTAAACATATCTTGTCTTGTAAAATCAAGATACATAATATTCGAACCAAGTGGTATTGCTAATTGACCAACTGCAAGTGTGAATTTTCCAGAATAGGGTTTATACATTAATTCTTCAAACTCTATTCCTCCTGGATTCCACGATGGGTTCATAAAAACGGTAGCAAACCAATCATCACTTTTTATTAAAGAAAATAAATACGGCTGGCCAAATGTCACAGTATCACCTACTGTAGCATATCCATTTATTGTATTTTTTACTGTAATTTGAGATTGTGATGATAACATTGAAACCATTCCAAGTATCATCAATAACCTTATTATTTTGTGCATTATAACTTCTCCCTATTTTAATTATACAAATGTATTTCCTATTGCCCAAGTATTTAAAGCATATCTATTATCATTTCCACCCCAATGTTTATCTACTCCATGACTGGCAAAAGATGGACAAATTACTGCTCTACCAGCTTTTGGTTTAACTTTATAATGCATTATATGTGTTTCCCCACCTTCAAAGTCATCATTAAGATAAACAATCATAATTAATTTCAAATTTGAACCACATGGGTGTTGTAATGATTGTTTCGGTGGATAAGATGAAAAACAAAAATCAGTATGAAATTTTAATGTAAATTCTGGTCCATATTTCTTAATATAAATAGTATCTTTATTAGTCGAATCTTGATAAATTTTTTCTAATTGAAAATTATAATGTTTATTATTAACCACCTGAAATAAATTCCAAACTCTATTTATTAAACTTTCTTCGTGAAAATAATCTATCCATTGATTTTTTTTATGATAATATTGGTCATTTTCTATAGTTGGATCCACTTCCCTTCTATGAATAAAATCAGAATCATCATCCGATGTATCATCATGTGTTCTAATTCCATTTTCGTCTATTTGTTTAATTAAACTTTCACATTCTTCTTTATCTAAAAAATTATCTTCTATAACAAACCAACGAAATTTTTCATTCATAATCATAATATTAAAACCATTCCTATCAACTCTGTCTAAATAAATATCTACTTTTTATATCTAAAGGTGAAAAATATTGCTCAATGTATTCTATAACCTTTTCTACTTCAAATTCTTTACAACTAAATACATCTAAATAAAAATCTCCACTTTCATCTGTAAAATGACAAGTAATAGTACTCGTATAAATTAATTGAGCTACTGACCATCCTGATTTTTCTGGCGTGTCTGGTATTGGTAAATATGCTATATTTGGTTCTCCATATGCCACCATATCTATCTTTTCCACAAGTTCTTTAATGAAAATTTTTATTTCTTCTTCAGGATTTTCTGTAAATTTCTTACCACCTTTACAATCAAGTATTAAATGGTATCCCCAATACTCCGACATTCTATTATTCTTTCCTCACACATTTTACATTTATTACATGGTTTCCCATTAATTGGATACCAACAAGTCCATGTATAATATAATAACTCATCAAATCCAAGTTTCTTTGATTCTTCTAACATTTTTTCTTTATTTGTTGTTCTTAATGGTTGATTAAATCCACTAAATATACTAAAATCTTTATATTCATCTGATAATTTATCCACGTTAAGTTTACCATTTTCAATAGCATCATCTAATACTTCCCATATCTCACCATCAATATGATCATTTGAATAAAAAATTTCTAAACCAAACTCTTTTTGAAATCTAGCCAATATATCAGCCTGGACTTCTAACCAATGTGGTTCATTATTCTTATCTTTGTATATAGGTTCAGGAATCCATTCATTATATTTTTCTACAACTCTACTTATTTCTTCATCTTCTTTTATTGGTTCACCTATAACCATTAATGATAATAATAAATCTTTTGAATTAGGTATGGTATCATATATTTTATTTCTCAACCACTCAATTCTCTCCCTCTCAATAGATACTGATTCTCTTGGATATGAATTATTATCACCTCTTTGTGTCACAAGTGGATTTGAATGATAACCACCATGATTTATACCATCATCTATATATATTGGTTGTACAATTTTTCCTTCTAATAAAAATTTACAAACTAAAAAAGTAGAATCATAACCACCAGTCCAGAATGTATAATATATCTTTGGTGTCCATCCAAGTTCTTGACCAATTTTTTGAATAGGTATATTCCAATCATGAACTTCCATCCAAACCTTTTCAATGTTCTGTTTTTTACATTTATTCAATCGTGCATATACTAATTCTTTACCATATCCACCATCTCTATAATCTTTATGAACATATAAATTACAAAACTTTTTTATTTCAATATCAAACCACGCCCAACCAATATATTTATTATCCTTTTCTACAACATAAAACCACCACCCATCTTCTAATCGTTTTTCTGAATCCTCTACCGTCCACATTTCCCACCAATCTAATTCACCCTGAAATGTATCTATTCCATCTTGTAATTTTTGTCGGTCAATAACTTCTATTCTTTTGATATATTCTGTAACTTGATGTTCTGTATAACCATTTAAATCAAAATAAAACTTAATCATTATTTATCCTTTCAAACAATTAAAAATTTTATTTGACATTATCATATGTTGATTCTTATTTGGATGTTTACCCGTTGGTATCTCCTTCATTTCTAAATCTAAAATATACCTTTGATCTATTTTTAAATAAATATTATGAACGTGAGATTTGATATTTTTTTCATACCACTCATCTTGGGTTAACTCATTAAACTGTGGAAAAACAAATAAATAATTTATATTATTCTTTTTAAGTATTTCCTGTAAAGTATATATATAAATAAACGACTTTATAGATGATAATCTTGCATCATATAAATAAATACTTATGTAATCTGAAATATGTGAATTTCTACCTCTATGCCTCTGTGATTCTTTTAAAGGACCCCCATGATAAAACTCAAAGTGTTCTTCTCTCCTATCTGGATGTGACCAACCTACAATAAATGTATGAACTTTTATAACATCGTTTGATGCTATCCACTCTATTGATTTTCTAAACATCCAATCGTTTGATGCTGATGGTAATGCTTCATTTACTAACTCACATCCAAGTTTTTTAGATAAAAGATATGGATAACATTCAATTTCATGATTACCTAAGTCAGTACCATATGTAAAATTGTCTCCAATCGTATATAATATCTTTTTACTCATCTAAATCCTCAGTACGAATAAATAGCATCTTATAAGACTTCCCCCTTAAAATAAAATTTTCTTTCATACTACAAAAAATTGTAACTCTTACTATTTCTTCAGATTCAATTTGTCTATGATATTCTCTCCAATCAGTATTCTCTATCCAACCTGTAAATAAAAATGACGATGATGCAAGTTTATCTATTTTGCAGTATTCGTCATATGCATATCTTAGAATAAAAACATTATCTGGAACATCAAATTCTGGAATTGGATTCGGCCACTTATCTGTTATATATTCATCATAATCAATCTCATTAAACTTTAATAATTCTTTTAATTTATCTGTCCATTCTGGTGATGGATTATTAAAAAAATCATTATTTCTTAACCCTAACACAAAATTAAAATTATTCTTTTTTAAAAATTTTATAAAAACATCAAATTTGAAATTTTCACACTCTACTGTAGTCAAATCTATATTGGTATTTATTTCAGTTAAATAATAAGTACCATTTTCTTTTCTCCAATCAAAAGCAACAAGAGTTCCACAATCTTTATTTGATTCTGTTAACATTTTATGTTCTATCCAAGAATTTGCTATCTCTAATGATATTTTTTCAACATCAATCATGAATATAACTCAATCAACTTTTCTTTAATAAATTTACAGATTAATTTGTGACCATCACTATTAGGATGTGATTTCTTTTTACCACTATAACTTCTACCATAAATACCACTTCTTATACTTTTTACTACATATTCTTCTTCATAACCTTTAACAACTGGTCCTATACAATACTTTTTATCAATTTTTGATATAATATTTCCTATATTTACTTCATCGGTATAACAATTCTCATCATAATTTTCTATAACATCATCTTTTAATAACCATTGAAATCTTTGTTGTTGGTTACGTTTTAAAATTAAGTCTTTTTCACAACCAAGTATATCATACCAAGGTTGAAAAAACAAATATTTTATATTTTTAGATTTTAAAAATGATTGTAATGAAATCATATAACATAAAGATCTATAATGTTCTAATTCATCATTATATAATTTAGTAAAAATAAATTCATCTATTTCATCATCTTGGTATGCACCATGATAAATTTTATAGTTTTCTTCTCTACGATTTATTGAACTCCAACCCACTATTATAGCAACACCATCAAGATTTTCTTGACTACAAACCCATTCTATTGTTTTTCTAAACATCCAGTCATTGGGACCCCCACATATTGCCTTATTTATAAGTTCACAATTAAACTCTTGTGATAACAAATACGGATAACATTCTATTTCAGGATTCTCTAATTCATCACCATAAGTCCAACTATCCCCAATAGCATAAAGCTTTTTAATCACTATCCCATCAAATCTGGTCGTGAAAGTGCATCTTCTTTTGGTTTATTTATTTCTTCATCTAAACCCAATCCACTTCCTTCCAAAAACATCTTCGGAACTTTACCACAATTTCCACAACTATAAACTTGAACTGGAACAAGTGCTTCTTGTCCTGTCGGTGATAAAATTGGTGAAATTCTTTTAATCACATTTGCTGTAATAAAAAGATAATTTCCACAATCATCACATTTTATAGTATCTGCCTTTTTCAAATCCACTTGAACTTCTGTTTGTGGCTGTTGGGGTGCTTTTCTTTTGGCCATTTTGTATCTCCTTTAATGTAACTGTTGCAACACCGTGTTTTTGTACCACGTGTGTTGTACATTTTTGTGCAAATTCTATTGCACTTTCTATATCTTGTGTATCTAAATAACCACGAACTAATCCTGCAATGAATGTATCTCCTGCTCCACTCACATCTTTAACAGGAACTTCTTTTACTGGAAATTCTTTTCCCTTATATCTACAACCCTTACTACCTAATGTAACAATAAGTTTTTCTTCAAATCCTTTGTCTGATAATAATTCATGATTCTTTTTATATTCTAACTCATTTATCTTAATGTAATCTGCATCTTTGATCCATTCACCGAGTTTCTTCTTCGTATCTACAAATATATTATTGTTATTCTCACAAATATGTTGAATATCTTCTTCTTCTAAAAATCCTTTACAATAATCTGAAACAATAATTGCATCATAATGATCTTCTCTTTGTGAATCAAAACCAAATGGTGGTCGTTTAAATTTATTCTTTACAAGACCACTCAACAAACCATTATCAATTCTATCACAATAATCATGTTCATCAACTCTTAAAACCATCTGACCTGAACGATTTTCTACATATCTTTTTTTTGTAATACTATTTTTATTTGTTACTGTATGGATATGCATATCTAATGATTCCACATTTTCTGCAACATTTCTTGCCATACCACCATTTGATTCTTCGTGTGTTGGTTTAAAAACTGGAACTGGTGCTTCTGGACTTATTCTTTCTATATCTCCATATATAAAAACATCCTCACAACTATCACCTATAACTAATACATTCATTAAATTATCTCATCAATTAATCCATACCCTAAACATTTTTCAGCATCCCACATTAAATCATGTTTCAGTATTTCATCAAGTTTCTTTTCAGGAACTTTTGTATATTGTTTATATACATTTTTAATCGTTTCCATCATCAAATCAAGATTCTGTTTCTCATCTTCAAGTTCAGAATACTTACCCCAAAACTGAGAAGATAATTGATGAATTAACATATATGAATTTCTACTCATAAATCTATAATTTCCAACTACTGACAAAAATGTGGCTGCACTTGCTGCAAATCCATCTACATAAGTATGGACTGGAACTTTACATCTCAATATAGTATCCATAGATGATATACCAGCAGTAATTGAACCACCCCCTGAATTTATTAATAGTTTGAGTGTTGGTGGGTCTATGTCTAAATTATTCCCAAGT
>Ga0310122_10001497_pt1 | contig 14845 bp, 17 predicted proteins | sample CB6_Bottom_1051__FD_203503 | JGI IMG/M metagenome (GOLD analysis project Ga0310122, IMG submission 203503) | Marine microbial communities from Western Arctic Ocean, Canada - CB6_Bottom_1051 | ecosystem: Environmental > Aquatic > Marine > Oceanic | place: Canada: Western Arctic Ocean | collected...
AGGAACGCCGCGCCGCCAACGAAGCCTCCGACATGGTGGACGAAGCCACCGACATGGTCTCCCGGGCCGAGCCGTTGCGCACCGCCGTCAAGGTCGGCCGCAACGACCCCTGCCCCTGCGGCAGCGGTAAAAAATACAAAAAATGCTGCGGCTAAAGTGAGCCGAGCATTTGGCCAAGCGGCAGCAAGTTTCATTTGATGCGGCGGGGTTTTGGCCTAGACTGCCCCGCCTTGCGCGGCTTGGCCAAGCGCACTGAATTTTGGATCCTGCACGCCAATGGTTTTTGTCCGCCGTCATCGTTTACGGCGCCAGCATGCTGTACTCCGCTTTCCTCTGGCGGCGCGGGTTCCAGCGGGATAGCTGGATCAATTACAGTCTGCTCGCGGTTGCTTTCGTACTGCACACCGTCGCCATGGCCAAGCGCGGCTTTTCGCTGCAGCACTGCCCGGTCAACAACCTGTACGAGGCCACCGCATTTGTCCTGTGGACGATCGCCGCCGGGAGTCTTGTTTTCGGCCTCTGGCCCCGGTTGCGTTTCCTTGGTGTGTTCACCTCGCCGCTGTTGTTTTGCGTTGGCGTCTTTGCGCTGATGCCCGGCCTCGACCCGGCACCGACCGGCAAGCCGCAGTTCACCAACGGATGGGCCAGCCTGCACGCCGCGATGATCATGCTTGGCTACGGGGCGTTTGGCTTGAGCGCTGTCGCCGGGAGCATGTTCCTCACGCAGGAGCGCAACCTGAAATTTCACCGGGCTCGCGCGCTCTTCACTCTGCTACCGCCGATACAGCGGTTGGAGAAAATGATCACGGTCACGCTCGCCACCGGCTTGGCGCTGCTCACGACCGGGCTTGGCCTCGGCGCGGCGTTTGTCGAACTGCCGGAGGGCACCTCGTTCCAAGGCGACCCCAAGGTCATTTGGTCGATGCTCGTCTGGGCGATCTACGGCATGCTGCTGGTGCTGCACTGGAAGTTTGACCAACGCGGACGCCGCTACGCTTGGTCGGCGATCGTCGCGTTCGGGTTTGTCATCCTCACGTTTTGGGGAACCAATCTGCTCTCGGGAATTCACAACCCCGCCCCGTAAGCGATGCCGATTGTTGTCACAGGCCTGAGCCATCACTCATCGCCCGTCGAACTGCGGGAGCGCTTTGCCTTTACCGACACGCAGATCGCCGACGCGCTTGGCCAAATGCGCGAGCAAGGCATCGCCGACGAAGCAGTGATTCTCTCCACGTGCAACCGTGTCGAGATTTATGCCGCGACTCGTGACGACGACCCCGCGCTTGGCCAAGCGCTGCGCCGGTTTCTTTGCGACTTCCACGGCATCGACTCGACGCCCGGCAACGAACTGTACACGCACCGCGACCCGCAGAGTGTCGATCACCTTTTCCGCGTGTCGTGCGGCATCGACTCGATGGTGCTTGGCGAGACGGAAATTCTCGGCCAACTCAAGCAGGCCTACAAACTCGCCCATGCCCAACAGGCCACCGGCGCACAGCTAAACAAGACATTCCAAAAAGCATTCAACGTGGCCAAGCTCGTCCGCTCGGAAACACAAATCCAGCGCGGCAGCATCTCCGTCAGCTCGGTGGCGGTGGAGTTGGCCGAGTCGATTTTTGACTCGCTCAAGTCGCAGCAGGTGCTCGTCATCGGCGCCGGTGACACGAGCGAAAAAGCCGCCCGCGCCCTCAAGAGCCGGGGCGCGCAAAGCATTTTTGTCTCAAACCGCTCACACGAAAAAGCCGTCGCGCTGGCTGCCGAGCTCGGAGGCCGCGCCATTGGCTTCGACACGTGGGAGGCGGAGTTCCAGCAGGTGGACATCATTATCAGCAGCACCGCCGCGCCGCACTGCATTCTCACCCGCGACAAGCTCGATGGATTGCTTCGGCGGCGTGGTCATCGACCCTTGTTGATCATTGACATCGCCGTGCCGCGCGACATCGATCCCAACTGCAACCAACTCGAGAACGTGTACGTTTACAACATCGACGATCTGCAAAGCATCGCCGGACAATACCTCGATCAGCGCAAAGCCGAGCTCGAGTTGTGCAAACGCCTCATCGCCGAAAAACGCAACGAACTGCTCGACAACCTCAAAGCCCGCCCCGGCAAAACCAAACTCGCCATCCGCGAACAACAAGCCAGCAGCTGACTGGAAAATATTTTGCCCGACACAAACACAATCCGCATCGCCACCCGGGGCAGCGCCCTCGCCCTCGCACAGGCGAACATGATTTTTGCACAGTGCCGAAAGGCGTTCCCGCGGCTCAACTTCGAGATCAAGATTTTGAAGACGACCGGCGACAAACTGCAAACGCAGGGCGTCAAGCCGGGCCAGTCGCTGCCCAAGGGCCTCTTCACGAAGGAACTCGAGGTCGCGTTGGTGAAAAACCGCGCCGACCTCGCCGTGCACAGTCTGAAAGATTTGCCGACCGAACTGCCGGCCGGCCTCACGCTCGGTGCGATCACCAAGCGCGAAGACCCGCGCGAAGTCCTGCTCTACCGCGACCCCTCCGACCGTCGCGGCTTTGAGCCCGGACTGACGATCGCCCAACTGCCGGCCAGCCTCACCGTCGCCACCAGCAGCCCGCGCCGCAAAGCGCAACTGCTCCGCCTGCGGCCCGACTGGAACATCATCGAGATTCGCGGCAACGTCCCCACGCGCCTCGACAAACTCGCCATCGACCCGCAGATCGACGCCACTGTTTTGGCCCATGCCGGGCTGCGCCGGCTCGACTTCGAGATTGGCAAAGACGGACTGCTCCAAGGCGACGCCGTGCCGAACGGCACCTGCGCGACCGTCATCGAAACCAGCGAAATGCTGCCGTGCGTTGGCCAAGGGGCGATCGGCATCGAGATCCGCGAAAATGACGAGCGTATCGCCAAGCTCTGCCAGCGGCTGAACCATTTCAACACGCAGATTTGTGCCGGAGCCGAGCGATCGTTTTTGAGCGCGATGGGTGGTGGCTGCCAAAGCCCCGTCGCCGCACACGCCGAGGTGCGCCGCGAGAAAATCCACATGCCCGGCCTCTCATTCGGCGACGGCACCCAATACAGTGAGGCAACCGTCACCGGCGAACTCAACCAAGCCCAAGCCCTTGGCCAAGCCCTCGCCGCCCAAGTCAAAGCCAACCTGTAAACCCCGCGTTACAACTCGCGGACGAGGATGTTGCGCCAACGCACTTTGGCACCCTTGGGCCAGCTGCGGCCGCCGTGCACTTGAACGGCGATCGAGCCTTTTTCGCCGAGCGTACCGTGAACTTTTTCGCGATCGTAATTTGAGTGCTTGAAGGTCGCGCCGTCGAACTCGCAAATCTTCTGCCCGTTGAGCCAAGTGGTGATGCGCGGGTACTTGCCGACGCAGCGGACTTTCAGCGTGTTCCACTTGCCGACGCGCCACGCCTTCACCCACTCGCCCGGCGTGCAGGTGTACACGCAGCCGTGCTCGCTTGGCTTGCGGACGTTGTCGCCGGTGATCGCCACCAGTTTGCCGTCCACGACCTTGCCGTTGATGTCGAAGGCGCGATTGTTGAATGCGCCGGTGCCTTCGCCGTAAATGTGCCCGACGTTGCCGGCGTCGTGAAAATCGACCATCACTTGAAAGCATTGGCCCTTGTCGTTGGAGCGCAGGAAAAAACCGGAGCACGGGCCCCAGTCGTGGTTCATGTCGATCTTCACTTCAAAGTCGCCGAACTTGCGGTCGCTCAACAAAATCCCGCCGTTGCCGGAGCCCGGAGGGTCTTGCTCGCCGACGATTGCGCCGTCTTCGACGAACCATTTGCCGCCGGTGCCGTGGCCGATGCGTTGCGGGTTTTTGTGCCAGCCATCAAGCGTCTTGCCGTCGAAGAGCTTGATCCATTCGCCCTCGGCGGCGTGCGCATGGCCAAGCGGCAACGCGGCGAGAGCAGCCGTGGCGGCGGTGGTTTCCTTGAGGAAATTACGACGTGAAACGGGGTCGGAAGTCGAGTGCATGGGCGGGACGCTACCGCAGCCATACCGGGCTGTCACGCCGCATAAAACTTGCGCGCTTGGCCAAGCGCCTCCAACAATGGCGCGCCTCGCCGCCGGAGGCGTGCACCGGATGAGAACACTGCATCTTTATTTGACCCGAGAAACATTGGCCACGCTGCTGATGACCGTGGTGGTGTTCACGTTCGTGCTGCTGCTCGGCAACCTGTTCAAGGAGATCGCCGCGCTGATGGCGTCCGGTCAGGTAGCGCCCGGCTTCCTGCTCAAAGCGATCGGGCTGCTGATCCCGTACGTGCTCGTTTACTCGCTGCCGATGGGGATGCTCACCGCCACGCTGCTGGTGTTCGGCCGGTTCAGCGCCGACCACGAACTCACCGCCGCACGCGCCGGCGGCATCAGCCTGCTCTCCCTCTCCGCGCCGGTGCTGGCCATCGGCGTGCTGATGTCCGCGCTGTGCGGTTGGATGAATCTGCACGTCGCCCCGCAATGCCGCTTGGCCTACAAGACGATGCTCTTCGAGTACGGACTCGAGAACGCCGCCATGCTGCTCACCGAAAAGGGGTACACCGATTTCCCGGGGCATCGCGTTTACGTCGGCTCGATCGACGGCGACACACTTAGCGACGTGATGATTTATCAGCACGACGAGGCCGGCAATCTCAAGATGCGAATGCACGCCAAGGAAGCCTCGCTCGAACTGGACGCCGAGACCGATCAAGTGATGCTCACGCTGCGTGATGTCGATGGCTTCGAGTTCAGCGACGGCAAAGAGCGCACGTTCGTTTACTCGAAGTACGGCCCGATGGCGCTTGGCAAAAAACCGAAGGAGTCCAAACAGCGCCCTCCGAAATTGAAGGAGCTTGGCTTTGGCCAACTGCGCGGGCGCATCGCCGAATTGAAACGGCAGGGCATCGATCCCACGCCGGTGAAGGTGCAGCTCCACCAAAAAGTGGCGCTCTCGTTTGCATGCATCGGCTTCACGCTGATCGGCATCCCGTTGGCCATCCGCACGCACCGCCGCGAGACCAACATCGGCATCGCCATGGCGCTGGTTTTGGTGACGGGCTACTACGGGATTATCGTGCTTGGCCAAGCGCTCGAGAGGCATTCCGCCCTGCTGCCGCACCTCTGGATGTGGATGCCAAATTTCCTCTTCCAAGGCATCGGCTGCGTGCTGCTCTGGAAAATGAATCGGGGGACATAGTTTCAAGTTTTCAGTTTCAAGTTAGAGTTGGATTGATTACAAAAACCGCGTGCACCGTATTTCGAAACTGATCATCATCGCTGCGATGCTCGGCTTGGCCACGGGGGAGGCGGAGGATTGGCCGCAACTGCTTGGGCTACGCGCCGATGGCACTTCGACCGAGACGGGCCTGCTCAGCGCTTGGCCAAGCGGCGGGCCGAAGGTGCTTTGGAAAAAACAGATCGGCACCGGCTACAGTGCGCCGTCCATTCGCGACGGGCGCTTGGTTTTGTTTCACCGCATCCGCAACGAGCAAATCATCGAGGCGCTCGACACCAAAACAGCCAAGCCGATTTGGCGGCACGCCTCCCCCACCCGCTACCGCGACCCCTTCGGCTACAACAACGGACCACGCTGCACGCCGCTGCTTACGGAAAAATATTGCTTCACCTACGGCGCGGAAGGCGTGCTGCTCTGTCTCGACATCAAAACCGGCAAGCCGGTTTGGCAGCGAAAAACGGCGGAGGACTTTCAAGTGTCGGAAGCTTTTTTCGGCGTCGGCGCGTCACCGGTGATCGAGGGGGATCTGCTCATCGTGATGGTCGGCGGGCAACCGAACTCGACGATGGTGGCGTTCGAAAAAGACACCGGCAAAGTCGTTTGGCAGAGCGCCGGTCGCGAAACGTGGCAGGGCAAGCCGTCCATCGGCTGGCCCGGCGAACCGCTCGTCCGCTGGCGCGGCAACGAGAAACTCGCCAGCTACTCCACGCCGACGCTCGCCACGATTCACGGACGGCGCACGCTCCTGAGCCTCACGCGGCAGGGGCTCGTCTCGCTGGATCCCAAGACCGGCAAGGTGAACTTCAGTCGCTGGTTTCGCGCGCGCATCAATGAGTCGGTCAACGCCGCCAATCCGGTCGTGCTCGGCAACCGCGTGTTCTGCTCGGCCGCCTACTACGGCGTCGGCTCGTTCCTGCTCGACATCGCCAAGGACGGCAAGTCGTTCACCGAAGTCTGGAGCACGAACGAGCGTCGCAAAGCCAACCGCCGACTCGAGCCGGTGCTGGGCATTCACTGGACGACGCCGATCCTGCACGACGGACACCTTTACGCCTTCAGCGGGCGCGACGAACCGGACGCGTTTTTTCGCTGTGTTGAGTTGGAAAGCGGCAAAGTCAAATGGAGCCGGGACGAGCGCTGGCAAAAACGCGGCAGCAAACAGCCCGATGTTTACGGCCGAGGCTCCGCCGTGATGGCCGACGGCAAGTTGTTCGTCCTCGGCGAAGGCGGCCTGCTTGGCCTGTTCGAGGTTAACGCCGCGAAGCCGGTCGAACTGGGCCGGCATCAGGTTCCGGAGTTGCATTATCCCTGCTGGGCTGCTCCCATCCTCTCCGACAAGCGAATGGTCATTCGCAGCGAAGATTTTCTGATCTGTTTTGACGTGGCCCAATAACAGCCCGCTCCGACCGCGCCTGACCAAGGCCTTCACGCTGATCGAGTTGCTGGTGGTGATCGCCATCATCGCGATCCTCGCCGGGCTGCTGTTGCCCGCGTTGGCCAAGGCCAAGGACAACGCCACCGGCATTTACTGCCTCAACAACCAACGCCAACTCCTCATGGCGTGGATGCTGTACGTCGGCGACTCCGAAGACCGGCTGCCGCCCAACGCCAAGCACCTTCGGGATCTGCGCGGCTGGATCAACGGCTTCCTCACCTTCGTACCGAACAACCGCGACAACACCAATCTGCTCTACCTCATCGGCACGCGCAAACAGATGGGCAACCTCTACCCCAAGCTTGGCCCGTACACACAGTCGGCCGGCATTTACAAATGTCCATCCGACAAATACACCTGCAAGATTGGCCGCAAGGAAATGCCGCGTGTCCGCAGCGTCGCCATGAACGGCTACATCGAGGGCGGTCTTTACGACCCCACGATGAGCTCGACCGTCTCGAGCATCCACGGACACGGCTGGCGCAAGTACGACATCCTCTCGTACATCGTTGACCCGTCGCCGTCCGACCTGTGGATTTTCGCCGACGAACACCCGGACAGCATCAATAACGGTGGCTTCGTCCTCTACCCTTACACCGCCACCATCTGGCGCAACCTCCCGGCCAACTACCACAACGCCGCCTGCGGTTACGCCTACGCCGACGGCCACGCCGCAATCAAGAAATGGAGCGACCCCATGCCCAAAAACGAGCCGGTACAAAAGCGCATGCGGCTCGACTACTCCAACGCCGGTTCCATCGGCGGCAAGGCCCGCGACTACTGGTGGGTCATCAACCACTCCACGGCACCGTTCAAGCGAAGGTAGGGATGGCTCTCCGAGCCGGCAGGTTCGAGTTCCGTGCGGACGGCTCGGAGAGCCATCCCTACCTTTTTTCCCTTGCGCTTGGCCAAGCTTGAGCTGACATTCTGCGCATGCAATCCAAACGATTCTTTGGGTTGGCAATGATTGCCACCCTCATTGTATCCACTCAGGCAGCCGACTTGAAAATCGGCATGGTGGGGCTCGACACCTCGCACGTCATCGCCTTCACACGCGTCCTCAACGACGCGACCGACAAAAACCACGTCGCCGGCGCCCGGATGATCGCCGCCGTCAAGGACAGCAGCCCCGATGTCGAGTCGAGCTACACGCGAGTCGATAAATACACCGCCGAGTTGACCGACAAATGGGGCGTGAAACTTTACCCGACCGTCACCGAGCTTTGCCGGCACGTCGATGCGGTGATGATCGAAAACGTCGATGGCCGCCCGCACCTCAAGCACGCCATCGACGTCATCAAAGCCGGCAAGCCGCTCTTCCTCGACAAACCACTCGCCGGCACGCTCGCCGATTGCGTGAAGATTTACCGCTTGGCCAAGCGCCACAATGTGCCGGTGTTCAGTTCCTCCTCGCTACGCTTCGCCAAGGCCACACTCGCCGCGCGCGCCGGCAAACACGGAAAGGTTCTCCGCTGCGAAACCTTCAGCCCGGCGGCACTCGAGCCGCATCACCCCGACCTGTTTTGGTACGGCATCCACGGCGTCGAGTCGCTCTTCACCGTGATGGGCTCAGGCTGCGTGTCGGTCAAGCGCGGCACAACCAAGGACGGCAAAATCGAGGTCACCGGAACATGGAAGGATGGCCGCATCGGCATCTTCCGCGAGGGCAAAGGCTACGGCGGCACGGCCAAGTGCGAGAGCGGCGAACACGCGGTCGGCGGATACGACGGCTACGCGCCGCTCGTCGAGGCGGTGGTCAAGTTTTTCAAAACCGGCAAGTCGCCCGTCACCGCCCGCGAGACGCTGGAGATTTACGCCTTCATGCAGGCCGCCGATGATTCCAAAGCCGCCAACGGCAAGGAAGTCCCCCTAAAACTCGATTGGGAGTGAGTGGATGAGAAACCGCGAATGGACGCCAATCGACGCTAATTTTTAAACGCAGAGATCGCGGAGGCGCGGAGAACCGCAGAGTTTTTTGGAAGGAAAAAATGGGACGCAGATTTTCAGGATGAGCAGGATCAGCAGGATTTTTTTGATCCTTTTAATCAGCGTTCATCTGCGTTGATCTGCGTCATATTCTTATAATCTCTTCGCGTGCATTCGCGGTATTCAAAAAAACGGGTGGCAGCTTTTCGGTGGGCGGCGGTCAGGGGGAGTTCGGCGAGTTTGGCCACAGGGAGCCATTCGCCAGTGAGATTGGCCAAGGGCGGTTTTTGGGTGGGTGCGATCACGAACATTTCGAGCCGGTTGCGGTAGCGGGTGATCGAGTGGTTGATGGTGCAAAGTGGCTCCGCTTGGCCAAGCGCGAGGTTGGCCTTGGCCAAGTGAGCGGCATCGGCATCGGAACTCACTTCCCAGTTGGGGAACTCCCAAAAACCGGCGTTCACGTCGCCGCTTGGTCGGCGTTGCACGAACACCTTCCCGCGCCAAGTGATGATGAAGCCGATGAACCGCCGCTTGGTTGCCGCCGCCCGCTTGGCCAAAGCCGGGATGGTTTCGACCTTGTTTTTCTTTCGGGCGGTGCAACGGCCTTTCAGCGGGCAGTTGCCGCAGAGCGGGTTGCGCGGCGTGCAGATCAACGCGCCCAACTCCATCATTGCTTGGTTGAACGCGGAGGCGTTTCGTTGCCTTGGTTTTTGAAGCGTCACGGCGTGTTTCACCAAGTCATCGGCGACCGACCACAAGCGATCGGCGACCGACTTGTCCTTCGGCGATTGCTCGATGCCGAGCAGGCGCGTCAGCACACGGGCGACATTGCCATCGATGATCGGCTCCGGTTGATTGTACGCGATGCTGCAAATCGCGCCGCCGGTGTAACGGCCCACTCCCGGCAGCGCCAACACGCCGGCCAAGTCGCGGGGGAAGCGGCCGCCAAGCTCGTCGCGGATTTGCTTGGCCGCCTTTTGCAGGTTGCGCACCCGCGAGTAGTAGCCGAGGCCTTCCCAAAGTTTGATGACCGAATCGTCGGCGGCAGCGGCGAGCAATGCGATGTCCGGCAACTGCTCCATCCACCGTTGCCAGTACGGGATCACGGTTTTGACCTGCGTCTGTTGCAGCATGATCTCCGACACCCAAATGGCGTACGGATCGCGCGTGCGCCGCCACGGCAGGTCGCGGGCATTCCCGGCGAACCACTTGAGCAGCGGCGCAGCGATGGAGCGGATGTGCATCGGCCGACAGACTACCGCCCGGCGCGCGCCTGGCCAAGCGGCGGCCGTTGACTTGGGCGCGGTTCGGCGACAGAGTCACCGCAGCGAAATGAGTGATTCGCCACAGAGCATCACCGCCAACGGGCGGGAGATCGCCACCGGGCTGCCGGTGTCGCTGCACGATTTTCTCGAGGCACAGGGCATGCTGCCGCGCAGCGTGGTCGTGGAACTCAACGGTGAAGCGATAACCCCATCGGAGTTCGCGGAGCGACAACTCAACGCGGGCGACACGATGGAGATCGTCAAGATCGTGGCAGGCGGATGAGGGAAAAACTCCAGAGCCTTCGCGGACATTTGTTGCTGGATGCCGGCGGCATGTACGGTTCCTGTTTTCACCACACGGTCATCCTCATGTGCCAGCACTCGCCCGGGGGCGCCTTCGGGCTGGTGCTCAACCAACCGGGCGACAAGCGTGTCGGCGACGTGCTGCCGATCGACATGCCGCCGTCGGTGAAAAACCGGCGCACCCGCAGCGGCGGCCCGGTCGATGAGTCGTCGGTGCACATTCTCCACAGCGACGCATTCATGTTTCAGGGTAACGTGATGAACAACCTCTCGCTGGTGCAGGACCCGGGCGAGTTGAGCGACCTCGCCAACTCGGTCAATCCTGACCACCAAATCGAGGTGTTCCTCGGCTACTCCGGTTGGGGTGCCGGCCAACTCGAGAGCGAACTGGAGCGCAAGTCGTGGCTCGTCTGCAAAGCCACGACGGAACTGGTTTTCAGCAACCCCGAAGAGGCGGCATGGCGCGAGATTCTACGCGGCCTGGACTGGCAGCACCGCCTGCTCGCCGACGGCCCGGACGACCTCTCGTGGAACTGACGCGCTTGGCCAAGCGCTTGGCTTGGTGGGTGGGTGACGGTACGCTCCCGCTGCGTTACGAATGAAAGTTAACCTGGCATACGGCTCCGGCCATCTTCCCATCGAGGTTCCCGACGATCGCACGACGGTCATCGAACCGGCGCACATCACCGGCTTGGCCGATGAACAGGCGGCCGTGATCGGTGCGCTGCAAAACCCGATCGGCAGCCAAGCGTTGCTCGAGCGCATCTCGCCGGACACCAAGATTTGCATCGCGTTCACCGACATCACCCGCGCGACGCCGAACGACCGAATCATCCCCTGGCTGCTGGAGCATCTCGGCGGGCCAAGCGATAACATCACGCTGCTGAACCAACTCGGCACACACCGGCCCAATACGCGGGAGGAACTCGAGACAATGCTCACGCCGGAAATCGCCGCCAACTATCGCGTGCTCAATCACGAACCGGAAAATCCCGACGTGCTCGTGCAGGTCGGCACCACGGCGGACGGCACCCCTGCCCTGCTCAACCGTCACATCGTCGAGGCTGATTTACGGATCATCACCGGTTTTATCGAGCCGCATTTTTTTGCGGGGTTCAGCGGCGGCGTGAAGGGCATCATGCCGGGTTGCGCCGGACTCGATACGGTGATGAGCAATCACGGCGCGAAAAACATCGGCGACCCGCAGGCGACTTTCGGCGTCACCGAGGGCAATCCGCTTTGGGAGGAGTTGCGCGACATTGCACTCAAGACCGGGCCAACTTTTCTCCTCAACGTCACGCTCAACGAGCAGCGCGACATCACCAACGTGTTCGCCGGCGACATCATCGAAGCGCACAAAACCGGCTGCGCGTTCGTCAAAAAATCGGCGATGCAGCCCGTCGGGCAGCCGTTCGACATCGTCGTCACGACCAACAGCGGCTACCCGCTGGACTTGAATTTATACCAAGGCGTCAAAGGCATGAGCACCGGTGCCCGTGTGCTGAAGGAGGGCGGCACGCTGATCCTCGCCGCCGAGTGCCGCGAAGGCGTGCCCGGCGGCAGCCCTCTCGATGAACTGCTGCGCAGCGCCGACTCGATCGAGGAGATTTTGGCCAAGCTCTCGACACCGGGCTTCGTCCGGCCGGAGCAATGGCAGGCGCAGATTCAGGCACTGGTGCAGCGCAAGGCCGAGGTGCTCGTCCGCTGCGAACTCGATGACGCCACACTGCGGGCCTGCCACTTGGCCCCGTGCGCCGATATCAGCGCCGAGGTGGCCAAGCGCTTGGCCAAGCTCGGCCCGGCCGCCCGCTTGGCCGTGCTGCCACAAGGCCCGCTGACCATTCCGTATCTCGCGTAGTCATCGCGAGGAGGGCGGTGCGCTAATCGCGTTTGAGAATCTCTCCGCGCTCTCGCTCGTATTCGTCCGGGGAAATGGCACCGGCATCGAGCGCCGCTTTCAAATCCACCAACTCCTGCCCGAGGGAAGGCGTTTTTTTGGAGGAACCGATACTGAGGCCGATGCAACCGGTAAGAGCGGCAGCCATCGTGAACGCACAAACTGCAGAGATGAATCGTTTCATGTTAACATGGGGAGCGGAACCTACGGAACAACCAACGGCGCGTCAACCGAACAAAGCCAGGCTCACGCTTGGCCAAGCGGCACAAAAAAAAGCCAAGCCCGATTGGGGCCTGGCCTGAATGGGTTATCTTATTGGCGGACTAGTCGTTGAGACGCCAGATGATTCGAGCCTTGTCGAGGTCGTACGGTGACATCTCCATTTTTACCTTGTCACCGACTGCGAGCCGAATCCATCGGCGCTTCCGCATCTTGCCGGCGATGTGGGCGAGTACTTCATGGTCATTCTCCAGTTTGACCCGGAACATGGTTCCCGGGAGAACCTGACTGACAACCCCGACAACCTCGATTTCCTCGCCGCCTTTTGCCACTGGAATTAAAAGTCAGGACTTCTTCCAGTTTTGATATTTCAAATTCCGCAAAACCCTCCGGCTTTACACAACCTTCACGCCGGAGGCCTGCATTCCCTTGCGACCCTCGGTTTCCTCATACTCAACGGTGTCCCCCTCCTGGAGTTGGCCACCTTCAACTTCATTTATGTGGCAGAACAAGTCCTTGCCACCACCTTCGGGTTCAATGAAACCGTAACCTTTTTGATCGAAAAAACGAGCAACTTTACCTTTAGCCATAATCTTATTCTTTAGTTAATTAAGCGCCCTTTTGACGCAGGCGAGAGAGACTGCCTCAATGTTTTGGATTGGCAAGCCAAATAAATGAAATAATTAACGCCGCTTTGACTGTTTTTCATGCAATGCAGCAAGAAACGCCTGATTGGCTAGTGTTCCTCCGCGTTTTCCGGTCAAGCCGTCCACCGTGTTGAATGTCACGGAACCACCGCCAGCCCGCCGGTAAACAACACAAAACGGGTATTGGATGATATGCTTTATCGTGGGTTCCCGATCGAAAGTTACACTGGGAGAAAACGTCCGGGCCATGCGAAGAGAAGAAAGGTAACTCCGCGCAATCTTCACGGTTTCCTCCCTGTCGAGTGGGTAAGGGAATTCCTCATCGCCATCGGGCTTGCCGGTCAGGGGCAGTTCCTCCTCCTTCATGTGCCGGGCAGCCCGACTGTAACCATCCACCAAAATGGAAATGCCCTGTTGCGATTCCGAGCCTTCGAGCTCGTAGCGCAGCAAACAAAACGGCAGATGGATGATTTCCGTTTTAAGCGCTTTCGCACGATCGGAAAACGAGAGAAACAAACGTTTCAGAATACCCGGACGAAGAATCAACTGCGCTTGAGTTGAGTCAACCAGGCATTCCGCCCACACGGTGGGAACATCCATCAACGGTCGCTCTGTTTGCTTTTTTTGGAGAGATTGTAACTGATCAGGAAACAGACTCCGCCAGTAATGGCCAACAGGATCGCCGAGACAACATTGACGACCCTGCCGGCTGTCGGTTGCTCGTGGAACAAAGCCAAGCTGAGCAGCACTGCAAAGCCAACGAAGCAATAGCTCATAAACTTGAGGCTGACTGCATCCCTCTCGTAATGCTGCTTGGCGACGGCTTCCGTGTTGCTTTCCTGTGATGAGTTCATCGGGATCAAATAAACAAATAAATCAATAAATAGGGAACGAGCAAAACCGGAACCCACAATCTTAAGTCACGCCAACGCGCCTGATCAGGGCTGCCCAGCAACACGTAATCCTTGCTCAGGAAAACCGCCCAAATGGTGCCCAGCACGAGGTAGGCGCAAATGCTGAAACGCCAAACCGGCGGCGGCAGCTGGTCGATCAATGCGTGAAACGATTCAAAAAACGGCTTGAGCAGCGGCACCAGTTTTTGCTCCAAAAAAAGTGTTATTTTTTCCATGGTGTTAGTTAGATTGAATTCGGTCTTTCAGCAAGGTTTGGGTTGCCTCATCACGCACGACCTCACCAAAAACCAATCCGCGGATTTGATCTTTTGAGGGTGGTGAAGTGAGCAGGCTCACGATCACCGTGACGAACAGGGAGAACACAAATGCCCAGAACGCCACGTACAAAAACGGATCCTCAGATGGGAACAGGGATTCGCCAACCAAGCTCAGGCTGCCGGAGCACATCACCCCGAGCAACAAACCGGCAAAGCCTCCCCACGCATTGGCGCGCCGCCAGAACACACCGAGCACAAGCACGGCGAGCGTCGGGCCTTGGAACAGCGAAAACAGCGTCTGCATGGCTGTGTAAATGGTTTCAAACTGGTCGATGTACGGTGCCAAAAAACCGGCTGCGACAATCAGCACGCCTGTAAGCACCCGCGTCAACAGCAGGCATCGCCGGTCATCGGGCTCTGTACCTGACAATGCTCGTGATGCTGGCTTGTACCCGTCCGAAATGATTATCGTCGTGGCGGAGTTGAGGTAGGAATCCACGCTCGACATCAACGCTGCGAAAAATGCCGCGAAGACAAGTCCGGCCAAGCCGGGCGGCAACAGTTCACGCACCAGTTTCGGCACAGCCTGATCGGGATCTTCCAACTCTGGATAAAGGGCAAGGGCGGCCAAGCCAGGCAGCAGGACAAGCACGGGAATCAACAACTTGAGAAACGCGGCCAGAAGCATCGAGGCCTTGGCATCCCACTCCGAGCGGGCGCCAAGCACCCGCTGAATGACGGCCTGATTACTGGAAAAATAGGCTGTCGAC
>Ga0310122_10001498_pt1 | contig 14836 bp, 9 predicted proteins | sample CB6_Bottom_1051__FD_203503 | JGI IMG/M metagenome (GOLD analysis project Ga0310122, IMG submission 203503) | Marine microbial communities from Western Arctic Ocean, Canada - CB6_Bottom_1051 | ecosystem: Environmental > Aquatic > Marine > Oceanic | place: Canada: Western Arctic Ocean | collected...
TGCATCACGTTGGCCAGCGCCTGCTCGCCACCCGGTCGCATGACGAATCCGGCGTGCGCGCGTGTGGTCTCGAGCAGCCGCCCGATCGTCTCGGCGACCGGCACGTCGTTCCGGTGTCGGTGCGCGTCCCGCAACACGGCCAGCGCCGTGGCAATCGACGCGAGCCGCCCGCGCTCGGTGGTGGCGACCGACGCATCGTCCACCTGGTCGCCGCCACCGAGCGCGGCCGGAATGCGGAACGGGTGGAGACGGCCGAACCGGTGGTGGTATTCGAGCAACGCCGCATCCTCGACCGCGAACAGCGACCCGCGCAGCGTCGCAAAGATGGAGAGCTCGTCATCGGGATACTCCACGGCGGCCAGCGCCGCTCGCATGGTCATGACCTCCTCGCGGTCGTGGAACGTCCGGCCACCGACCAGCAGGTGCGGCAGCTCCCGTGCCTCGAGTGCATTCACATAGGCGCGTGTCATGTCGGTGCCGAAGCTCTCGAAGCGGCGAAACAGCAGACAGACGTGACGCGCGGCGACCGCCACCCGGCCGGATGTCTGGACCGACGCGGTTCCGTTCTCGTCCTCCGACGGCGGGAGCCGCTCCGTCACCTGCCACCCGCTCTCGGTGACCAGCCAGCTTACGAACGCCCCGACGGCATCCGGCAACGAGCGTTCGATCGCCGATGCCGCGACCCGTCGCATCCCGTATGGATGCGGCACCGGCAGAACGACGATGCTCGGCTGGCCGTCCACCTCGTTGCGGTGGGGCGAGAGCGGCACATACTCGGCCTGGGGCGACTCCGGCGCCGCCGCCTGCCCGCCCCCCCGCGACATCAGCGGGGCGAACGCCCGGTTGATCAGCCTCTGGATCGAGGGAACCGCCCGGAAGCTGGTGGTCAACGCAACCACGGCGACACCACGGTCCTGCAGCTGGGTCTTCACCTGCTGATAGACACCGACGTCCGCACGGCGAAACCGGTAGATCGACTGCTTGGGGTCGCCGACGATGAAGAGTTTTCCCGGCGCCGGCCGCACCCGGCGCCAGTCCCGCTCGGCTGGATCATCCGCAGCCAGCAGAAGCAGGATCTCCGCCTGCAACGGGTCGGTGTCTTGGAACTCGTCGACGAAGATCCGGGTGAAGCGCCGCTGGAAGTCTTCCCGCACGTCGTCGTGGTCGCGCACCAGATCCCGCGCCTCGAGGAGCAGGTCGAGGAAGTCGAGTCGGCCGGCGTCCCGCTTGAGCGCGGCGTAGGTCTCCATCGGCGCGCGCAGCTCACCCTGCAGCAGGGCGGCGAGATCGGCATCGGCGACCCGGTGGAAGTTCCGCAGCACGTCGACGATCTTCCTGTGCTGCTCCACGACGGTGGCTCGCGACACGCCGTCGCCATACTGGGCGCCGGCGCCTTTCCGTGGGTTGATGAAGTTGCGGTTGGCGGCCAGCTCGACCAGCGACGCCTCGATTCCGTCGTAGTCGCGCCGGCGGGGCCGCAGCTCGTCGTGTGTCCGGATCGCACGCGCCACCAGCAGACCTGGCCGAACATCCAGATACAACCGGTCGCTGCGCCGATTCGACACCTGATCGACCAGCTCGGCGAAGTCGATCAAGTGCGCGACGATCTGGTCGATGATCGCCTTCCGCTCGAACGTCTCGCGACGCCACGGGGCTGGAAAGTCCCGCCACTCGGTGAGGTCGGTCGCCGCCTTCTTGAGCCGCTCGGTCGGCCGCTCCGTGGAGGCCTGTTCGCCGAACCCGCCGGTGGAGCGCCGACGCAGGGCACGGCGGACCCCGTCCGGCGGATCGGCCAGCGTCTGCTGGAGCCAGGCGTCGAACGCCTGCCCGAAGGTGCGCTCCGCCTCGGCCAACACGTCGAACTGCGGATCCACGCCCGCCTCGACCGGCCGCTCGTGCAGGAGGTCGGCGCAGAACCCGTGGATCGTGCTGACCTGCGCCTCTTCGAGGTGCGCAATCGCGTGCTCGATGTTCCGCAGACGCGCGGCGTGGTCGTCATCCCGGCGGTCGCCGGAACCGGTCAGCTCGTGCCGGGCGCGTTCCAGCCCTTCACGCAGCCGTAGCTTCAACTCCCCGGCCGCCTTCTCCGTGAAGGTCACCGCCAGCATCTGGTCGACCCGCGCCCCGCCGGTCGCCAGGACGTTGACAATCCGCGTGACCAGTTCGGAGGTCTTCCCCGTCCCGGCCGCGGCTTCGACAAGGAGGCTTTCATCCAGCGAGCTCCGAATTCGCTCACGCTCCGCCGCGTCAACCAGTACGCCCTCAGCCACGCGATGTCCCCAGCTGGTCGAAAGCGGCCGCGGCGGCTTGTGGATGCATGACTTGTGGATGCATGAAAGGTTGGCGAAGCCCTCCGACTTCTCCTGTCTCCTGACTCCTGACTCCTGACTCCTTGCGCATCCGCGTCACGGCAGCCGCCTGAGCACCTGCAGATCGACCAGCTTGGTCTTGTCTTTCCGCAGCACGCGGATTTCCTCCCAGGGTCCGCACACCACGCGGAAGTCGCACCAGGTGCAGGCGCCGCGGCGGGGGGCCGGGAGAAGCACCCCGGTCTCGATTGCCCGGTCGATGATCTCGAGCACCTCGAGCCCGTGCCGCCGCTCGGTCTCACCAAGCGACACCGACCGCGTGGCGTACCCGCCCGCGACCGTCGAGAAGAACAGCCGCGACTCGCTGACTGTGCGCCCGAGCGCCTGCTCGACCGCCAGGCCATAGAGGACCGGCTGTAACACCTCGCCATGACCGACGACCATCCGATCACGGGTCCGGTTCTTCCCGGTCTTGTGGTCGGTGACCCGCAGCTCGCCCTCGGCGGTCGGTCGTCCCCGGGCCTCGACGAGATCGACGATTCCGTGGAGCTTCCAGACCCCGTCGATCAGGGCCGGCTCCGACACGCTCCGGGGGTCGCGGCCCGGCGCTGCCGGGAACCCGAAGCCGAGCTCGGCGCGGATCGGCACCCACTCGCCCTCCTCGTTGGCCACCTGATGCACCCACCCCTTGAGGTCGGTCCGCATCGACTCGACCTCGTCGGTCCAGACCCGATCGATCGCCGGCGCGAGGTCCTCGTAGTAGCGGGCGGCCAGCCGGTCGAGCGTCTGGTCGAGCAGCGCCTCGGTCTCCCCCAGCCGGTCGCGCGTCACCGGCAGCGCGTCGCGAGACTCGAGTGCCCGCATCAGCTCCGCCTGCACCTCGTGGAACATCCGCCCACGCGTCAGGGGATCCAGCCGCTCGAGCGATTCGATCTCCTCGCGCGGCTGCAGACGAAACACCGTGGACAGCAGGAACTGATACGGACACATCGCAAACCGCTGGAGCGCCGACACCGAGTAGGGCCGGGCCGACAGACGGTGCGCATCGAGCGCCGCCTGACCCGGTGCCTCCGGCTGATACACCCCGTCGTATCTGCTCCAGGCCGGTCTCCACCGGGCCCAGCGTGTCAGCAGTGACCGCCGCAGCCCAGGGTTCAGCTGCAACAGGTAGCGCGCGCGCCCGGTCAATTCCAGTGACACCCGCCGGCGCAGCAGCGGACCCAGCACCGACAGATCGTGCTCGGTGTCGTCAATCGCCAGATCGGGGTCGGGCGGCGCCGGCCAGGCCAGCCGCGCGTCCACCCGACGGAACGCCTCGCGTTCGGTGACGGCAAAGTCGGGCACCCGGCCCGTCCGCGCCCGTTCCAGATCGAGAGCATAGAAGGACGGTACGCGCGGGCGCGACTCACCGATCTGGAGCCGCGGATAGGACAGGTACAGATGTCGTGTGGCGGCGCCGACGGCCAATCGGAGCAACAGCCGCTCTTCGGCCCCCCGGTCGTCGAGCACCCTCAGCCCTCCCGACACCGCCCGGGAGACACCGTTCAGCGTGCGCCGGTGTTCGTCCAGCAGCAACGGGTCCTGCCGTTGTTTCTGGGGAAAGATCCGCTCGGCCAGCCCCGGCACGAACACCACGTCGAAGGTGCGCCCCCGGACGTGTTCAGGGCTACCCACGAAGACGCGGCCGTAGCGGCGAGGCGGCGGCTCCTCTTGCAGTTGGGTGAGCCGCTCGGCGAGCACATCCTGCACCTCGGCCAACGGCACCGGACCGACGCCGGCCATCGGTCGCAGCTCGCCGAGGACCGCCAGCACGCGGTTGGGCCGCCGCAACACCATCGGTGCCAGCGTCTCGAGCTGGTCGATCCACTCGCCCCAGGTCGCGCGCGGCGGCAACGCCCCCAGGCGATCGATGATCGGGAGCGCGAACCGGCGCAGGTGATCGAGATTGGCCAGATCACTCTCAAGCCGCCGGACACGGGACGACTGCGGCTCGTCGCTGGCAGCCTCCGTCAGCCGCAGCCGCAGCTCCTGTTCGAGCCCGGACAACCGTCTGGCCCAGCGGTGGTGACCACCGATGACCGCCGACTCGACCAGCAGCCGGTCCCACCGCCACGGCGCTCGGAGACCGCCCTCGACCACCGGCCGATCATCGGCGTCCGGCCCCGTGTCACCGGCCGACGGCTCGACATCGACACGATCGAACAACGAGGGCTGCCGCGGCGGCGGCGGTAGGACCTGGTCCGCCTCGGACGGCGGCACCCACCGTGCGCGGTCGGTCGGTGGCGCGCCCTGTTCGTCCGGCAGCGGCACCTGCCCAAGCGACAAATACTCAGAGAAACGACGGGCCGAGAGCCGCTCGGCAGCACACGCCAGCAAGGCGACGAAGGCGCGGCCCGCCGGGTCCGGGACTCGAGTGCCGCGGACGAACCAGGCCTCGACCCCGGCTCGCCGCAGCGCCGTCTCGAGCGGCGCCGCGTAGACCTGCGGCGCCCGCAGCAGCACCGCCATCCGATCGAGCGGGATCCCACGGCGCGCCTGCTGCTGTACCGCACGGGCGATCTCCACGCACTCGCGCGCCTCGCCGGGCGCCGAGAACAGCGTCACACCGGCACCGGCATCCGGTGGGAGCTGCACCGCGTCCGGCTCGATCGTTTCGAACAGCCGCTGGCGCACGCGCGCGAGCGGGGCCGTGGCGGGCAGTGGCTCGTCAATCGACTCGACCGTGGCCAGCGGCAGCTCGCCGAGGGCAGCTCGGGTGCGGTCGTCTCCCGCCGGCACCGTTGCCACGAGGCGCACAGCACGGCTGGCCAGCGCGCCGACCAGCTCCAGCGTCGCCTCGTCGCGCACCGGCACATCGAGCAGCAACACGGGGACCTCGAGCGGCACGCCGACCGGATCTGGCCCGCTCACCGCCGCCGCAGCCAGGCGATACAGATCGGGGAGGTCGATGAGGTTCGCGTTCGCGAGTTGCTGGGCATAGCGCCGCGCCAGCAGCTCGACGTCGGCGCCGACCGCACCACAGACGCCGAGGCGTTCCGGGCTGACACCACCGAGCCGCAGGTCCTCGAGGGTCGACGCCAGCGTGCGGCCGAAACTCCGCAGCCGGGCGATTGGCCCCAGATACCGGAGGGTGTCCTGTTCGAGCTCCTCGAACGCGGCCCGCGCGGCCACCGCCTCGGCGCCAAGCCGCGTCGCGGGCGCCAGACCGCGTCGGGCGAGCTGCGTGGAGGCAACACGGGCGGCGAGCTGACCCAGACTGAACCGATGCAGACCGAAGGTGGCGCCCCGGCGGGCGGACAGCTCGCGCGCGAAGTCGTCCACGGCGTCCCGCGAGGCGCCAACCAGCAGCGCTTCGGTCGCAGGCGATACGGTGTCGAGGAATCGATGCGCCGCGGCGATCCGTGCCGCCGCCGTCGCAGACGGGTGGAGCGTGACCGCGCCCATTGAGGATCGTTCCCCGGAGCCAGATGCCGGGGTCTCCGCTACGACAGCGCCACGCTGCCGTCGACCGATGCTACCACGCACCGCGCGGGAACCGCCGCCCCGCTGGCGTGGCTGGTCATGCCCGCCGCGGCCGTGCAGGCCGTCACGCCGCCCCCATCCCCGCCGGCGCCGCCCGCGACCGAGGCGGCAGAGTCGGCGTGAGCGGCGCCAGGCTGCAGCCGGAGCGGGCGAGGACGCTACTCATCCTCGTCCGCTTCCACGCGCCTCGCACCACGGGTATTCACTCTCCCCACATACGTATCGCTCTGGAGACCGGCGACCTCGCGGAACCGTGCCGCCATGCAAACGGCGAGGCCCGCCGCCTGATCGTCGGACGACGCGAAGGCAAACACTGAAGGACCCGACCCGGACAGTGAGCACCCGAGCGCCCCAGCCTCGAGCGCCGTCTGCTTCACCTCGGCGAACCCGGGCACGAGCGACGCGCGGATCGGCTCGACGAGGTCGTCGCTGATCGCCCGGCCGAACAGCTCGAGGTCCCCGCGGTGCAACGCCGTGACCAGCGCACCGAGTTGACCGAGGTTGGCGACCACCTGGGCGATCGCGAATCGGTGCTCGGTGACGAGCCGGCGTGCCTCGGCGGTCACCACCGAGACATGCGGGTGCACCACGGCCACCCGTAGCGCATCGGGCACCGGCAGCGACAGCAGCTCCATCGGGGTGTAGCTGCGGATCAGGACGATACCGCCCGCTACACACGGGGCCACGTTGTCGGCGTGTACGCCACCCGAGACGACCCGTTCCCCCTCGAGGGCGCACGCGATCAGCTCGTCTCGGTCGAACACGCCCCCGAGGAGCTCGCTGACCGCGAGAACCCCACCGACGCTGCTGGCGGCCGAGCTGCCGAGTCCGCTCGCGAGCGGCATGCGCTTGTCGAGCCACAACCGGACACCGGGTGGCCGGCGGTCTGTCTTGCGTGCGTCGAAGGCCAGGAGCGCCGCCGTGGCGGCGATCCCGACGACGTTTCGGGTGGGGTCGGTCGTGAGCCGGCCGCTGTCACCGCGGACCTCGACGATCTCGACACCCGGAGTATCCGACCACTCCGCCTCGACGTAGTCCCCGGGCTGCTCGATCGCCAGACCCAGCACATCGAACCCTGGACCAAGATTCGACAGGGTGGCTGGAGCATGCACACGAACGCGCGCCATCATGGACATGGATTCCTGGGACTTGGAATTGGGGATCGGGGACGGGGGTCGTGGGCCGCGGACTGGGGACGGATAACGATGACTGCACTCAACTCCGTGTAGGGACCCTGGACACGAGAAGTGGTGCCCGACGGGCGCCCACCACCTTTCTCCTGACTCCTGCCTCCTGACTCCTGTCCCCTCGGGTTAGGGCCCGTATGGGGCCCTGACGTTAGTCCGCCGGCCCACGCGCGGTCCGCACAGCGCTTTCGAGATCCTCGAGCTCCGAGATCCCACCATGAATCGGCAGAATCGTGTCCACCCGGAGCCCCCGGTCCTCGATGTTCCGGAGCAGCACCTCCGCGAACGGCGCCTCCCGGGAGGTCGGCGAGTAGGCGTCAGCCTCGATCAGGATCCGCTCCCGCGGCAGATATACCATCACGATCCCGTCACAGTGCGCATCGTCCACGATCCGGTAGATCTGCAGCGTCCGGCGACCGTCGGTCAGCTCGTACATCTCGTCCCCGGTCACGGTCTCGATCGTGAGCGGCTGCGGGTTCCGGGCGAGTGCATCCTGCACGATCGAGTGCTGTCTCGCCACGATGTCCTCGAAGAACGAGCGGTTCAACTCATGGGTGACCACGGTCAACCCCTCCGACACGACTGCGCGGATCCCAGCCGAGTGGTCGAAGTGGTGGTGGGTGTTGATGACGTACTGCAGCGGCTTGTCCGGTCGCAGCGCGCGTACGCGTTCGATCACCGCCAGCGTGCGCGCCTCGTTCTGGGGCGCCTCGACCAGCGCCAGATACTCTGCGAACTCGACCAGTACGCTGTGGTGCGACTGCCCGGTGAGATACCAAACCCCGCCGGCGACCTCCTCCACCTCCACGGTAACGGTGGCCGTCGCCGGCGCCGCCGACCGCGCGCCCGCCGGCGCCGCGAGGTCGTCGATCGGACCGTTCGGGCTCGTGCTCACCCGATACTCCGACACCCGGAAGCGGTCGAGGCTGGTCGCATAGCCGCGCGGGAGCGTCAGGCGGGTCTGAAACCCGCCCAGCCCGCCGGTCTCGGCATAGTCTTCGAAGAGCGTCTCGATGGCGACGTCGCCTAGGACCGGGTGATACGTCGAGGACATCACCTTGCTCGGCAGCCCGGTCTCGCCGTCGACGAAGAGCGTGAACTGGGTCCCACTGGCCCCAGCGACGTCGACCACCTGCTGCCCCTCCTCCTCGCGCAGGTTGCTCACGGTCGAGGTCTCGTCGAGTGCCAGCAGCAGGATGCCGACCGGGTTGTGGTACATCTCGGCCCAGCGATCGGCTGCGATCTGTTCGGAGGCGCGCACGGTGCCCTCGCCCTGCGCGTCATACGCCACGTCTCCGTCCAGGCCGTAGGTTTGCCGCACTCCGTACAGGGGACTGCCCGTGAGAAACGTCGAGGTGCGGTCCTGACGCAACCGCCAGCGCTCGTTCGCGAAGTCGATCTGCAGCCGGTAGTTCTCAACCTCGTAGTACGGCAGGTCCGAGCGCGGGCTCTTGTTCTGGCCGAGCCGGTACGTACGCCCCTGACCGTCGATGACCAATGTCGTCGTCTCACGCAGGGCGCGCAGGCTTCCAATCGCCTCGGCCGCGTCCTCGACGAGTTGCAGCTCGGGCGTCGCCGCCCCTCCGCAGCCGACGAACAGGAGGGACGACACGACCAAGCAGCGCTGCCATCTCCTCATGACCTCTTCCGCCTCTCCGCCGCATTCTGTCTCAAAGCGCAACAGGGTGCAACCACGGGCCGTGACGCGCAACCGCGCGCAGACTGCCTGCCTCCAACGGCCGTATCTCCCTCTGTATCAAGGAGAAACCGACCGTTCTCCTGACTCCTGTCTTCTGTAGGATCGGAAGGGTCTAGAGCAGCCCCAGCTGCAGCTTGGCCGCCTCGGTCATCTTGCTCATTTCCCACGTTGGTTCCCACACCACATCGACCCAGGCGTCGCTGACACCGGGCACCGCCTTCGCTTTGGCCTTGACCTCGGCCGGGAGGGACTGGGCGGCGGGGCAGCCGGGCGAGGTCAGCGTCATGCGGATGCCCACCAACCCGTCGGCGTTCACGTCGATGTCGTAGATGAGCCCGAGCTCGTAGATGTTGACCGGGATCTCCGGGTCGTAGACGGTCGACAGCGCCTCGATCAGCTTCGGCTTGAGCTCGAGTGTCTTGAGCGGGTCCGGTTCGATCGGGTCATGGGTCGTCTCGGCGGGCGGGGGCGGCGGCGGCGGGATCGCCGGGGGCGGCTCCACGCGTGGCGGTGTCATCTCGGCGGCCGGCGGCGGGACCCTGTCCGATGCCGCGGCGTCGGGCGAGACCGCCGTCTTCGGGTCGGCGGGCTCGGGTGGTGTGTTGAAGTTGAAGATGCCCATCTGTCACTCCGTTGAGACCGCCTCGTGGCGGTTGTCGACCGCGGCGCGCAGCGTATGCCAGGCCAGGATGGCGCACTTGACCCGGGCCGGGTAGTCGCGCACGCCGGCGAAGACGTTCAGCTTGCCGAGCGCGGGATCGTCGGTTGAAGCGGTCTGGTCGGTCACCAGCCGATGAAAACGATCGAACAACGCTCGCGCCTCGTCGAGCGTCTTGCCCTTGATTCCCTCTGTCATCAGCGAGGCCGAGGCCTGGGAAATGGCGCAGCCCGAGCCCTGGAATCGCACATCGGTCACCACCCCATCGTCGACCCTGACCGCGATCGACAGTCGGTCGCCGCAGAGCGGGTTGTGGCCGTCGGCCTGGAGATCGGCGTCCTCGAGCGGCCCGAAGTTGCGTGGGCTCCGGTTGTGGTCGAGGATGACCTCCTGATAGAGCTCTCGCAAGTGAGACATCAGCTGAAGATCTCCCGCACCTTCGTCAGCGCCGTTACCAGCTGATCGATCTCCTCGACCGTGTTGTACATCGCCAGCGAGGCACGGGCGGTGGCCGGCACGTTGAACCGGGCCATCACCGGCTGTGTGCAGTGGTGCCCGGTGCGGATGGCGACACCCTCGGTGTCGACGATCGTGCCGATGTCGTGGGCGTGAACGCCGTCGAGGACGAACGACAGGATGCTTACCTTCTCCCGGGCCGTGCCGATCAGCCGCAGCCCCGGCACCGCCGAGAGCCTATCGGTCGCGTAGTCGAGCAACCGCCGCTCGTGACCGGCGATCGCCTCGAACCCCACGCTCCGGATGAAATCGACCGCCGCGCCCAGCCCGATGGCGCCGGCGATGTGTGGGGTGCCGGCCTCGAATTTGTGCGGCACCTTGTTGTAAGTGGTGCGCTCGAAGGTCACGGAGCTGATCATGTCACCGCCGCCCTGGTAGGGCGGCATCGCCTCGAGCCAGCGCCGCTGCCCGTAGAGCGCGCCGATGCCGGTCGGGCCATACAGCTTGTGCCCCGTGACCACGTAGAAATCGCACCCGATCGCCTGCACGTCGACCGCCCTGTGATACGCCGCCTGGGACCCGTCGATCAGCACCGGGATGCCCTGGGCATGGGCGAGCTCGACCACCTGCCGCACCGGGTTGATGGTGCCGAGCGAGTTCGACATGTGGACAATCGACACCAGCTTCGTCCGGGGCCCGAGCAGCGACGCCAGCTCGTCGAGCATCAGCTCGCCGGCGTCGGTGATCGGCACGACCCGCAGCCGGGCTCCCTTCTCCTCGCACAGCATCTGCCACGGCACGATGTTCGAGTGGTGCTCCATCGTCGAGATCACCACGTCGTCACCCTCGCCGACCTGCCAGCGGCCAAACGTCTGCGCCACTAGGTTGATCCCCTCGGTCGCGTTACGGGTGAAGATAATCTCGGCCGGCTCGGCCGCGTTGAGAAACGCCGCGACCTTGCCACGCGCGCCCTCGTAGGCCTGGGTGGCGTTCTGGCTCAGTTGGTAGACACCGCGATGAATGTTCGCGTTCTCGGCCGCGTAGTACCGCGACAGGGTGTCAAGCACCACCCGCGGCTTCTGGGTGGTGGCGGCGTTGTCGAGATAGGCGAGCGGCTTGCCGCCGACCGTCCCGGCGAGGAGCGGGAACATCTCGCGGATCTCCCGCACGTCGAGCGTGGCTTCTCCTGCCTCCTGCCTCCTGTCTCCTGTCTCCTGTAGAGCCCTCATCCCATCACCCCGACCGGCAGCCATTCGAGCAGCTGCGCATCGAGCTGCGTGCGAATCGCCTCGACCTTGATGTGCCCGAGCAGGTCGGCCGCGAACGCGTGCGTGAGCAGCTGCCGGGCCTGGTCCCGTGCCAGACCGCGCGACCGCAGATAGAACAGGGCGTCTTGGTCGAGCTGACCCACCGTCGCACCGTGCGTGCACTTCACGTCGTCGGCGAAAATCTCGAGTTGCGGCTTGGTCGTGATCTGGGCATCCTCGGACAGCAGCAATGTCTTGTTCGACTGCTTCGCGTTGGTCTTCTGCGCATCGAGCCGGACGATGATCTTGCCGTTGAACACGGCCCGGCTCCGCCCGCCGAGGATCCCCTTGTAGAGCTCGTGGCTGTCACAGTGCGGCTGCGCATGGTCGATCGTCGTCTGGTTGTCGACCAGCTGCCGCCCGTTCGCCAGATACAACCCGTTCAGCGCGCACTCGCCGCCCTCGCCGGCGAGGACCACGCGCGCCTCGTTGCGCACGATCGCGCCGCCCAGCGTGATGATGTGCGACGAGAAGTTGCTGGCGCGGCCAAGGGTGACGTGGAGGCTGCCGACGCGGAATGCCGCGTCAGCCTCCCGCACCAGGGTGTAGTGATCGATGAGGGCGGCATCGCCGACCGAGACCTCGGTGACCGTGTTGCTCAGATACGGCGTCTCACCGTCGCCGGCGTAGCTTTCAACCACCCGGACCTGGCTGTGGGCGCCGGCCACCACGAGCACCCTGGGCTGGCTCAGGACCGGCGCCGCGCCGCTCCGCGTGACGAAAAGCAGATGGATCGGCGTGTCCACCACAACCCCTGACGCCACCTCGACAACGGCGCCGTCACACAGGAACGCGGAGTTGAGCGCGGTGAACGCCTGGCTCTCGATGCGCGCGAGGCGCCCGAGGTGCAAGGCGACCGCCGCCGCATCATCATCATGATTCTGGGCCAGCACGGTGGCGAGACTCCGCGTGCGGACCCCCGCGGGCAACCCGTCGGTCGTCGACAGCGCGGGTGCGAACGTCCCGTTCACGAACACCAGCTCCGGGCCACCGAGCCGGGGCAGGTGCAGGGCGTCGAGATCGGCCCGTGTGTAGTCGGTGCGGGTGGTCGGCGCCACGAAAGGCTTCTCGGCGATCCGGGCGATGTTCGTGAAGCGCCACTCCTCCAGCCGTGTGGTCGGAAACCCGAGACGATCGAAGCAGCTGAACGCGTCGTCGCGCAGTGACGCCAGCGCGCCGGGGAGTGTGGTCTGCTGCGTGAACCGGGCAAACTGCTCAGCGTAGCGGTCTGAACTGGTGGCGACTGCGGTCATCTCAAGTGGTTACACGGCCGCCGCCGGCGCGGTCTCGATCCAGCCGTAGCCCTTCTCCTCGAGCTCGAGCGCCAGCTCCTTGCCGCCCGACTTCACGATCCGGCCGTCCGAGAGCACGTGGACGAAGTCGGGAACGATGTAGTTCAACAGCCGCTGGTAGTGCGTGACCACCACCATCGCGCGCTCCGGGCTGCGCATCGCGTTCACGCCGGCGGCGACGGTCTTCAGCGCGTCGATGTCGAGCCCGGAGTCGGTCTCGTCAAGAATTGCCAGCGACGGCTCCAGCACCGCCATCTGGAAGACTTCGTTGCGCTTCTTCTCGCCGCCGGAGAACCCCTCGTTGACCGGCCGGTTCATGAGACTGTCGTCCATCCCCAGCAGCGTCATCCGCTCACGGGCCAGGGTCATGAAGTCGATGGCATCGAGCATAGGCTCGCCGCGGTGCTTGCGCACCTCGTTCAGCGCCGCCTTCAACAGGTAGGCGTTGTTGACGCCCGGGATCTCGACCGGATACTGGAAGGCGAGAAACAGCCCCGCGCGCGCCCGCTCCTCCGGCTCCAGCTCGAACAGGTCTTGCCCCTTGAAGGTCGCGGAGCCGGCGGTCACCTCGAGCCCGTCGCGGCCAGCCAGGACACCGGCCAGCGTGCTTTTGCCGGAGCCGTTGGGCCCCATGATGGCATGCACCTGGCCGGCCTTCACCGTGAGGTCGATGCCGTTCAGAATCTGGCGGTCACCCGCCTTGGCGTGCAGATTGCGCACCTCGAGCATGATCTTCTTTCTCGCCTTCTTCTTTCTCGTCCTACAGGAGACAGGAGACAGGAGGAAGCCGGACGGCTTCCGCCGGCGTCTGGTTCAACAGAACTGGCAGCGCAGGTACTGAAGACCGCTACGCCAATGCTGGCGAAGCCTTCAAGTTCCCTCCTGCCTCCTGTCTCCTTCGTTCTTGTCCTACCCCACGCTCCCTTCGAGGCTGATGCCTAGCAGCTTCTGCGCCTCGACGGCGAACTCCATCGGGAGCTCGCGGAACACTTCCTTGCAGAATCCGTTGACGATCAGATTGACCGCGTCCTCGGGCGATAGCCCGCGCTGGCGACAGTAGAAGATCTGGTCCTCGTCGATCTTCGCGGTCGACGCCTCGTGTTCCACCTGGGCCGAGCTGTTCTTCACCTCGAGATAGGGGAACGTGTGCGCGCCGCAACGGTCGCCGATGAGCAGCGAGTCGCACTGCGAGAAGTTCCGGGCACCGCGCGCCCCCTTCCCGATGCGCACGAGCCCGCGGTAGGTGTTCTGCCCGAACCCGGCGGAGATCCCCTTCGACACGATGGTGCTGCGTGTGTTCTTGCCCAGGTGGATCATCTTGGTCCCGGTGTCCGCCTGCTGGTGGTTGTTGGTGACCGCCACCGAATAGAACTCGCCGACGGAGTTGTCGCCCTGGAGAATGCAGCTCGGATACTTCCAGGTGATCGCCGAGCCGGTCTCGACCTGGGTCCAGGTGAGCTTCGCGTTGGTGAACGCCTTGCCCCGCTTGGTCACGAAGTTGTAGATGCCGCCCTTGCCGTCCTTGTCGCCCGGGTACCAGTTCTGCACGGTCGAGTATTTGATGGTGGCGTTGTCGAGCGCCACGAGCTCGACCACGGCGGCGTGCAGCTGATTCTCGTCTCGCATGGGCGCGGTGCACCCCTCCAGATAGCTGACCTCGGCCCCCTCGTCGGCGACCAGCAGCGTGCGCTCGAACTGGCCGGTGTTGGCGGCGTTGATCCGGAAATAGGTCGACAGCTCCATCGGGCATTTCACCCCTTTGGGGATGTAGGCGAAGGACCCGTCGCTGAACACCGCGGCGTTGAGCGCCGCGAAGAAATTGTCCGAGTAGGGCACCACCGAGCCCAGGTACTGCCGGACGAGATCCCCATGCTCGCGCACCGCCTCGGAAAACGAGCAGAAGATGATGCCGAGCTTCGCCAGCGTATCCTTGAACGTCGTGCCGACCGAGACGCTGTCGAACACCGCGTCGACGGCCACGCCCGAGAGCCGCTTCTGCTCGTCGAGCGAGATACCCAGCTTGTCGAAGGTCGCCCGGACCTCCGGGTCCACGTCGTCCAGGCTCTCCAGCTGTGCCTGCTTCTTGGGGGCCGAGTAGTAGCTGATGTCCTGGTAGTCGATCGGGTTGTAGCGAACGTTGTGCCAGGTCGGCTCGGTCATGGTGGACCAGACCCGAAAGGCCTTGAGACGCCACTCGAGCATCCACTCCGGTTCCTCTTTCTTGGCCGAGATCAACCGGATGACGTCCTCGTTCAGGCCTCTCGGAATCGTCTCGGTCTCGACCTCGGTGACGAACCCGTATTTGTACTCCTGGTTGGCAAGCTCTTCGACGGTCTGGGTCGCGGTACTCATTCGTACTCCTGACGCTCCTGCGTTTCGTGCCGTCTTGCCGCCCCCGAATGTGGG
>Ga0310122_10001499_pt1 | contig 14834 bp, 13 predicted proteins | sample CB6_Bottom_1051__FD_203503 | JGI IMG/M metagenome (GOLD analysis project Ga0310122, IMG submission 203503) | Marine microbial communities from Western Arctic Ocean, Canada - CB6_Bottom_1051 | ecosystem: Environmental > Aquatic > Marine > Oceanic | place: Canada: Western Arctic Ocean | collected...
TTGCCGCACCCCGCGTGACCCGAAAATCCTCGCTGACACCCTGCCCAACGACCCAGACGATGCGGTCCTGGGTGTCGAGCACCAGCGGAATCCGGGCCCGCTCGGCGCGGCTCACCTTGCGGTCGACGAACAGATCCTGGAGCTTCTTCCGGTGCCCCTGCAGGCCGAGCGGCCGAAACCGATCTCCGGGCTGCCAGTTCCGCACCGCAAACGGACCCGCCGCCGCCACCGCGACCACCCGTTCGGTCGCATGTTGTCCGACCGTCCGCGGCCGAGAGATGGTGAGCGGCCGAAAAAGCCCGGGTCCAGCCGGCTCCGCGCTGATCGTCACGCCAGCCTCGGGGACTGACACCTCGCCCGGAACCTCCAACCGATAGGCGAACGGCTCGACGCGGGCGACCGCCCCCCGGCCAGCGCGGGCGGTCAGACGGATGACACCCTCGAGCCGCTCGGCCCGGCATCGGGGAAAGTCGACCCGCGTGGGGGCGTCCTCGGCCAGCCGGCGGAGCCGTTCGATGTGGTCGAAACCGACCGCGCACCCGGAGACCCGAACCAGCGCATCACGCGCGACCCGCCTCCCCAACGCCGGGTGCAGCGCCGCCAACCCGGCGGCGTCCACCTCCACACCTCCCTTGGTACTTTGGACGAGACTGGCGCCGAGTTCGTTTGCGGCGCGCGCAAGCCATTCCTCGTCGGCCCGCGCGATCTCGGCCTCCCGGGCCAGCACCTCGACAACGCGCGGCGAGTACGCCCGCAGCGAAGGGATCAGGTCGTGCCGGATCCGGTTGCGGGGCACGCGCCGGTCGAGATTGGATGCGTCCTCGCGGAACGACGCCTGCTTTGACGCCAGATACGCGCGCAACTCGGCGCGCGAGACCCTCAGCAACGGTCGCACCACCGGACCGACACGCGGTCTGATGGCCGAGAACCCGGCGGCGCCAGCACCCCGCAGCAAACGGAGCAGATAGGTCTCGGCCTGGTCGTCGAGTGTGTGACCGAGCGCCACCCGGCAGGCGCCGAAGCGACCGGCCGCCCGCCCGAAGAACGCGTGACGCACCCGGTGACCCGCATGCTCGACCGAAATCCGCTCCGACCGCGCCATCTTGGCGACGTCGGCCGATTCGACGACGAACGGCAGGCCGAACCGGGTTGCCAGATCCCGGCAGAAACGCTCGTCTTCGTCGGAGGCCGGCGGCCGCAACCGGTGATTGAAATGAACCACACCCGCCAGGGCGACCATTTTCCGCTCGGCCAGCTCGGCGAGCAGATGCAGCAGGGCCACCGAGTCTCCGCCGCCCGACACCGCGGCCAGTACCCGGCCGCCAGGCGGGATCAGCGCCTGTCGACGAACCGACACGAGCACACATTCAGCCAGTGCGTCCATTTGGCTCCGACCGACAGTAAGCATGGGGCGGCCCCGCATGCGTGCCGTCGGCGCAACGGCGGGCCGAGTGGCCAGCACAGGGCCACTCGCCGCCCACGGGCGGGAAATGGTGCCGGTGCAGGGACTTGAACCCCGGACAACGCGGATATGAGCCGCGTGCTCTAACCAACTGAGCTACACCGGCGAAGTAAAGACGCGGCCCCTCGAGCCGCCCGAACAAGCATTTATTGTATCAACTCGTCAGGCGTCAGGCGTCAGGCGTCGGGCTTCGGGCGTCAGGATTTGGGCTTTGGGCTTTGGGCTTTGGAACGAAGCTACGCCACATCGGATGGCTTCGCCGGCCGTCAAGCGAAGGGCCCACGTTTCTCCTGCCTCCTGTCTCCTGCCTTCTGACTTCTTGGATCTTAATCTTAAAGAATCAGCATCGCATCGCCGTAGCTGTAGAACCGGTAGCCACTTCGTACCGCCTCGGCGTAGGCGGCCAGCACCCGCTCCCGCCCGGCGAAGGCGCTGACGAGCATCAGCAGTGACGACCGGGGTAGATGAAAGTTGGTGAACAGTGCCCCGGCGACCTGGAACGTCACGCCGGGATACAGAAAGAGGTCGCTGACACCCCCGCCGACCGGCAGCCGACCGTCCCCAGCCCGAACCGCCGTTTCAAGCGTGCGCGTCGTGGTGGTGCCGACCGCCACGACCCGTCGGCCCTCATCGAGAGCATGGTTGACCGTCGCGGCGGTCGCGGCAGGCACGTCGTATGGCTCCGGCTCGACGCGATGCTCCTCGACACGGTCCACGCGAATCGGCTGAAACGTGCCGTAGCCGACGTGGAGCGTCACCCGCGCCACCTCGACCCCCCGGTTCCGGACACGCGTGAGCAGGGCGTCGGTCAGATGGAGACCCGCAGTCGGCGCCGCCACCGAGCCGCGGACCGTGGCATAGACCGTCTGGTAGCGCTCACGGTCGGTCGGCTCATCCGGCCGTTTGATGTAGGGGGGCAACGGCACGTGCCCGAGTGTGTCGATCGCCGCGTCGACCGGGGAGCCGTCTTCGACCCAGAGCCGGATCGTGCGACGTCCATGGAACCGGCGCGCGAGCACTTCCCCGCGCAGCCGGAGCCCGTCCCGCTCGAACACGACGGCGGCGCCAACCCGCAGCTTCTGCCCCGGATGCATCAGGGCATCCCACTGCTCCCGATCGAGTCGTGTCAGGAGCAGACACTCGACCGCACCGCCACTCGGCACGCGGTGGCCGAGCAGCCGCGCCGGGAATACGCGGGTGTCGTTGACGACGAGCAGGTCGCCCGGCGTCAGCAACTCGGGCAGATCGGCGACAGTCCGGTGGCACACGGTGCCGCGGCCGCGGTCGAGGACCAGCAACCGGGCCGCCTCACGGTCCGGGGTCGGAGTCTGCGCAATGTGGTCCGCGGGCAGCTCGAAATCGAAATCGGAGAGAAGCATGGGGGATCACGCACGAGACCACGAGCTCTCCGCGCGCCCTGTGGCTACAGGCTTCGGGCGCGCGTCACTATCACACCTCAATCGGCGATATCGGGTGGACAGTTCGGGATCCCTCAGACGGACGGGCCCCGCCAGACGAAAAGACCGGGCGCCGAGCAGATTCGTGGGCTTGGATCCTTCATCAGCCCGAGCGTCCGGGCGCCTGAAGCCCGAAGCCCAGGAGCAAACCCCTCAGTATGCCCATCGCAGGAGCACAGCGCCGACGGTGAATCCGGCGCCGACCGAGGCGAGCAGCACCAGGTCGCCCTTCCTCAGCTGCCCGGCGGTCAGCGCGTCGGCCAGCGCCAGCGGGATGGTCGCGCCGGTGGTGTTGCCGTACCGGTCGATGTTGATGACAACCTTCTCGTCAGGCAGGCCAAGCTGCTCGGCGGCGGCCTTGATGATCCGCCGGTTCGCCTGATGCGACACGAAGAGATCGACGTCGTTCGGCTGCAACCGGTTCCGCTCGAGAATGCGACGGCTGATCTCGCTGGTCTTGCGCACGGCGAACTTGAAGACGGTCGCACCGTCCTGATGCACGTAGTGCAGCCGCCGGTCGATCGTCTCGTGGGAGGCCGGCAACCGGCTGCCCCCGGCCGGCATCCGGAGCGCCTGCCCGCCGCTGCCGTCCACCTCGTGGGCAAAATCGATGACACTCAGCTCCGGGTCTACCGCGGGTGATATGACGACCGCCCCCGCGCCGTCACCGAAGATCACACAGGTGGTGCGATCCTCGTAGTCGATGATCCGGGACATGACGTCGGCCCCGATGGCGAGCACATGCTCGTGCGCCCCGGTGGCTACCATCTGCATGGCGGTCGTCACGGCGTAGGTGAACCCGGAACAGGCGGCGCCCAGATCGAACCCCCAGGCCGCGCCGGCGCCGATCTTGTCCTGGACCAGACAGGCGGTGCTCGGGAAGAACATGTCCGGCGTGGTCGTCCCGACCACGAGAAACTCGATGTCGGACGGGGTCAGACCCGCCCGGCCGATCGCAGCCAGCGCCGCCTCGGCCGCCAGATCCGACGTCGCCACTCCGTCGTCGGCGATGTGTCGCTCGCGGACACCGGTGCGCTTGAGGATCCACTCGTTCGACGTGTCGACCATCGCCTCGAGGTCTCTGTTGGTCAGCACCCGCGGTGGCACAGAGACAGCCAGCGAGGAGATCTGTACCCGCCGGACCACACGCGCCCGACCGCCGCCCAGTCGACTCAATGCCGCGTCGTTCATCTAGTACCTAGACGGGGCTTTGCCCCGAACCCCCCGCGACGGCTTGCGGGGACCCCTTCGCCCCGCGACGGCTTGCGGGGACCAGCCGTTGGGCGCGGCGAAGTGTACACCCTTTAACTGATCGAGCACGGCTAGCGTGTCGTCCTTTTCATCCACGCGGGTCTACCGTGAGGGCGGTGATCGCACGCTACCAGAGCCGGCCTTCGCGGTCCGGCGCCGGCAAGCCGAAGTAGTCGTAGGCGCGGGCGGTTGCCACCCGCCCACGCGGGGTGCGGTCGAGAAACCCGATCTGGATCAGGAACGGCTCGTAGATATCCTCGATCGCCTCTTTCTCCTCGCTGATGGCTGCGGCGATGCTGTTCAACCCGACCGGTCCCCCCCCGAACTTGTCGATAATGGCGCGCAGCAGCCGCCGGTCCGCTTCGTCGAACCCGTTGCTGTCCACCTCGAGCAACTCCAGCGCCCGCAGGGCCACCGACCGGGTAATCGCGCCGTCGGCCCGCACCTCGGCGAAGTCCCGCACCCTCCGCAACAACCGGTTGGCGACCCGCGGCGTCCCGCGCGAGCGGCGCGCGATTTCGGCGGTCGCGTCGTCGTCGATCGGCACCCCGAAGATCCCGGCCGACCGTCCCACGATCTCCTGGATGTCCAAATCGCGGTAGAAGTCCAGACGGTGCACGATGCCGAACCGGGCGCGGAGCGGCGCTGTGAGCAGCCCCGCCCGGGTCGTCGCGCCGATCAACGTGAACCGCTGCACCGGCACCTTGACCGACCGCGCGCCAGGGCCCTGGCCAATGACGATGTCGAGCTCGTAGTCCTCCATCGCCGGGTAGAGAATCTCCTCGATGACCGGGCTCATCCTGTGGATCTCGTCAATGAACAGCACCTCGTGCGCTTTGAGATTGGTCAGGATCGCGGCCAGGTCGCCCGGCTTCTCGAGCACGGGCCCCGCCGTCGTCCGGATCGGCACGCCGAGCTCGTTGGCGATGACATACGCCAGGGTGGTCTTGCCAAGCCCCGGCGGACCGTAGAGCAGCACATGGTCGAGCGCCTCGCCACGCTGGCGTGTCGCCGCGATCGACACCTCGAGGTTCTCGCGGAGCCGCTCCTGGCCGATATAGGCATCGAGGGTCCGTGGGCGCAGCCCTGCCTCGAACTGGTCGTCATCGCCCAGCCGGACGGAGCTGACCACGCGGCTTGGTGAAACCTCGTCGCTCATCGGGCGAGCTCCTTCAGTGCCTGTCTCAGCGTCTGTTGAAGCGTGCCGTCCCCGGCCTCGAGCGCGGCGCTCACGGCGCGTTCCGCCAGCGGTCGGTGATAGCCGAGGTTCAACAGCGCCGACAGCAGGTCGGCCCGCATATCGGTCTCGCCTCCCGCGAGGTCCGGACCGTCCGATTCGAGATCGAGCCCCGCCGGCAGCCGATCCTTCAGCTCCAGCCCGATCCGCTCGGCGGTCTTCTTACCGACGCCCGGGATCCCCGTCAGCCGCGCCACGTCCCCTTGGCGCACGGCCCGCACGAGGTCGGCCGACTCGATTCCGGACAGCACCGCGAGCGCGAGCCGCGGACCGATGCCGGTGATCCCGATCAACCGCTGGAAGAGCTGCAGCTCGAGCAGGGTCGCGAAACCGAACAGCGCGAGTGTGTCCTCCCGCACGTGGGTATGCACGCGGAAGACCACATCAGACCCCGGCTCACCGAGCCCGTAGAACGTCGACAACGGCACCTGAACGTCGTAGCCGACACCCTGGACATCGACGATGACCCGGTTCGGGTGTTTCTCGACCAGCCGGCCGCGGAGCTGCGCGATCATCCGTCACCCTTGCGGACGATACTGGCGCCAGCTCCGGACACCGTCGTGTCCGACCGAGCGCGCGGCCGCCAGCGGGGACGACGCGATGTGGGCATGACAGACCGCGATGGCCAAAGCGTCCGACACGTCGTGCGGGACCGGCGCCTCGTCGAGTCCGAGCAGCAGCGCGACCATCTGCTGGACCTGTCTCTTGTCCGCCCGTCCATACCCCACAACGGCGCGCTTGACCTCGGTCGGCGCGTACTCGGCAACCGGCAGCCCCGCCTTGGACGCCGCCAGCATCGCCACCCCCCGGACATGCCCCAGCTTCAAGGCGCTGCGCACATTGCGGGCGAAAAAGATCTCCTCGATCGCCACGCACGCGGGTCGGTGCCGGGCCAGCAGTGACACCAGCTCGTCGTAAATGCGGGTCAGCTTGTCCGAAAACGGAGTACGAGCGGATATCGTGATGGCGCCGCAGACCACGACACGGCACCGGCTGCCATCGGTGTCGATGCAGCCATACCCGGTGCACTGGGAGCCGGGGTCGATCCCGAAGATCCTCACGCGATCGAGGCCTCGATCTCCCTTCCGCTGATGTCGACGTTCGACCAGACGTGCCGGATGTCGTCCAGATCCTCGAGCGCGCCGATCAGCTTCAACATCTGCTGGGCCGGCTTCCCCTCGAGCCTGACGTAGTTCTGAGGCAACATCGCGACCTCAGCCGCCGTCGGCTCAACCCCGAGCGCCCGGACCGCCTCGGCGACCGCGTCAAACGTCTCGGGCGTGCTGATGATCTCCCAGCGCCCGTCCTCGTCGCGGAAGTCGTCGGCGCCGGCGTCGATGGCGGCGGTCATCAGCGCCTCCTCGTCGGCACCCTCCTTCTCCACCAGGATGTACCCCCGCTTGTCGAACATCCAGGCCACGCTGTTTGTCGAGCCAAGATTCCCCCCGTGCTTGGTCAGCAGATGCCGGACCTCGCCGACAGCCCGGTTCTTGTTGTCGGTCAACACCTCGAGCAGCAGGGCCACACCGCCCGGCCCGTAGCCTTCGTAGGTGATCTCGTCGTAGCTCACCCCGGGCTCCTCGCCCGTGCCTCGGCGGATCGCGCGCGTGATGTTGTCGGCCGGCATATTGCCCGCCTTGGCGTCGGCGATCACGGTCCGCAACCGGGGGTTGCAGTCCGGATCGCCCCCACCGTTACGAGCGGCGACGGTGAGCTCCTTGATGATCCGGGTGAACAGCTTGCCGCGCTTGGCGTCGGCCGCGCCCTTCTTGTGCTTGATCGAATGCCACTTGGAATGGCCGGACATGGCAGGGCTCCATCAGTGTGCGAGAGGTAGATCGCAGAATTCTATCACGACTGGTTCCAGGGCCAGGCCCCGTACTAGACTCCTTTGAGCGAAGTGTCCCGTGACCGTTGAGTCAAGTTTTGATCGTGTTGCTTTCGCTGTCACAACGACAGCCTCCGTTCAAGGAGTCTCGCAGTCCGTGGTGACAGTCCAGCGTGGCACCGAGACCCGTCGCAAGCAATGCCGCGCCCGGCCAGCGCACGGCGCGACGAGGGAACATCCCGGCAGTATGTGACCGAGGAGCCACGCAGGAAGGCGGGATGCAGCGCCGGTCGAATGCAGCGGGACTTTCACCACGGGCTGCGAGCCCTCGCGTAGCGGGGCTGTGAGAAAAGCTCGGCTACCGAGGCAGAGCCTATCTGGCCTGGTCGGTCTGAGGCGGAGCCTCGCTAGCCCTTTCGCGCCAGGACGATCCAGGTTTCGGCCTCCGGGTGCCACGCGCCACCAGTGTAGTCACCCGACACCGTCTCGATGGTGAACCCGGCGCGGCGCAGCCTCCCCCTCATCTGCCGCACCGACAACGTGCGAAACACCAGCGAGAACCGATGCGCGGTGCGCGTGCGGCCGCGCCGCTCGACGAACTCCTGGTCGAAGGTCGTCAGCCGTCTGGACCGGTCCTGTCTGACCGACTCGATGAGGCTGATCCGAACCGTGCCGCCGCGACGGCGCCCCCGCAGGCTGACGCGGCGGTCGTATTCGCTCCATCGCGGGAGGTCCGGGACGAGGTCCATGGCGAAGATCCCGCCCCGCCGGAGCACGTCGAAGACAGCGCGAAGCGTGTCCCGTAGGTCGCGGTCGCGCAACAGGGACTGCAGCACGCCGTAGGGCGCTATCACCAGCCGAAACCGACTCGCCCCCCGGAACGGCAACGACCGGATGTCCCCCTGCACGAGCCGCGGTGGAGTACCCCGTCCACCGCGCCGGAGCCGGCGCTGGGCCTGGCGGAGCATCGCGTCCGACCGGTCGATGCCGACGACCCGGTCCACCGTCCTGGCGACCGGCACCGCCACCCGACCGGTGCCACACCCCAGCTCGAGCACCGGTCCGCCACACTGCTCCGCCAGGCGCTCCCAGAACCGGATGTCGCGGCGCCCGACTGTGCGCGCATTCTCCCAGTCGTAGAACGGCGCGTAATCGTCCCAACCGTGCCAGCCTTCCATGTCGAGGGGGAGTATTATAAGGCTCGTGTCGTGATGTCCCTCATCCCTGCCTGGGCGCCCAATCTGCACCCGCTGCTCGTGCATTTCCCGGTGACGCTCCTGGCCGGCGCCGTGGCGGTGGACATGGCGAGCCTGCTGATGCCGGCCAGGCCGGCCCTCCGGGACACCGCCACCCTGTTCTACTGCGCCGGGGCGTTCATGGCGATGGCTGCGTACTTCAGCGGGCTGAGCGCCGCCCAGGGGACGCTGGTGTCCCCCGAGGAGAGCGCGGCGGTGACAGCGCATTTCACCTGGGCGGATCGCACCACGTGGTTCTTTGTGTTCTTCGCCTCGCTCCGGATAGCGTTCTCCTACATCTGGCGCCCGCCCGCCCGCTGGGCGGCGGTCGTGGTGTTTGTGGCAGCGCTGGCCGGTATCGGGATGCTGGTGGCAACCGCCGAGCATGGGGGCCGGCTTGTGTTCCGCCACGGTCTCGGGGTTGCCACCGTCCCATCGTCCGGCGGACAGCTATGGACCATGCCGAACCACCTGCCCTAGGACAGCCTTCAGGTGGGGTCCGGACCCAGCCGGTGCACCATCGGGATGAAGACGATCCCGTTGACCGACCGCTCGGGACCGGTTTGTCGAAACCCGAGCTTCTCGTAGATCGGCACCCCGAACCAGGATGAATTGACCGTCACGCCGTCGAGACCAGGCTTCGCGGGACGGGCAACCCTCAGCGCACGCATGAGCAGCTCACGCGCAAGGCCGTGACGCTGAAACCGGCTGTCCACGAACAGCAGCGAGACGTGGTCGTTGTCACGCAGCTCGATGACACCGGCGAGACGCTCGCTGGCCAGTGCCACCAGCACGAAGTGGTTCGACCGCGACCGGTCGACGATCGCCGCGGGCTGCACAAACCGCGCGAACTCCGCCCGGCCCTCGTCCGAGTACTCCCCCGCGATGAACTCGCCGAACGAGTCGAGGATAAGCCGCGACACCGCGTCCGCGTCGGCCGGCTCCATCGGACGATAGACGATCGGGTCCATCTCGTGGCCTCTGACCGCTTCTGTCACAGCCCCGCTACGCGGGGGCCTGTCATCGGGAACCCGCCCGTCGGCAACGGCGCCGTCTTGGCGGCCTCGAACTCGGCCGGCACCCTGATCGGGTTCGCGTCGTCCTCCTCGGCCGCCGTCAGCCCGAGGGTGCCGGCGCCAAGCGTGGCCGCGGTCGCACGGCACCGAGCACCGCCTGTTTCATGAACCGCCGCCGCGAGCTCCCCTGCCTGGACGGTTTTATGTCCTGGCTCCTCTTCGTCACAGAGAGTCGCACGCTGGCCGCCGCCAGCGCAAGCTAGGGGGCCACGGCGACCTGCACGTCGCGGGCGCACCGCACGCCGATGTTGCTGGTCTGACCGGTCTGCGCGAACGGCAGACGCACCGACGTCCGCAACGCCGCCGGAAAGTTCAACCAGGATCCGCCCCGGGCGATGCGGGCGTAGCCGGCGGCCGCTCCGGGCGGATCGATGGACGGCGACGTTCCATAGTAGGCCTCGTCGAGCCAGCCACCGACCCACTCCCAGACGTTGCCTGCCATATCGTAGAGCCCGAAGTCGTTGGGCGGAAACGACCGGACCGGCGCCGTGGTCGGCCACCTGTCCGCACCACCGGTCGCACCGGCGCAGCACTGGTCGGCGCCGTAGTTGGCCCGGTCGCGGGACACCTCGTTACCCCACCCATAGACTTGCCCCGTCCGACCACCGCGCGCGGCGTGCTCCCACTCGGCCTCGGTGGGCAGACGGACCCCGGCCCAGGCGCAGAAGGCGACCGCATCGTCCCAGCTCAACAGGACGACCGGATGCCGGTCGGTCTGGCGATAGTCCGGCTCAGATAGCAACGGGTACCCGGTGTCGGTGACGAACCTGGCGTACTGCCCAACGGTGACCTCAGCGGCCATCAGCTCGAACGGCTGGAGCAACGTGACCTCGTGGCGCGGGTGCTCGTTGTCAAGACAGCTGGTGTCGGCCTCGACGCAGCCCATGCTGAAGGTGCCGGCCGGCACCCGGACCCAGCCCAGACCCGCCGCCTGGACGGCCCCGGGCTGTGACGCGGCGCCGAGGGACGTCATGACCACGACCACACCGGTGCCGAAACCGGCCAGCGCCACGGCGGCCGCGCTCCGGCGCGGCAGTGCTTGGATCATCGTCGGCCGCTCGCCCTCTTCTGCCTTCTGACTTCTGACTTCAAGCGCCGGGGTCCTTACCACCCGATGGCATACATCCTCCGGCGCGGGTCGGCGCCGGCCATCATCGTGCCGGTCTCCGGGTTCCGCAAGATCCCCTGCATGCTGCCGATGGAGTACTCCCGGACCGCCTGCGCGTCGTGCCCCAACTCCACCAGTCGGCTGATCACGAGCGGCGCGACCCGGCCCTCGACACGCACCGTCACCGCGGCGCCCGGCATGTAGAAGCTCGGGTCGGCGTTCAGCGAGAGACGGGGCGCCTCGATCGCCTCCTGGATACTCATGTCGAAGTCGATCACGTTCAACAGAACCTGAAACTGTGTCTGCCCGATCGTCTCGCCGCCCGGGGTGCCCAACGCGAGAAAGAACTCGCCGTCCTGCATGACCAGCGTCGGCGCGTTGTTCAGAATCGGGATCTGGCCGCCACGCACGTAGTTCACGTCGTCGGGATACGGCGAGGTCGAGCCGATCCGGGTGCCGTTGTTGAAGAACAGCCCGGTACTCCCGACCACGACCCCGGTTCCCCAACCGCTGCCGAGGGTCGGGGTGGCGACGACGACGTTCCCCTGGCGGTCGACGATCGAGAAGCTGGTCGTGCTGCCGGGGTAGGCGGTCTGGGCCAGCAGCGGTCCGCGGACCGCCACACCACGCGACGCCGACGTCATCTGCGCCCCGGGCGGCGTGCCGTGGTCGGGGTAGGACATCGCGTGATCGGAAGAGATCAGCGCCCGCCGCGTGTCGGCAAACGCCTTGGACGTCATACCGGCGGTCGGCATGTCGGCGTGCGTCGGGTCGGTCACGAAGTGATAGATGTCCGCCTTGGCGACCTTGATCGACTCGGCGATCAGATGCAGCGCCTCGGCCGAGTTGTGTCCCAGCGAGGCCACGTCGAAACCTTCGATCAGGTTGAGCTGCATCACCACCTCCAACCCGCCACGTGACGTGGTGGGACTCGAGTAGACGTCGTAGCCGCGGTAGGTCGTGTGGACCGGTTCGGCCCAGATCGGCGCGTAGCCGGCGAAGTCCTCGCGTGTAAACAGTCCGCCGTGCCGCTGATAGAACCGGGTCATCTCGCGAGCGATGTCCCCACGATAGAACCGGTTGAACGCGGCCCGCAGACCGGTCTCGCGTGACCCCCCGTCGAGGCGCGCCGTCTCCTCAGCCTCCACCAGCTTGTGGAACGTTCTGGCCAGATCCGGGTATCTGAAGAGCTGTCCCTCGACCGGCAGCGTGCCGTCCGGCAGAAACACCGCGGCGGTCGACGGATACCGCTCGAACAGGTCCCGGGAGCGGGTGATCGAGGCGGCGACGAACGCGTTCAGTGGATGCCCGCGTTCGGCGTACTCGATCGCCGGCTCAAGCACCTGCCCGAGCGTCATCGTGCCGAACCGCTCCAGCATGGCGATCCAGCCGCCGAGCAGCCCCGGCACCACCCCGGCCTTCATGCCGCGGTTCAGCTCGTCAGGGGTGATCGTGACCGCGTCGAGCCCCTTCGGCGCCGCGCCGGTCGCATTCAACGAGTAGACGTGGGCGGTCTCCGCGTCATAGATCGTCATGAAGCCGTTGCCACCGGCGCCCGACATCATCGGCTCGACCTGGTTCAGCGTCGCCAGCACCGCCACGGCGGCGTCTGCCGCGGTGCCGCCCTGCATCAGGATTCGCATCCCGGCCATCGACGCAAGCGGATGCCCGGCCGTGATCAGCCCGTGGACACCCGGCACCGCCGGCCGGTGCGCCGTCAGCCCATCGGTGATTGGATCGGCGCTCAGCGCCGGCGCCGGGTCGGTGGCTTCGACGACCGCCGGCACGTCAGGGGAGCAACCGGCGACGAAGATGACCACGGCGAGCACGGTGGTGAGCGTGCGAACGTGCAACATCGAGAGCCTCCGCTCGGAGTCCGATCGGTCGACGCGGCTACGGCTGTCGCACCGCGACGCCCATTACCTCGAACCGTGCGCCCCGTAACAAAGCGCCCGAACCGACAAACGCCCTGGCCGGCGGGTCAGTCGTGAAGTAGCTCGTGTACACCGCGTTGAAATCGGCATAGTGCGCCACGTCGGCACAGAAGACCTGCACGCTGACGAGATCGTCCATCGTCATCCCGGTCTCCTCGAGCACCGACCGGATCTGGTCGAGCACGTTCCGGGCTTCCTGCTGTGGCTCGGCGGGAGGGTACCCGGTCTCCGGGTCCATGCCCAGCCGACCGGAGAGATACAGCGTGTCACCCGCCAGGATGGCGTCGCTGAACGGCGCCTGGGTCGTGCGACCCGGGAGATTGATTGCGCGTCGCTCCGGCAGTGCCTGCGCTGCGAGCACTGCTCCAGGTGCAGGCCGAAATAGCCAGAACGCGCCGGCGCCGGCACCAGCGAACAGCACGAGACCCGCAACGACAACAGCTGCAACGATGCCAAACGTTCTCATGGCTCCTACCCCTCCATCATCAGGACCGTCGATCCGGTCGTCTTCCGCGCTTCCAGGTCACGATGCGCGTTCGCCGCATCCTCAAGCGGGACCACCTGGCTCACCTGCACCGTGACCGCGCCGCTTCGCACAACGGCGAACAGCTCGGTCGTGGTCGCGTCCAGCTCCTCGCGTGTGCTGATATAGGTGGCCAACGTCGGCCGGGTCAGAAACAGCGAGCCCTTCGCCGCCAAGACCCCTGGGCTGAACGGCTCGACCGCACCGGACGCGTTGCCATAGCTGACCATCAGCCCTCGCGGCTGCAGACAGTCGAGCGACGCCACGAAGGTGTCCCGCCCGACCGAGTCGAACACCACCGGCACCCCCGCACCATCGGTGAGCGCCTTGACCCGCTCGACCACGTTCTCGCGCGTGTAGACGATCGGGTGGTCGCATCCGTGCACCCGCACCAGCTCCGCCTTTTCGTCGCTGCCGACCGTGCCGATGACCGTCGCGCCGAGATGCTTCGCCCACTGACAGGCGATGAGTCCGACGCCGCCAGCGGCGGCATGCAGCAGGATGGTGTCCCCCTCCTTGACAGGATAGATCCGTCGCAAGAGGTACTGCGCGGTGCAGCCCTTGAGCATCATGGCGGCCGCCTGCTGGTCGGTGATGCTGTCAGGGAGCCGGACAAGCCGCGCCGCATCGATCACCCGCTGCTCGGCATAGCCGCCCAGGCTCATGCAATAGGCCACCCGGTCGCCGACGCGTACCTCCGACACCTCGGCGCCCACCGCCTCCACCACCCCGGCGCCTTCGTTGCCGATGATGGACGGCATCACCGGGACCGGGTACAACCCGGTGCGGTGATACACGTCGATGAAATTGAGTCCGGCGGCCGTCTGCCGGATCAGCGCCTCGCCGGCGCCCGGTGTTCCGGGATCCACCTCGTCCCAACGCAACACTTCGGGTCCACCGTGCTCGTGAATGCGAATCGCTCTCGTCATGTGTCTGCTCCGGCCTCCAGGCCACAACGCCCACACCGCCGTGGGCACCGGAATCATATCCGCGCGGCCGGTCGGCTCTCAACCGCCCACCACGGCGTGATCTTGTGACTTCTGCCGTCTGACTTCTGCCTTCTTGCCGCACGCGAGGGTGACAAGACGCGCGTGTTTGGGCACACTGTCACGACATGACACGTTCCGCCGTCGACACGCACCCCTCGACAGGCTCGGGGCGCGAGCTCCGCAGACGACCGTGACGACGCACTCAGCGTTCGACTCGCACCATCCACCGGACCCGGCGCTGGTCGCCGACTGCGTGCATTGCGGGTTCTGTCTGCCGGCCTGCCCGACCTACCTGCTGTGGGGCCGAGAGACCGACTCGCCGCGGGGCCGGATCGCGCTCATCAAGGGTGGGCTCGCAGGCGAGACGGCCATCACGGACCGCTTCGTCCGCCATTTCGACACCTGTCTGGGCTGCATGGCCTGTGTCACTGCCTGCCCATCCGGAGTGCAATACGACAAGCTGATCGAGGCCACGCGACCGCAGGTCGAGCGGCGGGCCGACCGGACGCTGGCCGACCGACTGTTCCGACGGATCATCTTCGGGTTGTTCCCCTACCCGGGCCGTTTACGACTCGCCGCCGTGAAGCTGTGGGCGTATCAGCGGCTCGGTCTACAACGGGTGGTCCGGGCGACCGGCCTGTTGCACCTGCTGCCGGCACGGCTGCGCGCCATGGAAGCGGTGCTGCCGACCGTGTCGCTCCGCCGGGCCTGGTCGACTCCGCCCGTCCGGGTGC
>Ga0310122_10001500_pt1 | contig 14833 bp, 10 predicted proteins | sample CB6_Bottom_1051__FD_203503 | JGI IMG/M metagenome (GOLD analysis project Ga0310122, IMG submission 203503) | Marine microbial communities from Western Arctic Ocean, Canada - CB6_Bottom_1051 | ecosystem: Environmental > Aquatic > Marine > Oceanic | place: Canada: Western Arctic Ocean | collected...
TTCGCGAGGTACATGGCGCGAGAACGACGCGCCCTTTTGATAGGAGCCGGCATTTGCCTCGGACTGACGTTCTTGACAAAAGCCGAGATCTTTCTGGCATGCGCGGCTGCCGTAACAGTCGGTTTGCTTTGCCAATGGTGGATTCGGCGTGCCAGTCCACGCGATCTTCTTCGAGAAGTGTGCGTCGTTACCGCGTCGTTTCTCGTCGGGCCAGCAGCTTCCGTGATGTTGTTGTCGCGTCACATGAGTTTGGAACAAGCTTTCTTGGGCACATTGGGATCGTGGCCAACCATGTTTGTCGTCGACATCTCCAACGAAGTGTTCTATCGCACCGGCATGGGAATCGATGACATTCCCACGAATTCGCTCCGATTACTAATCATGTGCGGATGGCATGCCGTCGCACTTCTTTTCGGCTTAGCAGTCGCGTTCTTGTTCCGCAAGAAAACGAACAAGAGCGTTCCGCAACCCGGCAACTCCAAGCTGGCGCTCTCGCTCGGCATCACGGCGTTCATCGTCATCAATGCCATCGGTTGGATATTCCACGAGCAAATTCCTTGGAGGGACTGGGCGCGTCCTCTTCCCGTTGTGACATTGGTTGCCGCCATTGTCAGCTTGAGGAAACTCGCCAAGCGTGACGGCCAAATCGACCAGCGTTCGATTCAGACAATCAAATTGGTTTTTTCGACGTTTGCGTTCGTCTTGTTATGGAAAATGATCCTCTTTGCCCGAATTTGGCACTACGGGTTTGTGCTGGCGATGCCGGCGACGATGCTGCTAATCGTGGTTGCCGTCAATTGGATACCCGCATGGATCAATCGTCATGGCGGCCGTGGCCAACTCTTCACCGCGATGGCACTCGCCGCCGTGACCGTGTTGATTCATGGTTCGATCCGAATATCCGGCATCTCTTATGAGCGGAAAAATGTCGCGGTATCAAGCGGACCTGACGCAATCCTGGCGGACAATCGCGGCCACGCCGTCAATGCCGTGCTCGACTACTTTTCGCGATATAGTGAACCCGAACAAACCGTCGTTGCGATTCCCGAAGGAGTCATGTTGAACTATCTGTCACGTCGGGCCAATCCGACTCGGTTTCACAACTTCAATCCGTTTGAAGTACATTTGCACGGCGAAAATATCATGTTGCAATCGCTGCTAGAAGCATCGCCGCACTTTATCGTTCTGGTCCACAAGGATACTAAAGAATTTGGATACCGTTATTTTGGACGCAATTACGGACAGGCGATCTCTTCATGGGTGCGTCAAAACTATCGGCCCGTGTTGACCGAGGGGGCTATTCCGCTAAATGACGGACGATTCGGAATCATGATTCTCAAACGGCTCGACTTGGACGAGGACTGAGAATGCAAAGTTCGATCGCGGATTCTCGGCTGTCGGTTGATCCGCCGAACAATAAAACGCGCCGGCATGACTCAATTGAGCATGGCACAATCAGCGGATTGCTTTTTCGTGCATGATCCATCGAAAACGGGACGTCGAAAACTGGCCTTTTGCAGTTTTTCGCGGCTTTGCTACAATCTTTAGTCCAATGAGGTCGTGTTCTCTTTACCCCAAACCCCCGACTAGAGGAAGGCAAAGTTTTATGGCCAAAGAAGAGGCCATCGAAGTCGAAGGAACTGTTATTGAGGCTCTCGCGAACACGCAGTTCCGTGTCGAGATGGAGAACGGTCACAAAGTGCTGGCGCATGTCGCAGGCAAGATGCGGAAACACTTCATCCGTATCGTGCCCGGTGACCGAGTTGTTGTTGAAGTCTCACCCTACGATTTGAATCGTGGTCGAATCGTCTATCGAGAACGTTGAGCCAAATTAAGCGGACTTTTTGCCGCATCTCGCGCCGACGCTCGCTTCCAGCAATTCGCGTTTGGTTTTCCCGCGGCGAAGATTCTGACAATCGAGACAACGGCGTTTCATGCAGTTTTCACGACGGTCAGCTCAGTCGCTCAAAGGCGGTCTGATTCCATGACGAACGACATGACATCGGGATCGGCCGAGAAGCGTTCCTTTGTAAAGTTGTTTACCGATGGTGCGTGCCGCGGTAATCCCGGTCCCGGCGGATGGGGTTACATTTTGCGGCATCCGGCGACGGGTACTGAAAAGGAAGCGTCAGGCGGACTTAAAAACACAACGAACAACCAAATGGAATTGCAGGCCGTCATTTCTGGTCTGTTGGCTCTGAAACGCTGTTCGCGGGTTGAAGTCGTGACTGACAGCAAATACGTGGCCGATGGGTGCCGCTCGTGGAGGCACAATTGGAAAAAAAACAGTTGGCAACGTCGCGAAGGCAAACGTCTGAAGCCGGTTAAGAACGTCGAATTATGGAAGCAACTCGACGAATTGCTTTCTCAGCACGAAGTCGAGTTCACCGTCGTCAAAGGCCACGCCGGCCATCCTGAAAATGAACGCTGCGACGAATTGGCGGTTGAAGCGTCGATGCAGTTCTGACGGATTGCAATTCCTGCCGAGGCCGATTCCAATTGCACGCAATTGAGTGCCCTGGGATCGTCCTGCTTATGCCGTCTCAACAGTCAAATTCCGAAGAACCGCTGCGGACTCCCGTTCAATTCCTGCCCGGTGTGGGACCGGCTCGCGCGGAATTGCTGGCGAAGTTGGGAATTGAAACAGTCGAAGACCTATTGTGGTTCATGCCACGCGATGTCTTGGATCTGACGCAGGTGACGGACATCCTGAACGTCGAAGCCGGCAAGCCGCAGACGATTCGCGGGACCGTTGTCGACCGCGACGCAAAAGAGCTTTCGAACGGTCGCACGCTGGTTGCCGTTTTGCTCGACTGCGACCGAGGATTTCTGCGAGGTGTGTGGTTTAACCAACCCTGGATGCTGCATAAATTCACGGATGACGAGCCCGTTGTTTTTTCCGGCAAACCCAAGTGGCAATCCGGACGATGGGAAATTTCGAACCCGCAGGTCCAATGGCTCGAAGGTGATACGGGCGACGAGCACGGCGGTGTACTGCCGCGCTATCCGCTCACCGAGGGCCTGAAAATGTACGAAATGCGGCGGATCACGCGAACGGCCGTCGAGATGTTCGCCGAGTTTATCTCAGAATACCTGACCGATTCGCTTCGCGAATCGCTGAAGCTGCCCGGAATCCGCACGGCCATTCGTCAAATACACGGTCCGCAATCCGTCGCCGAGTTTAACGCCGGCTGCGGCCGGTTGATCTTCGATGACTTATTCGAATTCCAATTGGCACTGGCGATTCGGCGGCGGGCGTGGCGAAAAGCCGATGATGTTCCGCGTTTGCCAACGACAGCGAAAATTGATTCTCGCATTCGCCGATTGTTCCCATTCGAATTCACGGACGGTCAGAGCGACGCCGTGAAACAAATCGCCGCGGATTTCGATTCGGGACACCCGATGCATCGGCTGCTGCAGGCCGATGTCGGCGCCGGCAAGACGGCCATTGCCATCTATGGAGTTCTGGTTGCCATCGCAGCCGGTTACCAAGCCGTGCTAATGGCTCCGACAGAATTGTTGGCGACACAACATTGGCAAACGGTCGAGTCGACGTTGGCGGCAAGCCGTGTCAGCCGGACACTTCTCACCGGCAGCCTGACGGCAGCGCAACGCAAACAAGCGATTGCCGATATTGCCAGTGGAGACACGCAATTGATTATTGGAACACAGGCCGTCATTCAAAAGGATGTCAAGTTTCACAATCTGGGACTGGTTGTTATCGACGAGCAACATAAATTTGGCGTTGAGCAACGGGCCCAATTTTCTCTGGCCGGGAGATCACCACACGTGCTGGTCATGACGGCCACGCCGATTCCGCGCAGCCTGTGCATGACTCAATTCGGAGACCTCGACATCACCGTGATTTCCGACATGCCGCCTGGACGTCAAAAGGTCATTACAAGCCGGGTGCATAACCCACAAACGCAACGTCGCGCGTGGGATTTCGTCAAGAAACAACTTCGCAGCGGCCGTCAGGCTTATGCCGTGTGTCCGCGCGTCGAGGGTGGTTTTGCCGAAACGCACGGTCTTGTCAGCGCCGAGGAACTGTACCGCACGCTTTCCCAGGGCGAATTGCGAGATGTTTCCGTCGGAATGATTCACGGAAAAATGGACCGCAACGAACGAGCCAACGTGATGGAAGCCTTCCGGAACGGCCAGCTTCAAGCGCTCGTCTCGACCACCGTGGTCGAAGTGGGTGTCGACGTGCCCAATGCGACAGTCATGGTCATCTATCAGGCAGAACGCTTTGGGCTTTCGCAGTTGCATCAACTCCGCGGCCGCGTCGCGCGCGGTGAGCATCAGGGTTATTGTTTCCTTTTCTCGGAAGCCAAGACCGACGACGCCGTCAAGCGGCTGGCCGCGCTCGAGCAACATAATGATGGCTTTCGTATCGCCGAGGTGGATTTCGAATTGCGCGGTCCAGGGGATATTCTTGGCACGCGCCAGCACGGCCAACTTCCACTGAAAGTGGCTAACTTGATTCGAGACCACAAGGTCCTCATGGAAGCACGTCAAGCGGCGTTTTTAATCGTCGAATCCGAAGAATTCGACGGCCCCGAGTTCGTGCCGTTAAAGATCCGCGTCCTCGAACGATTTGGAAAACTCATGGATCTGCCACGCGGCGGCTGATCGGCGAAATAAAAAACCCGACCCACGATGGGTCGGGTTGGATTCGGTTCGATCGCAAAACTTGTGAATCAGAATTCCGAAATACGCTCGGAATTGGCGCGAGTCACCAGCGCTTTCAAGATCGTGAAGTCCATCATCCTGCTAATAGATCGGCTAGAACCATCGCATAGGGCGATCATCACAACTTCCTCGTGCCAGCTTCCAAATCCGAATATGTGAATACCATTTGACGGATTAAAGTTGTATGTATCGAACGCCGGACCAACTCCGTTTACGGTGCGACTAGAGATATAATCAGGATCGGGAAGACCGTCAGGGTTGGGAGCACCAGTCGCATCAAGATCGTCACGCACGCGGGCGCAACAACTATAGGCGTCGTTCCAGAAACCCATCAACGATTCGCCAAACAGAATGGTATTCGTTTCACCATCACGCAATCCTTTGAACGACACGGAACTGTCACGAAAGAAGACGCCGTTATTCTGTGTCGTCCCGGTGGCACCGCGATATGTGAGATATCCCAGCTGCTGCGGCCGTGTCGAGTTCAAGTCCGCGGTCGGGCAGACATAGGATTCAATCAACATCTGGGACGCCCCTAGAGGATTCGGCGGATTGTCGGTATTCAAGTTTCCAACGCCCGGATCTCCTGCCGCTCCACCTTTGGGTTCGACAAAGCTGACATTGGCGGTGGTTTCACCCATTTGCGGAAGCATCAACGCCGGCCAACCCCAACTGCTCGACATGACCCAATCGGTCAATTGGACTTGCGGCGGCGGTCCGCCTGCCACGGGTGCGCCCAAATCAATCAATTGGGGCTCCGCAAACGGCACATTCAACGCGGCCAAATCATCATTGGGATTGGTCTTTTGTATCCATCCCGATGGGAATGACCTGTGAGTATCGTGGTAGTTGTGAGCAGCCAACGCGATATTCTTGAGGTGATTCAAGCATTGGGTTCGGCGAGCGGCCTCACGTGCCCGTTGGACAGCTGGGAGAATCAATGCTGCCAGCACGGCGATGATCGCGATCACGACAAGCAGCTCGATTAGCGTAAACCCACGTGGCCGACGCAAAATTGGGACCACGTTCGAGCGATCAGGTGTGCGGCTCCACTTCATGACAATTCTCCAATTTGGGTATTCACCGTGGGGATGACCATTACCCTCCGATCGTATCAGGCACGGATTCGGTTTGCAAGAAGTTTCGTCTTTTGGGAATTTCATGATCTCAACTTTGAATGGCTGCGTTCACGCATCTGGTCATTACGACGATACGGAGGCAAATGCGCGATGTTTCGGAACGTGACCGCCGGATTCACGGGCGGTCTTTCTTGAAGTCTCGGTTTTCTGTGCGAATGGAAGTGAGGAGATGTCATGAGTTTTGGCGCGGGAATCGGTGCAGGAATGGGAGCGGGAATTGGTACTGGAATCGCAATCGGTGTTACTGAAGGGAAGAAGCATGCTTGTCAAGGAATTCGCGAGTATGTCCGGGAAAACGAACTCACAATTCACGATCGTTTCGGCAATGAAGTCGACATCGAAACGCTCCTCGCTGACACGGTTGTTGCTAAGAAGTGTTGTGGCAAGAAGAATTTCCGCGTGATTCTGATTCTGCTAGCCATCTTAGCCGGTTGCGTGGTACTCGGCGCTGGTGCCTATTTCATTCTCAATTAGGCGGTTTCGCGCCATTCCATGAGGACTTGGGCAAGCCATTCACGTTCTGGTTCTCGAAGCAAGGCGCCGATTGCAATTCGGTCCGCTCCGCTTGTCGCGATAGGTCGAGTCTGTGAGAATACAATTCTCGACCTGCCCAACAATCCCACCGAATACACGCATTTTCCTTATCATGTATCGAGCCCTTTGGATCGCACCTGCGCTATTCGTTTCGCTGCTTGGTCAGCTCCGCGCCGCTGATGCGCCCGATCCGCCAATCACTTACGAAAAACATGTGCGGCCAATTCTCAAAGCGAATTGCTTTCAATGCCACGGTGAGAATGGTGAACGTGAAGGACAACTCGATTTGCGGCTGCGGCGATTGATTGCCAAAGGCGGTGAATCAGGGCCGGCCATTATTCCTGGCAACAGTGACAAGAGCCTGTTGTTGACGCGGATCCGAAACGGCGAGATGCCTCCTGGGGAAGACAAGCGGTTAACGGCTCAGGAAATCGCCGTGATCGCCGGTTGGATTGCCGCAGGAGCAAAAACAGCGCATGATGAACCGAAAGAGATTGGCGACGGCCCGCTGTTGACCCATGAAGAGCGAACGTTTTGGTCGTTCCGACCGATCACGCGTCCGGTAGTGCCCGAAGTGTCGAACATGGCACGCGTCCAATCGGCAATCGATGCGTTTCTACTGGCTCGGTTGGAAAAACGTCGTTTTTCGTTTTCCAGCGACGCTTCACGCCGAACTTTGATCCGCCGGGCGCATTTCGATTTGCTGGGGCTGCCACCGTCACCCGGCGATGTTCGTGCCTTCCTTGACGATTCACGGCCCGACGCTTACGAGCGGCTGATTGACCGGTTGCTGGCTTCCCCGCATTATGGAGAACGTTGGGGACGTCATTGGCTGGATGTCGCGGGCTACGCCGATTCGGAAGGATACACCGATCAAGATGTACCTCGCGAGTGGGCGTTTCGCTATCGCGACTATGTGATTCGATCATTCAACAGCGACAAGCCGTTTGATCTGTTCGTCCACGAGCAGTTGGCTGGCGACGAGTTGGTGGCTCCGCCGTACCGGAACCTGACCGCGGACGAAATCGAGCAACTGACAGCCACGGGATTTCTTCGGATGGCTCCGGACGGTACTGGAGTCGGCGGCGTTGACCGGAAAGTTGCCAGCAATCAGACAATTGCCGACACAATCCAGATTGTCTCGACATCGCTGTTAGGGCTGACGGTTGCGTGTTCTCAATGCCATGACCATCGCTACGACCCTATCCCGCAGACCGACTATTATCGTATGCGGGCCATTTTTGAACCCGCTCTCGATTGGAAGAATTGGCGTCCGCCCGTCAGACGGCGAATTTCACTTTACACGGATTCCGACCGCGAATTGGCCAAACAGATCAATGCCGAGGCCGCCAAAGTCGATGCGGAACGCGCCAAGAAGACCGAACACTACATCACACGCACACTCGAAGAAGAACTCCTATTGGTTCCCCAGTCGCTTCGAGAACCGCTGCGCATGGCCTATCGCTCACCGGCCAAGACGCGAACTCCGGAACAAAAAGCACTGCTGAAGGAATATCCCAGTGTCGCCAGCATCAGCGCGGGGTCGTTGTATCTGTATGACCGCCGACGCGCGGCAAAGGCTGCCCAGTTCGACGCCGCACGAAAACGAAAACTCCCAAAATTCGTCGCTCAAACGGCAGCGCGCGAGTTGCGGAAAGTGCCGGCGGAAGAACGGACGGCTGTCGAGACTGCGTTGAAGATATCCGCGAAATCTCGGTCCGCAGCGCAGCTTGAATTGATCGGCCGATTTCCCGGAGTTGCCGTGACGGCCGCGACACTTGGAAAATTCAATCCCGAGGCGGCGGCGGAATTGAAGAAATTGGCCGATGACGCAATGCGCTTACGTTCCGAAAAAGCGGCCGACGATCTGAAACGATTCACCGAACGCGCGGCGGCGATCCGGGACAAGATTCCGCGTGAAGGATTCATCCGCGCGTTGACCGAAGCACCGGGAAAAGTCCCCGTAACCCACGTGTTTCATCGAGGTGATCACGAACAGCCCAAACAAATCGTGGTGCCAGGGGAACTGACTGTTGTCGCGTTAACGGCCAAAACCCAAATCCCCGCGAATGATTCCAGCATCCCAACAACGGGCCGGCGATTGGCGTATGCCCGAAGCCTTACGAACGGGCGGCATCCATTAACGGCGCGAGTCATCGTCAATCGCATTTGGTTGCATCATTTTGGCCGCGGGTTGGTCGAATCGCCCGGTGACTTCGGGTTCCTCGGCCAACGGCCCACGCATCCGGAATTGCTCGATTGGCTGGCATCGGACTTCATGCAATCGGGTTGGCGGATCAAACGGTTGCACAGGCTGATCATGACGTCGACGGCATACCGGCAGTCGTCACGCCGGCGGGCCAAGCTCGACGCGGTCGATCCTGACAATCGGTTGTATGGCCGGATGAATATCTGGCGATTGGAATCAGAATCGTTGCGGGACGCCGTTTTATTCGTCAGCGGACGATTGAACGAAAAGCTGTATGGCGACCCAATCCCCGTCATGGAAGACGAAGTCGGCCAGATCGTGCTTGGCAAAGAGAATCTCGACGGCGAACGCAAGCCAACCGCGCAAATTGACTTGCAGGGCGAGGAATTTCGCCGCAGCCTTTATGTACAAGTTCGCCGCAGCCGCCCGCTGGGCGTGTTGGAAGCGTTTGACACGCCGACGATGTCACCTAACTGCACGCGCCGCAACAAATCCAACGTCGCGCCGCAGTCGTTAATGCTGATGAACAGTACTTTCGTCATTGATTATTCCGCGAGGTTTGCCGAACGAGTCGTGAATGACGTCGGAACTGACCGCCGATTGCAAATTGTCCGAGCGTGGATTGTGGCGTTCGGCCGCGAGCCGGAAGCCGACGAGATTACATCGACGGAACAATTCCTGAATCGTCAAACGGCGGCTTTTCGCAAAAGTATGAAGAACACAAAACAAGCCGAACAACGGGCCTTGGCGACATTCTGCCAAGCGTTGTTGAGTTCGAATCGTTTTTTGTATGTCGACTGATTTTTACCATTCGCATGTAAGAATGACTCGTTTAACGGCAAGCCGAAGGCGACATTTCCAACGGCGTGAAGTATATCCCGTGACCGTCAGAAGAGACCGAGCAACAAATGAAACCTAACTGGCCTAACGAATCCAACCGGCGTCATTTCCTGGCCAACGGGGCAATCAGTCTCGCGCCGTTGGCATTGGCTTGGTTGATGAAGGAAGACAAATTACTGGCCAAACCAGTGAAGCCGAATCTGGTTGCCACGAATTTTGACTTGCTGCCGAGACAACCGCGGAACGCACCGCAAGCGACGGCGATGATTTCGCTGTTCATGCAGGGTGGGCCAAGCCAAGTCGATCTGCTCGACCCGAAACCGGAACTCAACCGGCTGGACGGACAGAAGTTTCCCGGAACGATTAAATACGACAACGCCGCACAGGCGAGTTCCCGCGTCTTGGGCAGTCCCTGGAAATTCCGACAGCACGGCGAGTGTGGCACACCGGTTTCCGAACTGCTGCCGAGTATCGCCGAAGTCGTGGATGACATCTGCGTGATTCGCTCGATGCACACGGGAGTCAACAATCACGGACAGTCAATCCATGCCATGAACAGCGGTCGGACTCAGCGCGGCCGGCCGTCGTTGGGCAGTTGGCTGACGTATGGCCTGGGTTCCGAAACGCAAAATTTACCGGCGTTTGTCGCCATGCGCGATCCGCGCGGCCTGCCAGTCGAAGGAGTGTTAAATTGGTCGAACGGTTGGCTGCCGTCACTCTTTCAGGGAACCGTGATCCGGGCTCGTGAACCACGGATCCTGAACCTCGACGCGCCCGCGGAATTGCGAGGCGAACCGCAGAATAATCTGCTGTCGTTTCTGAAACGGTTGAACGAACGCCATTTGGAACAACATCCGGGCGAGAGCGATCTGGCGGCTCGCATTTCGAATTACGAGTTGGCGGCCCGCATGCAGACCTCCGCACGCGACGCATTGGATATCAGTCAAGAAACCGAATCCACGCACAAGATGTACGGAATCGATGACGCACCGACTCAGGAATACGGAACGCGCTGCCTGATCGCCCGTCGGTTGGTGGAACGCGGGGTTCGTTTTGTCCAAATCTTCACGAAGAATCAGTACTGGGACCATCACGGCAGCATCCGGACGTCATTGCCGGCGGCGTGCAAGAAAACTGACAAACCGGCCGCGGCGTTGGTGGCCGATTTGAAGCAACGCGGATTGCTCGACACGACAGTCGTGCATTGGGGCGGTGAGATGGGACGTTTGCCGGTCATTCAAAACGACGCCGGGCCCGCCAAGGTCGGCCGCGATCACAACACTTACGGTTTCAGCATGTGGGTCGCCGGCGGCGGATTCCGTCGCGGTGGAACGTATGGCGAAACCGACGAATTCGGTCACCACGCGGTCGGCGATATTGTGAATCACTTCGACTATCATGCCACGCTGCTGCATCTGTTCGGACTCGACTCTGAACACCTGAGTTACAAACGCAACGGCCGCGAAGAATCATTGCTCGACGGCCAGCCGGGCAAAGTCGTTGACGGAATCCTCGAACGCGCTTAGGACTGGCACGGACATGAAACCGGCAACCTTGGGGACAGCAACGCGGCGGCCCAATTGGCAAAGCTGGCAGGAGCCGAAGGTCTGAAATCGACCGTCACGCATTTCGAGTTTCACTTCCAAGACAAAACGGAACGTTAGCCCGGATTATTCACGAAACAACGCAAATATGATGCAAAGCTGGTAGCCAAAAGGAGTTGCGACTATCTTACCCAAAACACCGCGCTAAATCGGAGTTGATCGTAACCCGAAGCGTCAGCGAGGAAACATGTTGAATTCCTCGCTTACGCTTCGGGTTACGAATAATTCGAGTTAGAGAAAACGATCGACGGTTCAAGCGGATACGACTTCAATCGACATCGAGAAAGCATGGCCGGGAATCGCTCGAAAAGCTGGCTTGCCATCGTCGGGCCTGGAATGCTGACGGCAGCGACCGGAGTCGGAGCGGGTGACTTGGCGACTGGCGCGTTTTCAGGCAGCAAACTCGGCTTAGCGGTGCTGTGGGTTGTTATCGTCGGCGCTGCGATGAAATTCGTCTTGACCGAGGGCTTGGCACGCTGGCAATTGGTCACGGGTGACACTCTGCTGGAAGGTGTCATCAAGCACGGCGGCCTCGCCGTTTATTATGTCTTCTTGATTTATTTGTTTGTCTGGTCCTACTTTGTCGGTGCCGCGCTGATGAGCGCCGCGGGTATTGCCGTTCATGCATTGCTGCCGTTGTTTTCTCCCAATACCGACAAAATCGTCTACGGAATCGCTCAAAGTCTCGTGGCCGTCGTACTGATCCGGCGTGGCGGGTTTGCAATGTTCGGAAAGTTGATGGCCGTCTTGATCGCCATCATGTTTATTGCCGTGCTGATCAGTGCGATTGCCATCGCTCCCGAATGGCCTGCCCTCGTCAGTGGTTTGGTGCCAACGATCCCCGATTCCGACGGAGAAGGACTGCAATGGACACTCGCCTTAATGGGTGGCATCGGTGGAACGATGACGATCTTGTGCTATGGATATTGGATCGCCGAAGAGCAACGCACTGATGCCCGCGATCTGGGTGTCTGCCGAATCGACCTTTGCGTGGCGTATAGTCTGACGGCAATATTTGGATTGTGCATGGTGTTGCTAGGCAGCCGCATTGTCGTGGAAGGCAAAGGCGCGCAGTTGCTCGTACAACTTGGGAACCAGCTCGACGCCGAACTCGGAACAATTGGGCCAGCCGTCCGATGGATCTTCTTGATCGGGGCGTGGGCGGCGATTTTCAGCAGTCTTCTTGGAGTCTGGCAAAGCGTCCCCTACCTCTTCGCCGACGCGGTGCGCATTGGCCGGAAATTGGATGCCCGCGAAACGCAATCGGCGGTCGACACCAAATCTCGCGATTATCGGATTTTCCTTTATTGTCTTGCGACGGTGCCGGCGATAGGAATGACGGTGAGTTTCGAGTTCGCTCAAAAGGCATTCGCGATTGTTGGCGCCTTTTTCCTTCCACTGCTCGCACTGGCGTTAATCTGTCTCAACGGTTCGTCGCGGTGGATCGGAAAAGAACGCTCGAACGGATGGCTCACCAACATTGTGCTGATCGCAACACTGCTGTTCTTCGTCGGAACACTGGTTCTTAAAGTCTTCAATGTGTTGCGTGTTTCGTAGCTCGAATGAAGGAACTCGTTGAATACCCACACTTGGGCCATCATATTCCGTCACTTCGGGACTCAAAAACCTTCATTCACAACTTACATCGGGTTAGTTTTGAAGCTGACTTTCGATTAGAATGAGTTGCAACAACCGCGGGAGTGCGATGTGAATCTTGATGACGCTCAGATCATGAAGCGCGTTCAGGGCGGGCAATTGCCATTGTTCGACGAACTCGTGCTGCGCTATCAAGAGTCGCTGATTCGCGTGGCTCGCAGCAAACTCGGCGAGGCGGCGTGGGCGGAAGACGTTGTGCAAGAGGCGTTTCTGGCAGCCTTTGCCGCACGAGCGACGTATGACTGTCGCTTTTCGTTCCGGACGTGGCTGTGGACGATTCTGCTGAATCTGTGCCGGCGGCAATTGAAGCAACAGTCGCGGCGTCCCAGGCCAGTCTCCGATCCGGCGATGAATTCCGCGGCCATTGCGGGAGTCGTGGAACGCGCGAACCATGAAACGGGACTGTCCCTACTCCTGGCGTCTGAACAGACCCAACTATTGACTCAGTATTTGAACGAATTGCCCGAGGCTCAGGCCGACGCGCTGCGTTTGCGTTTCTTCGGTGAGCTGAAGTTCGACGAGATTGCTCGAACGATGAATTGCAGCCTCAACGGAGCCAAAATGCGGGTCCGAAACGGTTTGCTGAAACTCGCACATCTGATTCGTGTTCGAGAAGGGGATACCCAATGAATTGTGATCAAGCTTTTGATTGTCTGACCGACCGGCACCTGCGCGACAGCGACGAGTTGAACCGCCACTTGGCGAACTGTCCGCGATGCCGTCAGATGAGCGAAACTCTGGAACCGGCGTTTGGCATGTTCGACAGCGCAGTCGAGAATTTGCCGCTTGGAACTCCGATTCTGTCGCAACAAGATGCCGAGCGTTCCACGGGTCCCGTTTTGTTGTCGCTAGAATCCATTCGCGTCGCTGAAGCGGCAGCCGTCGAGCTGAAGACGGATGCCGGCCGGAACACGGTGATGCCACGCCGAATGATGCGGTATGCGGCCGCGTTTCTTGCGGGAACGGCGGCCACCATGTTGGTTCTCGCTTTTCAGGGCGAACGTGGGGACGGCCAACAGCAGGCCACTGCGTTTCAGTTGACACAGTGCTCGATGTTGTTCCCGAATGCAGGATCTCAGTCAAAGTGGACGGCTCAGTCAGCCATGCTGACATGTGTCGCATGCCATTCGTCAGCAAGTGTCAGCGGTGATCGGCCAACAACATCAGGCGAAACAGATAAAGCCGCGATGTCCTCGCTGAGGACTTGTCTGGCATGCCATGTCGTTGATCTTGATGATGCTCTGAACGCGGCTGATCAATCGCATTCTGAAACGGACTCATCGGCTCACGCAAGTGGTCTTAATGGCCGAACAGCAAACATCCTTCGCTGCGGCTGGCTGGCAGCCCGGGGCTGAGTTTCATGATCAACACGCTTGCTAGTTTCGTTGCGATTCTGGCAGTCGCCACGTCGATGAAGGCCGGCGAGTTCTCGAATCGCCGCGATCAGAACTGGCATCAATGGCGAGGTCCATCGGCGAATGGTGTTGCTCCGCATGGCGATCCGCCAACACAGTGGGACCCGAGTACTAATATTCGATGGAAGGCAGTCGTGCCGGGCCGGGGAAGTGCGACTCCGATCGTTTGGGACGGACAAATATTCTTACTGTCCGCCATCCGAACCGACCGAGTTGCCGAGCATCCGCCTCAGCAAGACGAACGCGCGAGAACTCGGCCTCCGGCAAATCTCTATAAGTTTGAAGTGATTTGTATCGAGCGAAAAACGGGAAAGACGCTCTGGCAGCGAACGGCGTGTGAAGACGTCCCGCACGAGGGACGGCATCCTACAAACACGTTTGCCTCGTCGTCACCGATGACCGACGGCCAGCGATTGTACGTTTCGTTCGGATCGCGGGGGACTTACTGCTACGACTTGAACGGCCAACTGTTGTGGAAGCGGGATCTTGGAAATATGCGGACTCGATACGGCTGGGGCGAGGCGACGTCGCCCGTTGTTCATGGCAAATCGTTAGTTGTCAACTGGGATCATGAAGACCAATCATTCATCACCGTACTCGACGCCGAGACCGGAGACACACGCTGGACTGTCGAACGAAATGAGCCGACTTCTTGGTCAACGCCGCTGGTTGTCGAGTATCAAGATCGGGTTCAGGTCATTGTCAGCGCGACGAATCGCGTCCGCAGCTACGATCTGGATACCG
>Ga0310122_10001502_pt1 | contig 14828 bp, 9 predicted proteins | sample CB6_Bottom_1051__FD_203503 | JGI IMG/M metagenome (GOLD analysis project Ga0310122, IMG submission 203503) | Marine microbial communities from Western Arctic Ocean, Canada - CB6_Bottom_1051 | ecosystem: Environmental > Aquatic > Marine > Oceanic | place: Canada: Western Arctic Ocean | collected...
CAAGTCAGCCAACTCGCTGCTGCCGACATCGACCGCGACGGCGACTCCGACCTACTTCTCGCTGACGAGTCCGGCCTGAAATATCTCCGCAACGAAGGCGGCAACGCCAATGGGCAACTCAAAATCCGCCTTTACGGCAACCGCTCCAACGCCAGCGGCATCGGCATCCAAGTCGAGACCGTCACCGATGGCCTGCGCCTCAAGCGCACCGTCCAGTCGCTGCCCATCGAAATCGGCATCGGCAAAAACAAACTGCTCCATTCGCTCAACGCCCGCTGGTTCGACCTCTCCCTTTTCAACCTCGACGTGCAGGTCAAACCCGGCGAGACCATCACTCTCACCGAGCTGATTTTGCCGACCGGCTCCTGCCCGTACCTCTACGCTTGGGACGGTGAAAAACATCGCTTTGTCACCGACCTGCTCGGCGCGTCGCCGCTTGGCCTGCCCGTTGCCGAGGGCGTTTACATCGACGCCGACCCGGACGAAATCGTGTGGATCGGCGACGAGTCGAACTTCAAGCCGATCGATGGCAACTACCGCCTGCAACTCACCGAGGAACTGCGGGAAATCCTGTATCTCGACGAAGCCAAGCTGCTCGCCGTCGATGTGCCAACCGGCACCGAAGTCCACCCCACAACCAAGCTGCGTCCAAGCGGCCCGTACCCGCCGGCCGGCCTCGCCGCCTTGGCCAAACGCACCCCCCTCCGCCACGCCAAGCGCAGCGACGGACTCGACATCACCGGCGCATTGCAGGCCAACGACGACCAGTGGGTGTCGCCGGTCGAGCTGCGGTTGCCGCAACTTCGCGGCTTGGCCAAGCCGTACTCGATCGAACTCGACTTCGGCCCGCTCGACACCGCCGCGCCGCTCGCCTTGGCCATGACCGGCTGGCTGCATTTTGGCGGCGGCATGGCCAACATCGCCGCCTCGCACCACGCCGATTTGCCGTTCCCCTTTCCCACCCTCGAGGCGCAACTCGCCGACGACACATGGCAAAACATCGACGTGACCGTCGGCGCGCCGGTTGGCAAAACCAAAACCATCGTCGTGGACTTGGCCGGCAAGTTGCCAAGGGGCACCAAGCGGCTTCGGCTTTCGATGGCGTTCGAGATTCACTGGAACCGAATCGCTCTTTTTGAAAAGACGAGTTTGCCCTCCGTTGCCGAGATGCATCCGAGCACAACCGACTTGCACTGGCACGGCTACGGCGCGACTGAAGAGTTGCCAAGCCACCTGCCGCTGACCCCGATCCACGGCCAAACCAGCGACACACCGAACTGGCGCATCACCCCCTCCGGCTGGGTCACTCGTTACAGCGAGGTCGATGAACTCGTCGCCGCCAAGGACAACCGACTCGCCCTCATCGCCGCCGGCGACGAACTGACGCTCGACTTTGCTGCGGCCAAGCTGCCAAGCCGACCGCCTAACACCACGCGCCACTTTTTTCTGTTCACCAGTGGCTGGGACAAAGACGCCGACTTTCACGTCGCCCAAGGCTGGACCGTCGAGCCGCTCCCGTGGCACGGCATGGACGCCCAACGCTACGGCCGCGAACCCCGCCCCAAACTCGACGACGGTTGGATCAAAAAACACAATACCCGCTGGGTCGGCCCGCGCCCCCTCCAAAAACTCAACAAATTAACCCAACACAAATGAAGCCACTGATCTCTCTTTTATTTTTTACCCTCACTAGTTTGGTTCTTCACGCCGATTCGCTTGAGCGGATTGCGAATGTTTTTATCGAGGACGGGCTGAAGCTCCGGCACCTTGATTTCAGCATTACCGACACCGGGCTGAAAACTCACGACGGTAAAAAACACGAAGTTAGCACAGACCGTTTCGCCGACAAGCCGCAACTGCCGGACGGGAGGATCGTCCTGAAGCCAACCGGCGATCCGCTTGGCCAAGCGCACTCTTGGGAGTACAACGCATCACGCCCCGGCAAGTATTGGGTCGAACTGGTTTACAGCTTGGCCAAGGGCAAAAGCACCGCCGTGCCGAACATCAGTTCGTACCGCATCCCGACCCAACTTGAGGCGACCGGCGCGGCCAACCGCTTCCGCAATGTTACGCTCGGGAAGATTTATTTCGTGGTGCCCGGCAAACAGAAACTGGATCTCAAGTTTCGCGGCAACACGCCGAAGGTTCGCGCGCTTATTCTGCGCCCCGCGCCGGAGGGCGAAGCGATTGGCCAAGCGCTTGACCACTCGGTGTTGCTGCACGCCCGCGACGTGACTTTGCACAGCACGAAGGTGCAGTACGAAACCAAGCCGCACAAAAACACGGTCGGTTACTGGGTGAATGTCAGCGATCAAGTTCACTGGGACTTCACCGTGACGAGCGGCGGGAGATTCAATGTGGAAATTCACCAAGGCTGCGGCAAGGGCCACGGCGGCAGCCTCGTCGCGCTTGAAGTCGCCGGACAAACTCTTCAGTTCACAGTGAAAGACACCGGCCATTTTCAAAATTTCGTCCAGCGAAAAGTCGGCACTGTGAGTCTGGCCAAGGGCGAACACCGGTTTTGGATCAGGCCGATCAAAAAAGCGGGTGGCGCCATCATGGACGTGCGTCGGATCCGACTGCTTCGCACCGAGTGATTTAAAAACATAACCATGAACGAGACAAACAGCATCACCTCCACCAACGCCGTGGCAATGTCGTCGATTCGATTAGAGATCTTGGATTCGAAGGCCTGTTGAATTACTTCACCAATCTCGAGTCGATCCATTACGTCACGTTCATCATCAATTTGGTGATCCTCATTTTCGGCAGGCAAATCATCAACCATCTCAGTGTGCAAACCGTCGGCGCGGCGCCGGTCCAGCTTCGGTTACTGCGAATACTAAACGCAGCCCTGTTCTTAACGTACTTTTTTGCCGTAGCCTTTCAGTTTCAGCTCGGCTCAAACATCAGCCACACCGGGCTGCTGGTGTTGCTGACGTATCTCATCTGGCAACTAACTCACGCCGTCATCCTCAAAAAATACGGGCGCAAACGGGAGGTCGAAGGCTCATCCATTTATGTGGGGTCTTACACTTCGAACAATCTCAGACTCATCGCTTTGCTGACTCTCGGAGTGATCTCCGGGCTAGTGTTCCTCAACCTGTGGAAACTTGAGTGGCTGCTCCAGACCACCAGTTTCCTCGGAGCACTCGCCGTCTTGGTTTTCACGACAAAAGACTATTGGCTGAAGGATTTCATCAGCGGCATCATCGTCATTAGCAACGGCAACGTCGAACGGGGCGATGTCATCCGCATCCCCGATGAAAACATCCTCGCAATCGTGCTCGAGACCCGCACCACACTGACGCTTTTGCGCGACGTCATCCGCAACCACAACATCACCATCCCCAATTCCCTGTTGCTGAACAAACAGGTGGAAATACTCACCACCGAGTCAAGAAAGGGAATTTATGACTACGTCGAGTTCAACATCGGTTACGAGACGAACTCGGAAACAGCGCAAGCCTACTTGCTCGATGTCTGGAAAAGAGCCTGCAAAATCACCGCTACCATCAACCCCGAGCGGGAGGGCATCATCAAGCTGATCGAGAATGGCGACCACGCCGTGAAATGGAGGCTGCTTTACAACCTCAAGGCCGAGCACGAGATCATCAATGCCCGCAATGCAGTGAAATTGGCGGCGTTCGAGCTTCAGGGTGAGCACGCGGTCAAGCTGGCCACACCGCTGACCCACACCTTCCCCGGCGGCGCACCGGAACAGGCTCAGTAAACCCCCAGTGTCCGGAGCACCGCGCGGACGCGTGGGACTTCGTGCGTACGGAACAGATCCGTTTTCCCCAACGCGGCGAGCACGGAAAAAAACGGCTCGGCGCTTCGCACTTCCTCCCCGAAACACTCGACCGCGTGCGGCAGAGCGTTGCACACCGGCCAGCCCAGTCTGCGGAGGCGGAAGGCGTTCAGGAATGTTTTTATCTGGTGCCGAATCCGCATCGAGCTGTCCTGAAGGTTTTCGTAGTAAAAACCGAGCCCGGGATCGACGAATCCCTTGGCCAAGCCGCAACGCCCGGCCGTTTCGATCTCGCGCGCGAAGTAGTCGGCCATGCGCGGGATGGGATCGTCATCAAGCGGGAAGTCGCCAACGTCGCGGACGTTGTCGCCGGCGACGTAGCAGACGATCACCGCTGCATCGTGCTCGGCGGCGAGGCGATAAATGGTCTCGCTGGCCGCCGTGCCGGTGAGGTTCAGCACCTTGGCCCCAGCCTCGAGACAGGCCTTGGCCACCTCGGCGTCGTAAGTCTCGGCGGAAACAATGACGCCCTCGGCGGCGAGTTGTTCGATCACCGGCAGGAGCCTTTGCCTCTGCTCGCCGGCGCTGACCCGCTGCGCTTGGCCAAGCGTTGATTCCGCGCCGATGTCGATGATGTCGGCCCCCTGCGCCCGCAACTCGATGCCGCGCTCGACGGCCGACTCGACGCTTGTACGGATGCTCTCCTGATACCACGAGTCGGCGGAAAGGTTGATCACTCCCATGATTGCCGGTTGCGCGGAAGGGAAACTCATTTGGCCCGCGATGTCGAACGGGTGCAATTCGGCATCAAGGTCGGCAGCGTGCTCCGCAGCAATGGTGGCCAAGTCCTTCAGGCCAAGCATCACGGTTTTTCGGTTGCCTTCGGCTTGGCCTGCAAGGCGTCGAGTTTGGCCGACCAAAGCGGCATGCCGGGCAACTCCTTGGCCAAGCGGGAATAAATTTTTTGTTCCTGCTCCGCGCGCCCAAGCCGCTTGGCCAAACGACCGGCCATCAGCCCGGCTTCCTTCACCCAAAACGGATCCATCTTCTCGTTGGCCGAGCGGAGGTTGCCACCAAACACGATCTCCATGCACTGCTCGAGCGAGCGTTTCAGGAGTTCTTCCCGCTCCTCCGTTTCGCCGGCGGCCTTGGCCTGTTCGTCGAGCACTCGTGCCAAGCCGAGTCCCGCTTGGCTGCGGGTGGTCACGTCGGTGCCCGGCAGTTCGGTGACGGCCCGGTACGCCTCCGCCGCCAGGCCGAGGTTGCCCAACTGCAAATGGCAATCGCCCACGCGGCCCCACGCGAGCGAATGCAGCGGACTGCCGATCATCTCGTTGGCCACGCGCTGATAGTGCGGCAACGCATCAAGCAGGTTCGTGGGCATGCGCTGCGACTGATCGGCGGCCACGTCGCCCAGGTAAAACTCCGCCCGGGCCTGCTCGGCGACCGGTGCATTGGTGGCGTTGACGACCGATGCCAGCAGCAGTTCAGCGGCGGCGTGTTCCTGCCGAAAGAACGCCGAGCGACCGGCACTGAGCCGCGCCTCCCACTCCATGCCGGGCACGTTGGCCAGCAGATTTGTGTTCTCGAACAGCCGACGGTAGCCCTGCTCGGCCTCGGCAAATTTGCCGGACTGGAACTGGTGGTCGGCGATCCACTTCTGCGCCACCGGCGCGAGTGGATTGCTCGGGAAGCGCACCACGTAATTGGTGAACAACTGAAACGCCTTGGCCGGGTTGCCGGCCTGATGGTTCAACCAGGCGCGGTCGAACTCCGCCTGCGGCAGTGCCGGGTGCGCCGGGTAATTGGTCACCCAGCGGTCGTACTCGATGATCGACGACACCCAACTACCGTCCATGACATGCGTTCGCGCTACAGCCAGTTGCGACTCGGGCAGCAGGGTGGATTTCGGGAACACCTTGGCGAACGAAGCCAGCACGGTGCGCGACTCGGACGGCTTGCCCTGCCGGTTCAGTGCCTGCCCGTACAGCAGCAGGCTGCGGTCGCTGTAAAAGCTGCTCGGGAACCACTCGATGAGGTGGCTCACGGCCTGGCTTGCGCTGGGCAAGTCCTGCCGCTCGACGCCGCTTCGCACTATTTGATACAGCGCCTGGTCCACAAGTTGGTTGTCGAAACCGACGGTGTTGGTGGCGATGCCGATCGCCGCCCAGTACTTGCCCGAGGCCGCGGCATAGTCCGCCCTGCGGAACAAACAGTCGGCCACTTTGAATTGCGCGACGGCTTGCTCCACGGATTTGGGCAACCCGGCCACGGCGTTCGAATAAGCCTGCTGCGCCAAGCTCAGCTGAAAGCCCTTGCCGGACAGGTTCCCCCACTCCCAAAGCGCCCAGCCACGGCCAAGCCACGATTTACCCATCAGATCGGCATCGGCGTCGCCTTTCAGGATGACGTCAAAATGTCCCAGCGCCTCGCTGAGCAGGTTGGTGGAATTGAGCCGGCTCGCATCCGGCAGCCCGTAAAACTGCCGCAGCCGCAGCTCGCCCAGCGTGAGGTGCGACAGCCCGGTCGCGGGATCGCCGGGGTGGCGGATGAACATGCGCTGCAGCCTCTGCACCGCATTGCTCAGCCGGTTTTCCTCGACGTAAAGATCGACAATTTTCAGCAGCGCCGAGCGGCGCCAGTCGGGCGGAACATTGGTGGCCAGATTCTGCTCGTACAGCCCAACAGCGGCGTCCGGCTGGCCCATGCGCCGCAGCACGTCGCCGTGAAAATCGACCGACCGGGCGGCGAACACCGGGTCTGCGATGCCCTTGGCCAGTTGCACGAGGTTCGTCGCGCCGCCCAGGGCGCGGTCAAGTCTGGCTTCGCCGAGGTACACCGAAGCCAGCATGTGATGTTTCCGCCAAAATCGCTCCGGTAACAGCCCCGTGTCCGGCAGGTTCTCGAGCAGCAGCCGCGCCGCGCCCAGTTCCCCGAGCTCAAAGTAGGCATTGGCCAGCAACAACCGTCCATCGACGATCAACGGGTCGCTTGGCCGCGCGCTAGCCGCGCGCTGAAACGGCCCGTCCGCCGGCTCGAGAGTGGCGATGCTCTTTTTTAGGTCGCCAAGTTTGTAGAGCGACTGCGCTTGGCCAAGCGCCGCCGTCAAGGCCCGTGCGGAGCCGGGATGCTTCTCGATCAACTGGCCGTAACTGGCCGCCGCCTGGTCAAACCGGCCAAGCGCAAACTGCGCCTCGCCGATCCAAAACAGGTACCGATCCGTCCACGGCCCGGCGCTCTGCAACCCGGCCGCCAACCCGGATGCCACAGTCTCGAATTGGCCAAGCTGAAACCGGGCCTGCCCCTTGAGCAACACCGCCTCGGCGTGGTGGGCCGAGCCGGGATGCGCCTTGGCCAATGTATCGAACCGCTCGATGGCGGTGGCAAACATACCGTCACGGAAGAAGCGCTTGGCCACGTCGAACGCCCGATTGGCCTTGGCTTTCGCCTGCGGATCTTCCGCTTGGCCAAGCGCCGGCGGCACGGTCAGAGTCAGCGCAAAAACTCCGTTCAATATTGTCAGCAACAACCGATTCATTTTTCTTCCAGCAAATGTTCCATGCCAAGCGCGGCGGCGAGAAAGCGGCCCGTGTGGCTGCCTACAACGGCGGCGATTCGCTCGGGCGGGCCTTCGGCAACAATCCGGCCGCCATCGTTGCCGCCTTCCGGCCCCAAATCAATCACCCAATCCGCCGACTTGATAATGTCCATGTTGTGCTCAATGACGACCAGCGTGTTGTTCGCGTCGCGCAACCGCGCCAGCACATCGAGCAAACGCGCGATGTCGTGAAAGTGCAATCCGGTCGTCGGCTCGTCCAAAATAAACAGCGTGTGATCGCGCGACTGTTTGCTCAACTCGGTCGCCAGCTTCACCCGTTGCGCCTCGCCGCCGCTGAGCGTCGTGCCCTGCTGGCCCAGCTTGAGGTAGCCCAAGCCGACCTCCGAGAGCGTCGCGCACGGATCGCAAATCTTGGGAAACGCCCGAAAAAAAGTCATCGCCTCATCGACGGTCATGCCGAGCACATCGGCGATGTTGCGCCCCTTGTAATGAATCTCGAGCGTCTCACGGTTGTAACGCCGTCCGTTGCACGACTCGCACGTCACGTAGATCGGCGGCAGAAAGTTCATTTCGATTTTCAGCAAACCGCCGCCCTGGCATTTTTCGCAGCGACCGCCCTTGACGTTGAAGCTGAACCGACTCGCGCCGTAGCCGCGAATCTTCGACGCCGGCAAACCGGCGAACAGGTCGCGGATCTGATTGAAGATGCCGGTGTACGTCGCCGGGTTGCTGCGCGGCGTGCGGCCGATCGGCGACTGATCAACAACAATCACCTTGCCCAGAGCTTCCTCGCCGCGCAGTGCCTTGAATTTGCCCGGACGATCCTTTGAATTGTAAAACTTGCGGAACAACGCCCGCCGCAACACATCGTCGATCAGCGTGCTTTTGCCAGAACCGCTGACACCTGTCACGCAGGTGATCGTTCCAAGCGGGATTTTCAAATGGACGTCCTGCAAGTTATTCTCCGACGCGCCGAAGACTTCGAGAAAACCGCGAACCACATTCGGCCCGACGCGCTTGGCCGGCACATCAATCTTGTAGTCGCCGCGCAGGTACTTCGCCGTGAGCGATTTTTTGTGGGCGAGGACTTTTTCCAGCGAACCGGCTGCGACGACTTCGCCGCCGTAAAGCCCGGCGCCCGGCCCCATGTCGATGACGTAATCGGCCCGGCGAATCGTCTCCTCGTCGTGCTCAACGACGAGCACCGTGTTGCCCAAGTCGCGCAACCCCTCGAGCGTGGCGAGCAACTGTTCGTTGTCGCGCGCGTGCAGCCCGATGCTCGGCTCGTCGAGAATGTACAGCACGCCCACCAGCCCCGCGCCGATCTGCGTGGCCAAGCGGATGCGCTGCGCCTCCCCGCCGCTGAGCGTGCCGCTGGTGCGGTTGAGCGTGAGATAGCCCAAGCCGACGCCCTGCAAAAAACCGAGTCGCGACGTAATCTCGCGCACCACGTCGGTGGCGATTTTTTTGCCCATCTCGTCGAGTTCCAGTCCGTCGAAAAACCGCAGCGCCTCGTCGATCGACAACCGGCAAACGTCCATGATCGACAAGCCGCCAAAACGCCGCTCGCCCTCGGCTTGGTTCGCGCTGCGCATCGTCACCGCCAACACCACTTCGCGGAGTCGCTGCCCCTCGCAAGTCTCGCACCGTTGCGGGCTCATGAACGCCCGGAGCCGGCGGCGCGTCGTCTCGCTGCTCGTCTCCTCATACAGCCGGTTGAGGTTGGCGAGGATGCCGTCGAATGGCTTGGTCGTCGTCGTTTGGTTGCCGCTGCGCGTAAATTGAAAATCGATCGTCTCGTCGCTCGAGCCGTGAAACAGCGCCTCCGTGAAGCGCTTGGCCAAGCGGCGGTACGGCTTGGCCAAGTCCACCCCATAATGCCGCGCCAGATTTTTCAGCAACCCGTTGTAGTGGGCGACCATTCGCGCGCCTCCCTTCGTCCACGGCAGAATGACGCCCTGCTCGAGTGTCTTGTCGGGGTCGCCGACCATCAATTCCTCGTCGAACACAGGCCGCTGGCCAAGCCCAGAGCAGGCCGGACAGGCTCCGTACGGCGAGTTGAACGAGAAATGTTTCGGCGTCATCGGGTCGTAGCTTTTGCCGGTGGCCGGGCTGGTCAATCGATTCGACAGCTTGCTCTCCCGCCACTGCGAGCGGTCGAGGTCGGGTGTCTGGTGCAGCGCGATGATTTTGCCCTCGCCCCACTTGAGGCAGGTTTCGACCGAGTCGGCCAGGCGGCCGCGCGCCTTGTCGCTGACAACGAGGCGATCAACCACGACCTCGATCGAGTGCGCTTTTTTCGGGTCGAGTTTGAAGCGGGCGTTGGCCTCGAGTTCTGCCAACTCGCCGTCGATGCGCGCCCGCACGAACCCCTCGCGGGCCAACTTCTCCAGCACGTCTCGAAATTCGCCCTTCTTTTTCTCGACCACCGGCGCGAGCAGCATCACCCGCGTCTCCTCCGGCAGCGCGAGCAGTTGCTCAATAATGTCGCTCGTGCTCAGCCGCGAAATCGGCTCGCCGCTCTCCGGGCAATGCGCCTGGCCAACGTTGGCAAACAGCAAGCGCAAATAATCGTAAATCTCCGTGGTGGTGGCGATGGTCGAGCGGGGGTTGCCGCCGGAAGAGCGCTGCTCAATGGCGATCGCCGGCGAGAGACCCTCGATGTGATCGACGTCCGGCTTTTGGAGTTGATCGAGGAATTGCCGGGCGTACGACGAAAGCGTCTCGACATACTTGCGTTGCCCCTCGGCAAACAGCGTGTCGAACGCCAGCGACGATTTCCCCGAGCCGCTTGGCCCGGTGATCACCACCAGCTTGTCGCGCGGAATCTCAAGCGTCAGATTCTTGAGATTGTGCTCCCTTGCCCCGGCTATTTTTATGAACCCCTTGGCCACCGAAAGAGGCGCATCGTAAACCGCCCTGCCCCCTTGGCCAAGCGCAGCGACATCTGCATTTTATTTTCCGCGCCGGAAATATCGCTGCAACATCGGCTCCACTTTGTCCATGCCGACGGCGAGGATGATGACCACGCCGATGATGATTTCCTGCATGTAGTTGGGCCAATCCTTGATGCTTGAGCCGTTGGCCAAACAGGCCATCATGAACGCGCCGATCACCGAACCGGGGATGCTGCCCGCGCCGCCGCTCAGGCTCGCGCCGCCGATGACCACCGCAGCGATGATCTGCAACTCCAGCCCGATCGCCACCGAGGGATCGCCCTGCGTCAGTCGCGAAAACTGCATCACACCGGCCAAGCCGAAGAACGCGCCGGCCAAGGCGTAAATCGCCACCTTGTTTGCGTTCACGCGGATGCCGCACAGCCGCGCGGTGTCTTCGTTCGAGCCGATGGCAAACACGTACCGGCCAAACACAGTCGAGCGCAGCACCACAGCCATCACCACCGCGAGGCCAAGCGCCAGCCACACGCCGTCCGGCAGCGGAAAAAACGTGAGCGGCGACTGGCTGTTATCCATCAAACTATTGACCGACTCGAGCGGTTGCTCCGGGTTGACGGTCTGGTTGTTGGCAAGCCACTTGGAGATGCCGCGCGCGATGCCCATCATGCCCAGCGTGACGATGAACGGCATCATGCGAAACGCCGTGATGATGCCGCCGTTGGCCAAGCCGACCAGCCCTCCGGCCAGCACCGTCAGCAAAAGCACCGCCGCAAAACTATGGCCTTGCTCGATCAGCTTGGCCGTCACGACACTGCACAGCGCGACGACCGATCCGGCGCTCAAGTCGATCCCGCCGCTCACGATCACCATCGTCATCCCCATCGCGCCGATGGCCACGATGACCGTCTGTGTGAGGATGGTTTTGAAATTGCCACCCTGAAAAATAACCGAACGCAATTCGCCATCCAGCGCGAACAGCAACAGCACAACAAACAGCCCGGCGAAAGGGCGGACGGCTTTCAAAAAATCACGGCTACCGAGTCTGGGGAGGTTCATGCCGCTGCCTCCCTTGGCTCCGCTTGGCCGACGGCGGTGCGGATGATTTCCTGTTCGCTCCAGTCGGCGACCGGGCGCACTTCGGAGAGTTCGCCCCGGCACATCACGCCGATGCGGTCGCACACGCCGAGCAACTCCGGCAGGTACGAGCTGACAAAAACAATCGCCTTCCCCTGCCCTGCCAATTCGTTCATCAGCCGGTAAATCTGCGCCTTGCTGCCGACGTCGATGCCGCGCGTTGGCTCGTCGAGCAGCAGGATTCGCGCGTCGTGATGCAGCAGCCGGCCAAGCGCGATTTTCTGCTGGTTGCCGCCGGATAATTCGCCGACAGGCTGGACGGCACTTGAGGCCTTCACATCGAGTTTGGCCATCCACTTTTTCGCAGTGGCCGACTGCGCTGTGTCACTCACGAGGCCAAGCCGCGACACCGGGCCGAGGCGCGTCAGCGTCAGATTATCGGCAACACTGCGGTTGAGCAGTAGCCCCTCTTCCTTCCGGTTTTCACTGAGCAAACCGACGCCGTTTGCCAAGCGCTTGGCCGGTGTTGAGCGGGTGGCCTCCTGCGAAAAAACGCTCACGCTGCCTTTGGCCAAGCGGTCGAGCCCGAACACCGCCCGTAGCGTCTCCGTGCGCCCCGCGCCGACCAAGCCGAACACGCCGACGATTTCGCCGGCGCGCAACGTGAGGTTCACGCAACTCGGCTTGGCCAAGCCGGCGACTCCGTTCAACTCCAGCACCGGCTCACCGACGGAGCGGCTCGTGCGCGGGTAGATTTCATCAATTTCCCGGCCGACCATGAGCTGGATAATCTGCTCGAGACTCGCCTCGGCCATTGCGCCGGTGCCAACGCTTTGGCCATCGCGCAGCACTGTGTAGCGGCTGGCCACGCGCTGGCATTCCTCCAAAAAATGGCTGATGTAAATGACGCTGACACCGCACTGGCTCATGCGCTCGATCACGCCGAACAGGTTTTCAGTATCGACTTGTGTGAGGCTGCTGGTCGGCTCGTCCATGATGAGCACGCGCGGTTCGCCGACGAGTGCACGGGCGATCTCGACCAACTGCTGCTGAGCGATGGTGAGCGAGCGAATCGGGGCGTCGAGCGGCATTTGCGGCTGGCCAATTTCTTCCAGCGCGCGCTTGGCCAAGCGGCGTCGTTCGCCGCGCTTAATCCAGCCAAACGACGTCGGCTCGCGGCCAAGCAGGATGTTTTCCTCCACGGAAAGGTCGGGCGCGAGGTTGAGTTCCTGATAAATCATCGCCACGCCGCTGTTGCGCGCGTGCAGCGGATCGCTTGGCTCAAACGGCTGGCCGTCGAGCGTGAGGCTGCCGGCGTCCGGGCGGTGCGCGCCGCTGAGCACTTTCATCAGCGTGCTTTTGCCAGCACCATTTTCGCCGATGAGCGCGTGGACTTCCCCGGCGGCGACTTCGAGGCTCACGCCGTCGAGCGCGACGGTCGGCCCGAAGCGCTTGGCCACCCGGTCGATTTGCAATCGCGGCGGCATCGGCGGTCAGTTGCCGGTGCCGAGGTATTTCTCGAGGGGCGGGTTGAGGAGTTCCTGCATGTCGGGCTCGGCCATGTTTTCGCTGGTGATAAGAGCCACGCCGGTGTCGATGCGCTTGGCCACGGTTTTGCCGCCGAGATGCTCGACCAGTGTCATCACGCCGAGGTAGCCCATCTTGACCGGGTTTTGCACGACGAGCCCCTGCACGTCGCCGGCCTTGAGGTCGCGCAACGACTGCACGCTGGTGTCGAATCCGATGATTTTCACCATGCCACCTGCCTTGCCGATGTCGCGCACGGCCTTCGTCATCGAGGCGGTCACCGATTCGTTCGGGCAAAAGATACCGTTCACCTCGTTGCCATAGCGGCTAAGCAGATTTTGCGAGGCGGTGTATGCGAGGTCGCGAGTGGCCCCGGCGTATTGGTCGGACGACAGCACTTTGATGCCGGGGAAGTTTTCATTTAACTCGTCGAGGAATCCCTGCTCGCGCTTGGTCGTGCTGGCCGAGCCGACGGCGTACCGCAGCAGCAGCACGTTGCCCTTGCCGCCAAGCAGCTTGCCCAAGCGCGCGCCGCCCATCCGGCCACCGAGAGCGTTGTCGGTGGCGACGAAGCTCGCGTATCTGTCCGTCTGCAAACCGGAGTCGATGATGACGACCGGGATGTTCGCGTTGCCGGCGGTCTCCACCGGACGGACGAGCGCCTTGTCATCGAGTGGCGCCAGCACCATGCCGTCCACGCCCCGGGCGATGAAGTTTTCGACCACCTTGATCTGCTCGTCGCGGTCGTCCTCCTTCAGCGGCCCCTTCCAGATGATCTCCACCGGCTGACCGGCGGCCTCGAGTTCCTGCTTGGCCTTGATGGCACCGGCGTGGATCGATTTCCAGAATTCATGCGTCGTGCCCTTGGGGATGACCACGATCGACAAGCCGTTGCCGGAAGAGTCGCCCGACTCGGAACCGCAACCCGAAACGAAAACCAATGCGGCGCACGCGGCGCCAAGCAGCCAAGATTTCATGCGCGGCAGGCTAGGCAACGCGGCGGGCCGTTTCAAACTATTTACAAAAAAAGACTTGCGCCGGGCGAGTCGCTGGGGCAGTTTAGCGCCATGAAAACAATTCTGTTTTTTTATATATCGTCGGCCCTGCTTACCGCTTCCTCTTTATTGACAGGCTGTTCTGCAGGGGGTGGTTCGGGAGCACCCCAAGCCCAGGCATCAGGTGAACCGGCAGCGGCTTTGGCCGTGGCCCACTGGGTGAAAGGCGAGCCGGTCGATGTCTCCAGCGGCGTGCATGTGGTCGAGTTTTGGGCGACGTGGTGTCCCCCCTGCCTCACCAGCATCCCGCACCTGACGGAGCTTCAGGAGAAATTCAAGGATCGCGGCGTCAACATCATCGGCGTCAGCAAGGAGAAACTGGACACCGTCGAGCCGTTTGTGAAAAAAATGGGCGACAAGATGGCGTACACGGTGGCGATCGACGGGGGTGTCATCTCCAAGGATTACATGGAGAAGTACAACATCGGCGGCATCCCGCACGCCTTCGTGGTGAAGGATGGCGAAGTCGCCTGGCACGGGCACCCGATGACCGGGCTTGATGACGCAATCGAGGACGCGCTGAAATAATGCGGAACCACGCCACACCACTGCTCATCGCGCTTGGCTTGGTTGCCGGTTGCGGCGGCGAGATAAATGAACCGCCCACCGCCGGTGCATCGAGCCCCAGCGAGGCCGTCGCGGCGACCAACCTTTTTCACGCAGCGGAACTGGGCGACCTCGAGGCGTTGCAGCAGTACCTTGGCCAAGGCGAGTCGCTGACAAACCGGCATGCGGACAACGGCCAGACCGCGCTGCACTACGCGGCGTGGGGTGGCGGCACCAACACGGTCGCTTGGTTGATTGGGCAGAAGGCCGACGTCAACGCGCTCGACAACGACGGCAAGTCGCCGCTGGATTTCGCGTGGATGCCGAGGGGCGTGGCCGCAAGTAACCTGCTGCTCTCCGCCGGGGCCAAGCCGGGCAGCGAACTGCGCCCGCCAACCGAGCCGAAAACGAAAACGGAG
>Ga0310122_10001503_pt1 | contig 14817 bp, 10 predicted proteins | sample CB6_Bottom_1051__FD_203503 | JGI IMG/M metagenome (GOLD analysis project Ga0310122, IMG submission 203503) | Marine microbial communities from Western Arctic Ocean, Canada - CB6_Bottom_1051 | ecosystem: Environmental > Aquatic > Marine > Oceanic | place: Canada: Western Arctic Ocean | collected...
ACCCCATCCTGCTCGATCACGACGAATCGTTGCCCGTGGAGATGCAGCGGGTGGCTCATCGGGTGCCATGACTCCGCAGTGTTGAAGAGGCGGATCTTTACGAGATCGCCCTGGTTGAAACGCCAGCCACGCGCGGGCCCGAGGTCCCGCGGATCGGCGTCCGGATCAGGCTCATGGAGCAGCCACTGCACGTCCATGCCGGTAGACAGCCAGTTCATCATCGGCATCGGATCGTTGAACTCGACGGGCGGATAGTAGAGCGTATCGATCTCCATCATCCGGATGACAGGGATGGGAAGCTCTCCGACCTTTAGAGACAGGACCAACTCCTTGTCTACGGATCGATCCGCCTGCGCCCGCACGGCCTCGAACTCTGCCGTGACCTCCGCATTCGTCCTTAGGGTCTCGAACTCGGCGCCATAGTCCTCGTCGGTGTCGTCACTCGAAACCGAGAAGACGCCGAGCGTGTCCACCTCATACCGAAATTCCCCCATCCAGTGGTCGATGGCCGTGATGCGGTTGGTGAGGGCGAAGTCACCCTCCTCCTCGAAACGCGCCTCCACCACGTACCTCTGCCCCGGAGCGATGATCACGGTCGGAACCCACTCCTCCCGCTCGAATTTGCCCATGTCGCCCGCCACCAACTTCATACGCACGCCACCCTCGATACGGAGGTTGAAGGGTCGCGAATTCGACGCGTCCGTAATGAAGAGCCGAACGACGTCTCCCTTCTTCACTTCCTTCCGAAACCCGGGTTCGCCGTTGGTCAAAAACACGTTCCCGAAGCGCCCCATGAGAGCATGCGAGGGCGCCTCGAAGCCGAACGGGATCCATCCGCCCTCATCGAGGAGGACGTCGTCCAGGATCAGCGTCTCCTCGGAGTTCACCGGGCTGTAGTAGTCGGGATCCCGCGGCTCGACGATGATGTTCCCGTACATCCCCAGGTCCTGGGCGATATGCGCCCGCTGATGGGGGTGGTACCAAAAGATGCCCGCGTCCGGGAAGTGGACTTCCGCGGTATAGGTGGCCCCTACCTGCACGGGCGACTGGGTCTGGCCGGGCACCCCGTCGAAGCGATTCTCGACGCGTACACCGTGCCAGCGCAGTGTGGTGGCGAAATCGATGTGGTTCGTGAATTCCACGACGATCGTGGCGCCCTGGGGAACCCGGAGGGTGGGCCCGGGAGATTGTCCGTTGAAGCCGTAGACCGCGACGGCTCGACCATTGATCTCCCTTCGGAGGACCTGCCCCTCGAGCCGAACAGTGTCGCCGTCGGCCAGCGGCAGGGTCCCACCGACCGAAGCCTCCGGCAACATGTCGACGTCCATCCCAGGCCCAGGGAGAAAAGGACTGACCGCTGGGAGGAGCCCCATGAAGGGTGCCATCATCATGGCCATGTTCGGGCTGCCATCGCCTGGAGGCATACGCCACGCCAAGCTGTCGCCCGAGCCCATCTGCGACATGTCCATCTGTTGGCCCAAGGCCGGGGCCGCAGTCAGAAGAAACGTGAGGAGGAAGACCATTTACCCGCTGAAGCCGTACCCCGTACAGTTCTCGATCTCGAAGGGGCCGTGTCCGGCCGAGGTGTGCATAGCCCCACTTCTGGACATGCCCCGGAGAGCGATGGGTCCCGCCCACCTCTCCTGACGGGTAGCCTCGTCCTCCTCGAGCGATATGACCACCAGGAACTTGTTCCAGCTGACCTGCCCACGCAGGACGTCCTCGCCCAAGACCCCGATCCGGGCCGAGCGATCCAAGGACGGTGTCGTCACCCACACGACGTAGCTGCCCTGCCTCGGTGCTCTCAGGTTGTTCACCTTGACCACGATATCCTGGAGATAGTCACCATTCTCCGTGAGGCTCACGCCGAATGGGGACGGTGCGAACATGATCTCGGCCACACCGCCGGCAAGGCCCGAGCCGGGCACATTCTTCGTGGAGATCAACTCGATCGCATAAAATTCCGGAGCCGAATAAAAACCCGCGGCTCGACATTCGGCGCCCGGGCCGGGTCCTGCAGCGACGACCGCGGCCCACACGATGGGTACGAGTGAGGTCATGGCTGATCGCTGATCGGGCGCCGGGTGGGTTGATCCCAGTTTTGCGCGCTCGAGATGTTCGGCATTCCCCAATCCTCGCCGTTCCAACCCTGGAACCCGTCCATCCGGAACGTCCAGAACCCCGTGCTCATGTCGCTGATCGCGATGAGTCCGTCGGCATTGCGTACGTCCACACCGAAAGCCCCGTTGAAGACCGGGGTACGCGTCGTGCTCCGCGGACCGATGTAGGTGTCGTAGTAGCCGACCGTCATGGGATTCGTCGGATCCTGAAGGTTCACAACCTGGAGCCCGTCCAGATAGCCCGACACGAACAGCAACGGCCAGCGGACTTCATGGTTGTGAACCAGATTGCGGAAATCCGCGGTCCACCCCGATATCGGCCGACGGATATTCGTGACCTCGCCGTCGAGGGCCGGCTTCAGGTCGAAAAATCTGAGCGGAGCGAACTCGTACTCCGATTCCGCCACGACGTAACGCCCGTCCGGGCTCGGCGTGAACGTGTGCCCGTTGCTGACGCCGCTTATCCCCGTGAGCGTGACCCGTAGCTGGGGCTCCGACAAATTGGTGATGTCGTAGATATAGTACCCGCCGCCACCACCACCGTAGAAGCGGTCCTCGTCCGTATCAGGATGATAGGCGGCATAGAAGTCGTGATACCCCCGGTTCCCGCCCGTGGACATGGACTGAGGGTTGGGGATGCGGCCGACGAGCGCGTCGTCAGCATCGGCGCCCTGAACGACCATACCCAGGTCGTACACGTGGGCGTAGGGTCCCCCGACGGTCGCCATGAGCAACACCCGGCCATCGGAGTGCTTGTAGACGAAAATATTGTGAAAGCCTCCGGGAAGCAGCGGCTCGCGAATCCTGGCGACTTCCCGAACCGTGGATACGTCCGGCAGCCCGTTCACGTCCAGGATGACCGCCCCGAGATCCGAATCCGGCCCACCTTGCCCGAACTGGAGCGACTGCACGACATAGTAGCGCCCATTCACCTTGAAGTGCTTCACGTCCATCGCGCCGGTCCCGAGGTGCAGCTCCTGATCCTCGATGCGCCACTGGTAAATGCGCTCGGGACGCTCCGGGTTCTCGATCGAAATGATGTCCAGTCCCCGCGGGCCCGCCGCTCCGTAGCGCATCCGAGAGACATAGGCGTACGGGCGGGAGAGCTCCTGCTCGAGGTCAACGTCGGCCCCAACGGGATATGCCCCAACACCTGTATGTTGTCGCTGCCACGCTTCAAGGCGGTCGCTTGCGCGGAAGCCGGGGTGGCATCGATCCCCACGAATATCGTGAGGACTGTAACCACCGCGAGGAGGCGGGTCCGGAGACTCAACATGGACAATTCTCCGTTGTAGCCAGCACAACGAGGGCGCCGGCTTGAGTGATCGAACTTTCCGTACAATCTAAAGAGTCCGTGGGATGCCGCCAGATAGCCACACCGTCCTACCGCCCCGGGCCGAGCAGGACGGCGTTCATGAACAGGAGCTCGGTCGCCTCCACATAGGCCCGGTAGTTCGGGTCCTCCGCAAACGCCACGATTTGGCCACGACCGACGGGCTGATGGATCAGAAACGCCTTGTTCGCCAGTTGAGGCTCCGCCTCGTCCCAGACGATACCGCCCAGGACGAGGTCCCCCTCGTCGGCATACCTCCCCACGTTCTGGCCCTCATCGAGCCGGATCGGACTGATGATCCGGCTACTCTGGACCACCACGCCGATCTCTCCGTCCGTCCCGGCCGAGAGCCAGTGCTCGATGTCGAGCACGACCTTGAGGATCGCGCCGGGAGTCTGCTCTGGACCCTCGTCCTCCGGGGCGATCGCCTCCAGGTAGTCGATCGGCTGATCCGGCGTGTCCACCTCCGGCGGATCTTCCCCTTCGGGTCGCCCACCTCGCCGCTCCGAAGTCGTGTTCAGCAGGCCCACGCTCTCTCTGGCGGCCCACTGGGTGGAGGCCGCCATGGTGATCATGGTCCCACCGTCCCGCATCCAGCCCTGCAGGCGCGCGACCAGCCCCTCTCCCACGGCGGAACCGTAATTTCCACTGGGAAAAATGATCACGTCGTACTCAGAGAGGATCACGCCACCGAGGCGCGAGGCCCGAACGACGGTGGTTTGCTGGCCATAACGACGTTCCATGACGTACCTGGCCCACCCCACCGAATACGCGGATCCCGGCTCGTCGTAAAGCAGGAGAACACGCGGGGCCCGGAGCGCTCTCGAACTATTGCTCCCGAGCGATTCACCTTCCCGCACGTAGGAATCATCGATGGGCACGACTTCGGCGCCGTGTCGGGTGGCGATGGCTCCGAGTCGCTCCGCCAAATCCGGATCGTTCTCCGACGATCGCACGATGGCGGTGCCTATCCCGTACTCTCTCCCGCCCAGTGTGAACGCTCCACCGGCGGCCCTCACGCGAATCCCCTCTCGGAGGGCCTCGGCTGTGGCGGCGGCTGCGGCCGTTCCCCACGGGAGGAGATATCCCACGACCGCGGGTCCCAGCGAGACCGTCTCGTAGGGTGCGTCGGCAGCGAGTCGCACACCCCGAGCACCCGTCTCCCGCTGGCTGGCGATCACCTCGACGTCCCAGAGCGTCGCCTGGCTCCACGCAGTTACGTCATAGATTTGATCGGGAAGCCGCAGGGCCCTCCGCTCGTTTTGTCGGCGAACGTAGTCGGGATCCATCTCGGTATCGGCGTCCAACAAGTTCCTGATCATTCGGTACGCCGGCTGGGCTCCGGGAATGATGAAAGCGTTGTCGGCCGGCAACGTGCGATCTCCTATGGTCACGGGTCCCGACGCCGCATACACCTCGATACCGTTGAGCACGAGGTTGCGGGCGAGCCGAGCGGCCATCCCCTTGTCGTGGTCAGAGGTCAACACCAGTTCCGCCGGCCCCTCAGCGCCGAGCGCGACGGCGCTCCTCCGAAACGCGAGGTAATCCCGGAGGATACGGTCCCGGTTGACCGCGGCCGTCTCCGCGGTCTGAATCGCCGCCGTGAAGTGATGCAACACGCCGTCACCGTACGTGAGCAAGTCCCCGTCGTCCCGACGGAGCACCAACGCGCGGGCGGACGCCTGTTCGTAGGTCATGCCCACAGCGCCGTGCACGGTGGGCCACATGTCCACGTAGCCCGGATAGAACGCGTCGTAGGTCGCCCGGTTGAAATAGCTGAAGCCACGGCGATCGAACTCGGCCGCATTGGCCTGGCCGATCACGTCCATGAGATCCATTTGCTGCGGGGTGAACCACGGATTCGTCGGCTCGGCTGTGGGCGGGAAAAAATAGGTCGCGTTACCCCCCATTTCGTGGAAGTCCACGACGATGTGCGGGGTGTACTCCCGAAAAACGGCGACCTTCCCGCGCGTCTCGGGCTGGCTCTGGATGAACACGTCGCGGTTCATGTCGAACATGTAGTGATTCCCGCGCCCTCCGGGCCACGGCTCATCGTGCTCGGCGGACCATGTGGCCTGGTCGGGCCAACGGGCGCGTGCACCCGTATTCTGCGCGACGAAGCGAGCGCGTCCGTCCGGGTTCTCGGCCGGATCGATCAGCACGAGTGACTCGGCGAGGACCAGGTCCACCCCGGCGTCCCCCTGGGCGGCCAGCAGATGATACGCCTCGGCCATCGCCGCTCCGCTGGAGCTGATCTCGTTTCCGTGAATCCCATGGACCAGCGCCGTAACCACCGGAAGCTCAGCCAGAAGCCGGTCGGCGTCCGCTTGAGCGAGGCCGCGAGGATCGGAGAGACGTGCAAGGCCAGCCAGGGTTTCGTCGAGGCGTGCCATTCGCTCGGCCGATGCTATCACGAGCATGAGGAGCGGACGCCCCTGCCAACTGTCCGCGTAGTGGATCAGGTGCGTCCGGTCCGGGGCGGCGGCCGCGAGAGCCTCGATGTACCGGACGATCTGGTCCGGCGGCGTGACCTCCTCACGGAAATCATGGCCGACCACATCCTCTAGTGTCGGAATCGAGGGATCGTAACGCGTGCCGGGAGCGAGCTCCTGGGTGGGCGGCGGAACTTGGAGGAGGACAGCGATGAGGAAGGCGCTCGGCATATTTACTCCTGACTCTCGAAGGCGTGATGGCCGGAGAAGATATGACGAGTGGAAAGAGCTTGGCTAGCCCTGATTGGGAGGGCCGGCTAGGAGGGCGCGAGCCCCCTCAATACGCCATGCCGTACGCCTCACGCCGCGGATCCGATCCCACCGTGAGCGTGCCCCACGACTCGATCAGGATCATCTGCGCGCCACCGAAGGTAGCCGTCCACCCGTGGATCACCTCCGGTTCGTGCCCTCGGCTGGCGAGATCGTCGAGAACGGAGCCGGGGACGCGATCCTCGAAGGAGACCCGCAGACCGGTCTGGCTTCTGAAGCGCGGTGCCTCGATCGCCTGCTGCGGCGTCATCCCGAACAAGAACACGTTGTTGACGATCTGGATCAGCGACTGGACCTGGCTGTCGCCCCCCGGCGTGCCGAGCGTGAACGCCAGACTACCGTCGGTGTTCAACGCCATCATCGGCGTGAGCGTGTGGTAGGGCCTCTTGCCCGGAGCGACGACGTTGGGATGTTCGGTGTCGAGGGTAAAGAGCGCACCCCGGTTCTGAAGGACCACACCCGTCTCCGGCTCGAGGAGCCCCGATCCGAATCCTCCGAAGAGACTCTGGATCCAGCTCACACCATTGCCCCACTGGTCGACGGCGGTGAGGTACACCGTGTCTCCCGCGTCGTCCGCATCGCCATGCGAGTCAGCGGTCACTGCGTGACCCTGGACGCCCGACACTACCCCCTCCGCCGCCCTGGAGCCGACCATGGTAGCGCGGTCCCGCAAGTAGTCGGCGTCGAGAAGCTCGTCGATGGGGACGTGGGCGTGCTCGGGATCGGCCACCCAGCGATCACGGTCCGCGAAGGCGAGCTTCTTCAGCTCCACCAGCGTGTGCAGGTAGTCCGCCGAGTTATGACCCATGCCCTCCAAGTCGTGCTCGGCAGCCATCGCCATCATCTCCAACTGAGCGATCCCCTGCGTGTTCGGAGGCATGACCAGAATCCGGTGGTCGACGTAGGAACCCTCGAGCGGCGTCGTCCAGGTCGTCTCGTGGACCGCGAAGTCCGGGGCCCGGAGATAACCGCCCTCACCCTCTAGGAAGCGGGAGATGGCCGCCGCAGGTGCCCCGCGGTAGAACCCGTCCTTCCCCTCTCGGGCGATGAGCTGCAAGGTCTCCGACAGAGCTGGATTCTTCAGGAGAGACCCCACCGCAGGCGGATTCCCACCGGGTGTGAACACGGCACGTGCGGACTCGTTCAGGTTGCGCGATCCACCCGCGATATCGCTCGCGAGACGGGTCGACACGGGAAAGCCGTCACGAGCATAGGCGATCGCCGGCGCCAATGCCTCCGCCAGTGAGATCGTCCCAAACCGTTCCAACGCATCCTCCCACGCGGCGACCGCTCCCGGAACGCTGACCGAGAGGGGGCCGTTGGAGGGCATACGGTCCACCCCGGCCGCCTCGAAGAACGCAGGAATGGCCAAGGCCCCGGCCCGGCCGCTGCCATTCATCGCCACCACTTCACGCGTCTCGCCGCCGTAAAAGATGCCGAACGCGTCCCCACCGACACCGTTCATGTGGGGTCGTACGACCGCCAGGACGCCCGCCATAGAGATGATCGCGTCTACCGCATTCCCGCCCTGCTTCAAAACATTGAGTCCCACCGCCGTCGCCAGCGGATGATCCGAGGTCACCGCACCGTGCACGCCTCTGACGTCCGCCCTGTTCGCGGTGGGGAACTCCACGGCCGATTCGTCATTCACGGGGTCCGCGCCTGCCGGTGCACACGCAGTGAGGGCCACGAGAAGAAGTGCGGACGATATTCTGAGAAGATGGCGGTTCTGCATGGCTCGAGTCCTCCTGAGTGCTTGCCGTCGAGGTCGAAGACCTCAGGTTACACACTGGAGGCGGGTTGGGCCACCCACCCCACCCCATGTCAGTCCTTGTGAGGCATGGATCGCCGTGACACGTTCCTAGGAAGGGAACCCCGGTCGCACCTGGCATCGGACTTCATGCGAACTTTCCTCCTCCTTACCATCGTGGCGAGTCTGTCGACGGGTTGCTCGCCCGCCCCAGCCTCGGCCGATGCCGAAACGGTTGTCGTCGTCCATGGTCTCGGCCGGACAGCGGTGTCGATGGCACTCCTGGTGGAGCGACTCGAACGGGCCAACTTTCGCGTCGTCAATTTCAGTTACCCCTCCACTAGCGAGCCCATCGAAGCGCTCGTCGCACGTCTTCGGGAAACCATCGCGGAGTGCTGCGCAGAGGAGAGCGACCGGATCCACTTCGTCACGCATTCCATGGGTGGGATCCTCGTCAGGGTCTACCTCGCACAGCACTCTCGGTCTCACGTCGGTCGTGTCGTCATGCTCAGCCCGCCCAACCAGGGAAGCGAGATCGCCCAAGCGTTCGCCGAATCACCCATTCTGAGCGGGTTGTTGGGCCCGGCAGGGTCTCAGCTAGGAACGGACAGCGCCGGGATCGCCCACCAACTGGGCCCCGCGAGCTTCGAACTGGGCATCCTCACGGGGAGCCGCAGCCTCAATCCCATCGGCTCGTGGCTGATTCCCGGCGCGGACGACGGCAAGGTGGGCGTCGAGCGAGCGCGCCTCGAAGGGGCTGACGCTTTCCGCGTGATCCCGGCTACACACACGTTCATCATGAACCGTCAGGACGTGGCCGACGAGTGTATTCAGTTCCTCAGAGAGGGTCGCTTCTCCGAGTAACTCGGTCCACGTCTTGCGGGCCGGCCACATACTGGTACAATACATATATGTAACGTACCTGTATACACCGAGCCGGGACTTCCTACATGGACCAGGACCCACACGCAAAGCGATCCAACCCGTTGAGCGCTACCGACTTCCATGTCCTCATGGTTCTCGCGGAAGAAGATCTCTACGGCTATGCGATCATGAAGGCGGTAGAGCGTGAATCGGCAGGCGCCGTGTCGCCCGAAATCGGATCGCTCTACCGCATCCTGGCGAGGCTGGTGAGTGAGGGCTTCGTGGACGAGGCCGACGCGCCTGCCGACGCTTCCGTCGAGCATCGGGGACGGCCCCGACGGTACTACCGGCTTACCGAAGCAGGCCGGCTCGCCGTGATGCGGGAGTCGCAGCGCCTTCGAGACGTGCTCGAGCTGGCGCGCGAGCGTAGCCTCTTGCCGGAACTGGCTGGGTGAAGTCTCCCCATCGGATTTTCGAACTTTTCCTGCTGCTCTTCCCTCGTGCGTTCCGGGACCGGTTCGGCGCGAGTATGCGGGAGACGTTCGAGGACCGGTTAGAGGAATCTCGGAAAGAGGGGACGCGCGCAGTCGCCGAGTTCGGTCTCAGAACCGCTGGAGACTTGGCGCGCGAGGGGATCAGGGAGCGCCTGCGGCCGACCCTGGTCGAGGCGAAGACATCAGGACTGCGCAACAATTGGATGGGATGGGGAATGATGATGGGGAATCTGGCTCAGGATCTTCGGTTCGCTTTACGCTCGCTCGCACGACGTCCAGGATTCGCGGTCGTGGCAGTCATGACCCTGGCTCTCGGCATCGGGGCGAACACCGCGATCTTCAGCGTCGTGAACGGTGTTCTCCTCAGCTCGCTCCCGTATCCTGATCCCTCGGGCCTGATCACGATCGACGAGGCCCCGAATGATCCCGGGGGCCGCCCGGGAAGCATGTCGGCCCCCGACATCTTCGATATCGAATCTGAAGCGCCGAGCCTTTCCAGCCTCGTCGGTGTCAACAATCCCAGTATGACCTTGACCGGTCTCGGCGACCCACAGGTCGTGACTGTAACTCGACTAACCAAGGGACTCCTGGCGACGTTTCAGTTGACGCCGCGATTGGGGAGGGACATCCGAGCCGACGAGTTCGGTCCCGATGCACCCTCGATCATCGTGCTGGGCTACGGGTTCTGGCAGTCGAGATTCGGCGGCTCGCCCGACGTGCTCGGACGAGCAGTCACCTTGAACGGAGTCGACTACGAGGTGGTAGGGGTCGCACCCGAGGGGTTCGCCTATCCCTCCACGGCGGAGCTCTGGACCCCACGACGGATGGATCTGGAGGGCTGCGGACGGGGCTGTAGTACGATGCGGCCCGCAGTGGGAAGGCTGGCGGCCGGCGCCACGGTCGAAAGCGTTCAGGCGGAGGTAGACGCCTTGGCTCTCACCTTGGAGTCCGCCTACCCCGAAACCAACACGGGAAAGCGCTTCCTGGTCCGCTCGCTTCAAGATCGGGTTGTCGGGGGAGTCGCGCGTGGGCTCTGGCTGATTCTCGGTTCGGTCGGCATAGTCCTCGTGATCGCCTGCGCTAATGTCGCGAACCTGCTTCTGGTCCGGGCGGCGACCCGCACTGGAGAGGTCGCGGTGCGCAGGGCGTTGGGGGCGAGCCGGGGTCGGTTGATCACACAGGTGATGGTCGAGAGCGGTGTAATCGCCGTGCTCGGCGGGCTGTCTGGACTCGCGCTCGCTGGGCTCGGGGTCCAGCTCCTGCCACTATTCTCGGCCGGCGGCATTCCGCGAATCGACGAAATCTCGATCGACGGCCCGGTTCTCCTATTCACATTGGGAAGCGTGGTGCTAGTGACGGTGCTCTTCGGCCTGGCACCCGCATTCGCGCTCGCCCGCACCTCACTGCGCACCGGGATAGGGAGTGGCGCGACACGGGGCGGAGAGGGCCGTGGGAGTGGCCGAGCACGTGGTATCCTTCTCGGCGCAGAGGTCGCGCTTTCAGCCGTACTCCTCGTGGGCGCCGGTCTTCTACTTAGGAGCTTCTCCCAACTCTATGCCGTCGACGTAGGCTTCGAGACCCAGGAGATTCTCCGTTTCAAACTGAACCTCCCAAGAGGTCGTTACACCGATCTCGATCAGATCACGACGTTTTACCGGACGCTGGAGGATCGGATTCGGACCATCCCGGGGGTCGAGGCTGCCGGATCGGTCTGGGGGCCTCCCTTAGGTAGTGGGAACGCCACCGGCACCATCTTGGTGGACGGCCGTCCCGAACCCACGCCGGAGGCGGAAACCGAGGCCTCTATCCATCCGATGGGGCCCGGGTGGATGGAGACCATGCGGATCCCGGTCCTCCGAGGCAGAGGGCTAACCGAAGCGGACGATCGCAACGCCGAGCCGGTGGCCGTGATCAATAAAGCTTTCGTTAGGGAGAACTTCCCTGGGGAAGATCCGATCGGCCAAAGCGTCAGAGTCACCGTGAGCCTTGGCTATGGATCGCCGACTTGGCGCATCGTCGGCATCGTGGGGGACGTCCGCTCCCGGGGTCTGCAGGCGGAGACGGAGGCCCAGATCTACATGCCCCATGGCCAGTACGGACCAGGGGACCTGGCCGTCACCGTGCGCAGCACACCTGGAGCGCCGCCGCTCCTGCCCGTTATCCGGGAGGAAGTGCGGGCGATGGACGCGAGTCTGCCTCTCTATCAGGTCGAGACGGTCGAGCAGGCCCTCCAGCGGCAGATCGCTCCCACGCGTTTCTACATGATCCTCGTGGCGCTCTTCGCGGCGCTTGCCGCTGTATTGGCAGCCGTCGGCCTTTACGGGGTCGTCGCATATTCGGTCTCTCGCCGAACCCGAGAGATCGGGCTGCGCGTCGCACTCGGTGCTGGAAGGGACGGGATCGTTCGACTCGTGGTCGGCCAGGGCATGCGTCCCGCACTCATCGGTCTCGCGGTCGGGCTGGGGTCGCCCTATTGGGAGGCCGCGTGATGGAAGCGGTGCTCTTCGGCGTTCAGCCCCGCGACCCGGTGATCCTGGGGGGGACGGCGGTCCTGTTTGGTCGTCGTCACTCTAGCGGCCGCGATCCTCCCGGCCTACAGAGCGTCCCGAGTGGATCCGATGAAGGCGCTACAGACTGAATGACGTGCCCGGGTCATATGGCGGCCGGGACCGGGGCGCTTCAAGCCCTGCCTGGGTCACCGTCCGTCAGCGCACCCCGGCCCACCCCTTCACAGAATCGAAGAGCTTCGCGGAGTCGTAGCCGACGCCGTCCTTGAAGACCAGCGTCATACGACGGAACGCGTCGGGATCCACCGCGGGGTCCCCACGCATCAGGACGAGGTCGGCCCTCTTCCCCACCTCGACGGTTCCGATGTCCTCCAGCTGCTCCAGGTAGATGGCTCCGTTCCGGGTCGCGACCTCTACGGCCTGCTCGACCGTGAGTCCAATCTCGATCAAGAGCTGGACGGCGCGCTGGTTCGCGTATCCCGGCACGACGTCGCCGCCTCCGGTCGGATCGGTTCCCACCACCAGCAGCCCTCCGGCGTCGTAGAAGGCCTTCTCCATCGCCATGTACTTCGTAAGGAGTTCGCCTCTGTTATTTCCCGGTTCTCCGGCTCGCTCGAGCCTGGCCATTACCTGCTCTCGTAGCTGAGGCAGCATCGCCCGCTGCGCTCCGGGCGGGGGTGGCTCCCGTCCCGGGGCTCCACGCTCGACGACCGTGAGCGTCGAAGTGAGCGCCACGCCCTGTTGCACGAGATGATCAACCAAGTCAGTGAACTCGGGGCCCTCCAGATCGAGATCCAGGTACGACTGGCGTGCTCCCTGGGGGCATTCGTCCGGCTCCTTGTCCAGCACCCAATCGGTCGCGGCAAAGAAGCCGTGCTCCAGATTGTCGATCCCGAGATCTGCAGCCTCCCGATACGTAATCGAGCACAGATGTCCCGTGACCTTGATGCCACGGGCGTGGGCGGCCTCGATCGCAGCGCCGAGCGTCCGCCGATCGATACGGTTATACGCCTTGAACGACGTCACACCCCGATCGGCCCAGAAATTCACGTGGTCCCGCGCCTCGTCCGGTGTGGACAGCGAGGGAAAGGCCCAGATGAAACCGCCCGGCCCTTCCAGATAGGGTCCCGTCACGTCCATGCTCGGCCCCGGATGACGCCCGGCATCGATCTCCCTTCGAATCGACAGATCGGTGTACGGGTCGAGACTGCCCCCCGTGCGGATCGTGGTGGTGCCACCGGCGAGGTAGAGGGGCGGAAACGAGAACTGATTCGTGTTGTAACGCGCTCTGCCCGACGGATAGAACATGTGCTCGTGGAGCATGACGAGGCCGGGGATCAGCGTCTGACCTGTACCGTCGACGACCTGCGCGCCGGGGACGTCACCCACTTCGCTCATGGGCCCCACGGTGACGATTCGTCCGTCCCGCAACACCACCGACATCCCTTCTCTAGCCGGCGCCCCCGTGCCGTCAATCAGACGGACGTCTCGGATGAGCACGTGGGGGGCCTGTACCGCGACGAATTCTCTGACCTGGGGCGACAGCTGTTCGAACTGCTGCGCCGCTACCCGCCCGCCCACATGGCAAGCTCCGAAAAAGGTCAGCAGCAGTGCGACGCAGATCTCTCTACGGCGATGGGTACGCCCATCTCGGGTGCGGATCATGAGAACTCCTCGAGGTGCGCCGAACGTCTGACTCAGGACACCAGAAGAATGGGACGGAGAGGTTCGCTCGAAAAGGCCTGTTCGGCGCAGCTCGCCTCAATCCGATCCAGGATTGGCCGCACCGTCGCTGCCCACTGAGTCCCCCCTTCCCTCGTGCCGCAGCACGGCGATCATCGGGTATACGAAATTAAGGAGGTTCACAAAGAACTCGTTCGGCCGAGAGTGGATCTCGACCCACGAGGCTTCGGGGTTGTGAGTCACCTCTACGATGAAGCAGTTGTAGGGGCGTCGATCCCACGTGGCCGTGCTCTCCGCGGATTGGTAAATGAGCTGGTCCAACGCATCCTTCATTACCGGAATCGCCATGAAGCGGCTATCGATCGGCACGCGGTCCACGTCCGTGTCGACGGCCGACCAGGGAATCACGATGCGATCGACCTCCGACCCGATGGCGACATGCTGCGTCGTTACTTCGGCCAGCAGCGCGCCGATTCTTTGCTCCCCCCTCAGAAAACGCACGGACGTCAGAAGAGCGGCCGCGGCGAGCACGCCGAGCGCCACCTGACCGAAGAACCACTGGTCGTCCCCCATGCACCAGCGAATCGTCGCAAGCAAGAGGAGGGCCCCTGCGCATACGATCGCAAAGCGGCGCCAGGGATTGTCATACGCGAGCACGATAGGCTCGCGTCGCACCATCCCCCAAAGGTCCTTGCCGGGAGTCAGTAGATTGATCTGCTCAGGCATGTCGCTCCTCGATCGCTTTCCGGGCCAAGGACCCGGAAACGACGGCACTATCTGGCGCTCGGCGTGAAGGGGCTCGAGGATGAAGCGAGCGGCTCGGTAGGGACGGCCAATAGCCCTCGTCTGGAAAGAGAGTGCGGGGAAGGGAGAAGGGACACGTATCACCTCGGTAACGGTTTTGTCGGGTAGCGCCGTCAGATGGGTCGAACCCGTCTATGTCAAAACTAGGGCCGCTTTCCGGGGGACCCAACAAAATTCGTAAACGCTACCGATCGGCCGGCGAGCACTCACGCCCGGGAACACCCGTTCATCGCCCGCGTTCGCTCTCCGAGTTACCCTACGGCATGGACCAGATTCCGGTGGTAGCAGCGGTCATATGGAGGGACGGACGGGTCCTCCTAGGACGGCGCCCCGACGATAAGCGCCACGGAGGCCTCTGGGAGTTTCCCGGCGGGAAAATCCAACGAGATGAGACGAACTTAGACGCCGTCCGCCGGGAACTGACCGAGGAACTGCGACTCGAGACGATCTCCGTCGGCGACACTCTCTACGAGAGCCGCGATTCCGGCTCCCCGTTCGTG
>Ga0310122_10001504_pt1 | contig 14815 bp, 9 predicted proteins | sample CB6_Bottom_1051__FD_203503 | JGI IMG/M metagenome (GOLD analysis project Ga0310122, IMG submission 203503) | Marine microbial communities from Western Arctic Ocean, Canada - CB6_Bottom_1051 | ecosystem: Environmental > Aquatic > Marine > Oceanic | place: Canada: Western Arctic Ocean | collected...
GGGTTCGGGGTACTACCAGATCCTCCACGACTGGATCGCTGCCGGTTGCCAGTTGGATCACCAGGTGCCAAAGGTACGTAGCATCGAGCTGTCACCGAATAATCCACTGGTGCAGAAGATCGGTGAAAAGCAACAAGTGCGCGTCACTGCTTTCTATGACGATGGCTCGAGGCGCGATGTCACCGCCGAGGCCTTCATCAGCAGTGGAAACACGGAGATCGCCACCTGCAGTGATACCGGTCTCGTCACGACGCTGAGAAGGGGGGAAGCGCCGCTGCTGGCGCGCTTCGAGGGAGCCTACGTCGCCACCACGCTCACCGTGATGGGCGATCGATCTGATTTCCGCTGGCGAGATCTCGAGATCTTCAACCGCATCGATGATCTGGTCGCAGACAAGTGGAAGCGGATGAAACTGCAGGCTTCCGAACTCTGCGATGATGCCGAGTTCCTGCGTCGTGTGTCGCTGGACCTGATCGGATTGCCTCCTACCGCCGAACAGGTGAGGGCGTTTCTCGAGGATGGAACGGATACCAGGGTCAAGCGTGAGGTGCTGATCGATGAGTTGATCGGATCCGAGGACTACGTGGTTCACTGGGGCAACCGCTGGGCAGATCTGCTTCAGGTCAACGGCAAGTTTCTCGGTAAGGAAGGTGCGGCAGGTTTCCGTCAGTGGATTCACGATCAGGTCGAGAAGAACACTCCTTACGACCAGTTTGCTCATCAGATCCTGACTGCATCCGGTTCCAACAAGGAGAATCCACCGGCTTCCTACTTCAAGATCCTGCGAACTCCTGCCGAAACGATGGAGAACACGACGCAGTTGTTCCTGGCCACCCGATTCAATTGTAACAAGTGCCACGATCATCCCTTCGAGCGCTGGACCCAGGATCAGTACTACGAACTGGCGGCATTCTTCGCCCATGTGAAGCTCGAGGCCGATCCGGCCAGCGCCAAGATGAAGGTCGGGGGAACTGCCGTCGAGGGCAGCAAGCCGCTCTACGAGATCATCACCGACAAGGGGACCGGCGAGGTGACCCACGTGCGCACCGGAGCGGTCACCGCCCCCGCATTCCCCTTCGACACATCGTTCGAAGTTGCAGAGGGAGCCAGCAGGCGCCAGCAACTGGCAGCGTGGATCACCTCGCCCGACAACCGGTACTTCGCTCGAAGTTACGTCAATCGGATCTGGGGTTACCTGACGGGAGTCGGGCTGATCGACCCTCTCGATGACATCCGTGCCGGAAACCCGCCGTCGAACCCGGAACTGCTCGATTTCTTGACCCGGGAGTTCATCGACAACGATTTCGATGTGAGAAAGCTGATCACGCTAATTTGCAAATCCAGAACCTATCAACTCTCCATCGTGCCCAACCGGTGGAACGAAGAGGATCGGATCAATTACTCGCATGCAACACCGCGCAGGCTCCCGGCAGAGGTACTGTACGATTCGATCCATCAGGTGCTGGGTACCAGTACACGGATTCCCGGTGTTGCCGAGGGAACCAGAGCCTCCGCCCTGCCGGATGTCGGCATCCAGTTGAAGGATGGTTTCTTGACCACTCTTGGCAGGGCATCGAGGGAGAGTGTCTGCGAGTGTGACCGATCCGATGACCTGGGTCTCGATAGTGTCATGGCACTGGTCACCGGTCCGACTGTCGATCAGGCGATCAGTGATGCTAGCAATGCCATCACGAAGTTGGTCGAGCAGCAACCTGATGACGGCAAACTGATCGAGGAGTTGTATCTGCGAATCCTGAATCGTCCGGCGACAAAACAGGAAGTCGATTCCTTGGTACCGATGTTTGGCGCCATCGAGGGCGATCACCTGGCACTGCAGCAGGAATTCGAACTGTACCAGCAGGAAGCCAAGCAGATCGTTGAACAACTCGAACAGGTCCGACAGGAAGACATCGGCGAAGCCAGGGGTGAGGTGGCGGCCCATGAAGAAGAGATCGCGCCGCGGGAGGCCGAACTCGACCGCAAACAGCAAGAGGCGATCGCCCTGGCGCTGACCCGGCAGGAAGCCTACTCCAAGACGGTTCCAGAGAAGTTGCTCGAATGGCAGAAGATTCAGGATTCCGCGACCCGCTGGGTGTTGCTGAGGCCGGAAAACCTACAGGCATCGAGTGGGGCGACGTTTGAACTCGAGGATGACGGGGCCGTATTTGTCTCCGGCAAGACCGGCATGGGCACCTATTCCTTCACGGCTTCGACCGATCTGGATGCAGTGACGGCGGTCCGGATAGAGGCGCTCGCCGATCAACGATTGACCGGTGGTGGGCCGGGTCGTGGCAATGGCAACTTCGTGCTATCGGAGATCCAGGTCGATTGGACTCCCGCAGCGGAAGGGGATGCTATTTCTGAGCCCACCCGGTTGGCATTACACAACGCGAAGGCCGACTTCAGCCAGACCAATTACGATGTCTCCCTCTCCATCGACGGCAAGATCGATAACAGTGGCTGGGCCATCTCTCCCAAAATGGGGTCTGATCATGATGCTACTTACGAACTGAAACAGCCGATCGGTGGTGTCGGTTCGACCCTGTCATTCACGTTCCATCATAACTACGATGCCAATCACACCATCGGCCGATTCAGGGTCTGGGTGACGACATCGCAGGTTCCCGTGGACTTTGGTTTACCCGAGAACATCGCCAGCGTTCTGGACCTGGACGAGAATCAACGTAGTGAAGAGCAGCGTGCGTTGCTGCTCACGTACTTCACGGACAACGATCCGAAGTCGCAGGAACACAAGAAAAAAGTGGCCGAGGCCGAGAAACCGAGGCCGGTGGATCCGAAGTTGAAGAAACTGCGCGAGAAACTTTCTCGTGTCGAGGTTCCAGTGCCGGCGATTCCGAAACTGGTGCGCCTGGAACGGGCGATGCGACTGAGTGAGCAGCAAATGAAGAATCGGAGGGTGACGGTGGTTCACGATATCGCCTGGGCGCTGATCAACAGCCCGGCGTTCCTGTTCAACCGCTGATCGATCCTCGAGAGAAAGGTGATGAGATGCTGAGGATACCCGGAGATGATTGTTCCGATCTCTGTGATTCTGGGTACATGACCCGACGGGATCTGATGCGCATCGGTGGTGCGGGATTCCTGGGATTGACCCTGGGTTCCGTGTTCGAGATGCAAGCCATCGCCAGAGAAGTGGTCAAGGGTGCTCCCGGTTGGGCCAAGGCCAAGAGCATCATCATGCTGTATCTACAAGGCGGACCGAGTCACCTCGACCTGTGGGATCCCAAGGAGAACGTGCCCGACAACGTCAAGAGCGTGTTCGATAGCATTCCCACCAAGATCCCGGGGATTCACTTCACCGAGTTGCTGCCGAGACTCGCCCAGGTCAATGACAAGATGACGATGATTCGCTCGATGAGTTACACCCCCAAGGGGTTGTTCAACCACACCGCAGCGATCTATCAGATGATGACGGGCTACACGACCGACAAGGTCAGTCCTTCAGGACAACTGGAGCCACCCAGCCCCAAGGATTTTCCCAACTTCGGATCGCAGGTGGTACGGATGCGCCCACCAGAAGTTCCGATGTTGCCGTTTGTGATGCTGCCGAGACCGCTACAGGAGAGCAATGTGATCGGCAAGGGAGGGACCGCAGGTTTCCTCGGTAAGTCCTACGATCCCTATTACCTGTTCCCGCCCGGCGACGACCTGGACATGACCAAGATGGACAAGATCAAGGTCGATGACCTGTCGATGGCTCCCGGGGTTTTTGCGCATCGCTTGCAACGACGTTCCAGGATTCGCGATGCCATCAACGAGGCGATGCCGCAGATCGAAAAGGCGGTCGAGGATTACGAGTTGAACGATTACTACACCAGGGCGATCAACCTCATCGTTTCCGGAAAGGCGCGTGATGCGTTCAACCTGGAGCAGGAGCCGTTCAAACTGCGCGAGCGATATGGCCGCAATACCTTCGGCCAGAGTTGTCTGCTGGCACGGCGCCTCATCGAGGCGGGAACCCGGGTGGTCGAGGTGATCTGGCCCAAGGTGGCCAACTCCGATAACCACTCCTGGGATGTGCATGTCGACCTGTCGAAGCGGATGAAGACGCAATCGGCACCGATGCTCGATGCTGGTTTTGCGACGTTGATCGAGGATCTCGATGAACGTGGCATGCTCGATGAAACCCTGGTGGTGGCGGTCGGTGAGTTCGGCCGCAGTCCGCAAAGGGGTGTCAGTACATCGGGCAATGCCAACACAGACGATGGTCGCGACCACTGGCCCTACTGCTATACCGCGTGTCTGGCGGGGGCGGGGATCAAGCGCGGATATGTCCATGGTGAATCGGATGAGACCGGCTCGGCACCGTTGAGGGATCCGGTGCATCCGAAGCAACTGCTCGCCTCGATATACCACTCCTTTGGTATCGAACCCGGGATGATGGTTCTCAACCATCTCAAGCAGCCGCGTGAACTGGTCAAGGCAGAGGCGGTCGACGAGTTTTTCGAGTAGTGAGATGACTGCTAGTCGACCCTCGTCATGTTGAAGGTGAGCGGTTCGCCCATCTCGCTATTCTGGAAACTCCACCATCTTGTTTTCAGGTGGTTTTCGTCGGTAAACACCCACTGAGCTTCACCCATGTACAAGTTGTTTGGATCTGCGTGATTGGTCACATGATCCGTAAAAAAGTGAACGCTGTCGTCCGTGATCTTCCGGGCGATCAGGTGAGGTTGGTTGCGGGCGGCACAATAATGCGTCATGAGTAGCCGATCCTCATCCATGAAGATGACCGAGATCATCTCGTGGGGTGTGCCCGCAAAGACCGTTTCCACAACGGCACTTCCATTTGCGATGGTGTGATAAGTTACAGTCGAAGGTGGCATATCCGCTGAATCAGGGGTCGAGGTCCACGCGCCTTCCAGGCTTCGGAATCGAGAAAAAACATGCTCAGCCGATTGCCCGGTTGAAGAGACAACTTGTGTGGAAGCACAACCCGCGAGTAACACGACTGCGACCATCACCAGTATTGGCATTTTGCTACTGTTCATATCGACAACACTCCCATTTCATCTTTGTGTACTCTATCGGGATTAATTTGAGGACAGTGAGAATCCAGGCCTGAGAATCTGCAAATCAATCGGATACTTTACGCTCCTTGTTATTGCCAAATCGGTGGAGAATCCAGTTCGTCATCTTGTCCAGGACATCGACGGAAACAGTCTCCTCGATCTGGCCGTATTCCGAAGGAGCGCCCGTCTCGCAATGCTGGAACAGGTGGTTCAGTCGAGGGAACTCGACCATCTCGAAGTCGGAGTTCTTTCCCCGTTTTAGTGCAGCCTCGATCGCCGCCAGGTTCTCCTTGCAGGGCACCTGTAGATCGAGGGCACCGTTGATGGCCAGCACCGGGCAGGTGATTTTTTCGAGCGTCGGCGCCGGATCGTAGCGCAGGAACCAGCGCACCCAGGGGAGCATCAACTGGTCGATGGTGGAGGCGATCACGGTTTCAGCCTCCTCACCCTCCTCCGTGAGATCCGGGGATTCGCGCAGGATGGCTTCCAGCCGGGAGCGCATCTGCTCCTCATCGAGGCTGTCCTCGAGGACGACAGCGAACATCTTTTGCGAGAGTTCTAGTCCTTCCTTGATCTTTTCCTCTTCGACCTCGGAAACCCTGGCGATCAGTTCATTTTGCCGCAGTAACAGATGGTCACCGCGGATTCCGGTTCCTGCCATCATGACGATGAAGGCCACATCGTCGCTTCGCAGCGCCACCATCGGTGCGATCACGCCTCCCTCGCTGTGTCCGATCAGGCCGATCCGGTCTGCGGCGATCTCGGAGCGCCCCTTCAGGAACTCGACACCGCACAGGGCATCGCCGACAAAGTCCTCGGTAGTCGCTTTTTCCGGCTCATCGTCGGCGGTGGTTCCTCCAACGCCGCGGTCATCGACTCGTAACACCGCGATGGCGCGGCGGCTCAGGTGATCAGCGATGACCAAGAAGGGGCGATGCTGGAAGATCGTCTCGTCGCGGTCCTGGCCCCCCGAACCGGTGATCATCAGAACCGATGGGAAGGGTCCATCTCCCTCGGGAATCGTCAGGGTCCCTGCGAAGGTGACGCCTGCCTCTTCATTATCGTAAGAAACCTCTTCTGCCCGGTACGGGAACGGTGGTTTCGGATCCTGGAGTCGACCTACCTCGCTGATCTTTTCCTTCTTGTCGAGGGAGATGTCGAATTTTCCACGTCCCTGGATGAAAGATCCCGACAGTTGATTCCCGTCATCGGAGAGTGCCATTTCAAAGCTGATAGAGGCGGATCCGACGGCGATCCGGACCTTGTCGCCGTCGAGAAGATCCACGCGGGTTACGGGTATCTCGGCGGAGGACTGATCCGGACTGATCATGTATCCAGACAGTGAGCCCGCATCATGATGCTCGAGATTCACCACGATTCTCAACTCGATCGCTCCAATTTCGAGAATTCCCTCCCAGATTCCGGTGAGGGTCTCGGCCATTTCTTGTGGCACTGGAGGGGGCAGCGGTTCTCGCTTGCAGATGAGTACTAGTTCTGCACCACGTTGCTTCCAGGTCCCTCGCAATTCGCTGCCATCGGAATCGAGTGTCGCCTCGAAGAGGCCACCGGTGGCGGCAACGCCGATGGTGATAGCACCATCGGTGGTGACGGAAATCCCGCTCAGGGGCAATGCGTAGGAGTTCTGGGCAGGGGTGTCGACGGTGCCGCTCCAACCGCCGTCGGTTGTCGCTGCGATGCGAAAGATCAGTTCAATCGGGGTACCTGTCGGATCGATGTCACCGCGCCACATTCCGGTGAGATCGATCTCGGCCGAATGGGCGTTGCATGGCAAGAAGATGGAGGATAGCAACAGCAGCGAGACAACCAGCGATGGAAGCGGTGATTTGTAGATTTCCATGCTGAGATGATAGGCAGTCCGGCTCTTTCAAGTCAATACCGGTCTGAACGCTACGTCGATGTTCGTCGCTTCGATGAGATTATCTGTTGGAGAAATCCACCCACTCCTGCTCGATGCGTTCGGAAGTCACCGCACCATCGAAAACGAGCAACTGATGGCGAAAGAACAGGTGATCTTCCGGACCAATTTCAAGATCACCGCTACCTGCGGGCGCCTTCTCGAAATCGTGTTGGCCGAATGGGTTGGCGGCGAACAGTCCGTAAGGTCGAGCGTGCCACCAGGTCGGATATCTCGGATTCTCCGGATGATCGAGCAATGCGACCGTTGCTTGCCGTCCATCGATCGGACCACTGTAGGCGGCCCAGCGGCTGCGCATCCCCCAGATGGCACCAGCGATCGCTGCATCGGCATTGAAACTCTTGCCAGCGGCAACCGGACCATCGAGTCTCATGGTCGGAGCAAGCCTGAGCGCAAAAGTGCCCTCCTTGGTGTCACCGATCTTGACAGCTTGATCCCCTGCAGGTTTCCAGAGACTCCAGATTTCGATGCGGTACGCATCTTCGATGACCCGGAAGTCATAGGTGCGGGTTTCTTCGAGGATCTTGTTGTCGCCGGCGACCCAGGACAACTTGCCGCTGACGATGAGAATCTGGTCATCGTCGAGCAGATAGGATTCCCATTCGCTCGGCACCTGCCGTGTGCCTTTTCCGTGCCAGAAATCATGCCCGGCGACGGAACCATGAGCGATCCAGGCACCGGCATGATGGGGGTGATCCTTCGATTCACCCGCGATCGCCTCTTCGATGGGCCAGCGTCGAAGCACCATCGATCCACCCGGGGAATAGAGGGGGAAGAGGCATGGCCGCTGCTGGTCGAGGCGCAGGGTTGTCAGCAATTGACAACCGGCGGAAATCTCGACCTGATCGCGGGAGTCGTTCCAGCGCACCTCGAAGGCCAGATCATCGGGAGCAGAAGCGGATAGCCCCGGCGAGTCATCCGTGGTTTTTCCACCCGAACCGGCACATCCACAGATGGTGATCAACACGATGCAGATGGATACCATCACCGCACTCGAGATGGTCCCTGCAGGACGATTCGATTGCTGTTCCTTCACCTTGTCCGCCTTCACTCGCTCTTTTTAGTGGTCTTCTTTTTGGCCTTTTTCTTAGTGGTCTTCTTTTTGGCCTTTTTCTTAGTGGTCTTCTTCTTGGTTTTTTTCTTGCCCTTCTTGGCGTCACGTTCACGTTTCTCGAGGATGCGGTTGGCGGCCTGGGAGGAGGAGATCTTTTCCGGATCCTGGTCGCGGGTGAGGGTGGCGTTGGTCTCTCCATCGGTGGCGTAAGGCCCGAAGCGACCGTCCTTGATCTCGATGGTGGCTCCGTCTAGTTCGATGACATTTTCGAAGACCTGGATCGGTGGTCTTGCTGCCGCCCGTCCGCGCTTCTTCGGTTGTGCGAGCAGAACGCGGCAACGCTCCTCATCGACGGTGAAGGGATCATCCCCTTCCTCGAGACTGCGAGTTTCCTTGTCTGCTTTTATGTAGAGCCCGTAGCGGCCGTTACAGACGCGGATTTTCTGGCCTTCTGTGGTGGTTCCGCAGACGCGTCCTTCCTTCAGTTGAAGTAGTTGGATGGCGACATCCACGGTCACGCTTTCGGGCTCCATATCCTTCAGAAGCGAGGCGAACTCCGGTTTCTCATCCGATTCGGAGTCTCCCCGCTGAACGTAAGGACCGAATCGACCACTCTTGATGAAGATCGGTTTGCCGGTGGCGCTGCAATGACCGAGCGGTTCGTCCTTGCGCGCACCTGCCTGAAGGATTTCATCCATCTTCTTCTCATCGAGTTCATCGGGGCACAGTTCCTCGGGGATGTTGGCGCGGATTTCGCCAGCTTCGAGGTAGGGTCCGTACCGGCCGACCCGGAGTACTACTTCTTGGTCGCGGAATTTCCACGGGTCACCATTGGCAAAGGGCATCGGGAAGCGGCAGATCTGCGCCGGATCGATCGATTTCATCCCGGCCTCGATGAGTCCAGAGAGTCCTGTCCCACCGTTTCCGGACCAGAAGTTTCGTAGATATTCCTGCCGATCTTTTCGGCCGTTGGCGATCTCGTCGAGGTCGTCTTCCATCTTCTTGGTGAATGAGTACTCGACGAAGTGTGCGAAGTGCTCCTCCATCAGTCGAACCACAGCGAAGGCGGTCCAGGTCGGAACCAGGGCCTTGTTCTTGCGGAACGTGTACGCCGCCTGCTGGATTCGTTCGATGATCGCGGCGTAGGTACTGGGGCGACCGATACCACGCTTTTCCATCTCTTTTATGAGACCGGCTTCCGTGTAGCGACCGACCGGTTGTGTACTGTGTTCTTCCGGATTCAGGTCGGAGATGTCGACCGTATCTCCAATTACCACCGGTGGCAGGATCGTCTCCTTGGTACCGGCAGGATCGATGCGCAGAAAACCTGGATCGTCGATGACGGTGCCTCGAGCCTGGTAACGTGCACCGTCATCGTGGTCTTCTTCAACCTCGACGATCACGGTGCGTCCGGAGGCCGGCTTCATCTGGGTGGCGACGGTACGCTTCCAGATCAGTTCGTAGAGTCGGGCTTCGTCATCTCCGACCTTGCCGGCAACATCCTGCGGATCGACGAAATCGGCGGGACGAATCGGCTCGTGCTCCCCTCCAGCCTTCTCGGAGAGGGAGCCGAAGTTTCGGGGGGCATGCTCTGAGGCGCCGAACCTGCTGGAGATCAGGTCCCCGATTGCCTGCAGCGCCTCGGCTGCCATCACGTAGTTGTCGGTGCGTACGTAGGTGATGAATCCCTTCTGGAACAGTGCATTGGCCGCTCGCATCGTCCTGGAAGGGGAGTAACCGAGGCGATTGCTCGCCTCCTGCTGGAGTCCGCTGGTGATGAAGGGAACAGGCGGTTTTCGCGTGTAGGGTTTTTCTTCCAGAGATGAGACCTTGAAGGAAGATGCGGAGAATCGATCACGAAGAGAGTGCGCCTCGTCGGAGGTCAGGATCTTGCAGTTTGCGGATTCCTTCTTGAGTTTTCCGTTGTCACCGAAGTCCTTGCTCTGGGCGATCGCCCTTCCGCCGATGTCGAGTAACTTCGTCTCGAAGGTATCGCCGGCACCGGTACGAAAGACCGCATCCAGATCCCAGAAACCTGCCGGGATGAAGATGAGTCGTTCTTTTTCACGGTCCACCAGCAGCCGGATGGCCACTGTCTGTACTCGCCCTGCCGAGAGACCCTGGGCGATTTTGCGCCACAGCAGACTGGAGACGGGAAATCCGTAGAGGCGATCGACCAGGCGTCTGGCCTCCTGCGCTTCGACCAGCAGAGTATCGAGTTCTTCCGGTTCGGCGATGGCTTTCTCCAGCGCACTTTTTGTGATCTGACCCAGACGCAGTCTTTTTACAGGGATGCTCTTCTTGGGTTTCAGTACCTGGAGAATGTGCCAGGAGATGGCTTCGCCCTCGCGGTCGGCGTCGGTGGCGAGGTACAGTTCATCAGCAGTCTTCAGTTGTTTGCGAATCTCGCTAATCGTTGATTTCTTGTCATCGTCGAGGATGTAGATCGCCTCGAAGTCGTTGGTGATCCCGGTGACGACCTGATTATTCTTGTGCTCCTCGGGAACCTGGCTTGCCTTGCGGGGCAGGTCGCGGATGTGACCAACGGTGGCTTCGACGACGAAATCCTTGCCGAGATACTTCGCGATGGTCCTGGCCTTGGTGGGTGACTCGACGATCACGAGCCGTCTCGGCATGATATCTTCGGCCCTTCTCCCCGCGGCCGGCGCCAGGCCGGGGGTGCTCTCATCTACGGGTACCCGGCAACGGGTCTCCCTTTCAAGCCCTCTTTTTGTCCAGGGGACCGATGTTGTGGGCTGGAAACGGCCGAAAACGGGGTCATGCTGCCGATTCGACCGCTTGAGAGAGGAATGGGGAAATTCCCCGCCAATCTGCTTCTGTGCCGCGGAAAGGGCCGTCGCCGTGCCAGAATTACCTGAAGTGGAGACCACCCGGCGAGGGATCTCGGACCAGCTCCAGGGCTCGCGTATCGAGGAAGTGGTGATACGCAATTCGAAACTGAGGCTACCGGTTCCGGGCGATCTCGATGAGAGATTGCGGGGGGCAACATTCGGTCAGACGAATCGACGTGCCAAGTACCTGCTCCTTGAAACCACGGCAGGGGTGTTGCTGGTTCATCTCGGCATGTCCGGCAGCCTGCGGATCGCCGATGGAACCGATGACTATCGGCCTCATGATCATGTCATCTGGTATCTCGATGATGGTCGTCAACTTCGCTTTCACGATCCCCGCCGTTTCGGAATTGTCACGTGGGCAGGAGATGACCCACCGATGCATCCGCTGCTGAAGAACCTCGGTCCCGAGCCTCTCGAGAACGACCAACTCGGTGAAGTACTCTATCGAAGTTCTCGTGGACGTCGCCTGAGGTTGCGTGACTTTCTGCTCGACTCGAAGGTAGTTGCGGGGGTCGGTAACATCTATGCCAACGAAGCGGCCTGGGAGGCGAAGATTCGTCCCGATCGCGCTTGCGGACGGATCGCACTCAAGAGGTACCTGAATCTCGCGACGGCGATCCAGGATGTTCTCGCTCGAGCACTCGTCCAGGGAGGGACCACCCTCAGGGACTTCGTCCATCCGGACGGAGAACCGGGTTACTTCCAGCATACCTTCGAGGTATACGGCCGGGACGGACAGCCCTGTAGTCGGTGTGATAACTCGATTCGGCGGGCGGTGAAGGGCAATCGTTCGCTCTTCTACTGCCCCGGTTGCCAGAGATAGCTTCCCGGTCGGGTCCGCTTCCCACCGAACGGACGAGAACCTAGAATCCACGGGTCAGGATTCTGTCAGGAAGATCTCGCCGGGAGCACTCCCGGGCGTCAGGAGCGACTCAGTGGACAAGATCAAGGTGAGCAATCCGGTCGTCGAACTCGACGGTGATGAGATGACTCGCATCATCTGGAAGTTCATCAAGGATCGCCTGATTCTTCCCCACGTCGATGTCGAACTGAAGTACTTCGATCTTGGCATCGAGAACCGAGACGCAACCGATGACCAGATCACCATCGATGCGGCCGCTGCGATCCGTGAGCATGGAGTCGGTGTCAAGTGCGCCACCATCACTCCGGATGAACAGAGGATGGAGGAGTTCGGCCTGAAGAAGATGTGGCGCTCACCCAACGGGACGATCCGCAACATCCTCGGAGGGACCGTCTTCCGTGAGCCCATCATCTGTAACAATATTCCGCGTCGGGTTCCCGGCTGGACAAACTCGATTGTCATAGGTCGTCACGCTCATGGAGATCAGTACCGCGCGACTGATTTTCTGATCCCGGGTGCTGGAAAACTGACGATGACCTTCACACCCGACGAGGGTGGGGACATTCAAACCTACGATGTGATGGAGTTCGAGGCCCCCGGCATCGCCATGGGAATGTACAACCTCGATGAATCGATCCGCGGATTTGCCCGTGCCTGCATGAATTATGGATTGCAGCGAAAATGGCCCGTCTACCTCTCGACCAAGAACACCATCCTCAAGGCCTATGACGGGCGCTTCAAGGATCTGTTCGAGGAAGTGTTTGATGACGAGTTCCGTGGTGCGTTCGAGGATGCGGGAATCACTTACGAGCACCGTCTCATCGATGACATGGTCGCCTGTGTCATGAAGTGGGAAGGCGGTTTCGTGTGGGCGTGCAAGAACTACGACGGAGACGTCCAATCCGACACCATCGCGCAGGGATTCGGATCTCTGGGCCTGATGACCAGCGTCCTGATGACTCCTGATGGCAAGACGGTAGAGGCGGAAGCCGCACACGGGACCGTTACCCGCCACTACCGCCAGCATCAGCAAGGGAATCCCACCTCGACCAACCCCATCGCCAGCATCTTTGCATGGACCCGTGGTTTTTCTCACCGGGCGCGTCTCGATGGAAACGACGAACTGGCAGGTTTCGCTCGTGATCTGGAGCAGGTCTGTATCGAGACGGTGGAGTCGGGGCACATGACCAGGGATCTGGCGATCCTGGTCGGTGATGACACGCCGTTCATGAATACAGAAGAGTTCCTGGCGAAACTCGACGAGAACCTGAAGATCAAGCGAAACGGCTGAAGCCCAAGGGAGAACTCGATGGCGGATTCTATCTCCGAGGGGATGTCCCAGCAGCGTTGGGAAGCCACTCACGATTACATCGAGCAACTCTTCAGTGATGATCGTGAGTACTGGTCGCGAGAACATGATGCTGCGGTGGAAGCAGGTTTACCTGCCATCTCGGTCGGAGCAGCGGTGGGTCGCTGGTTGTCCCTGCTGGCCGCGATGAGCCGTGAGGGAGGAGCTCACCTGATCGTCGAGGTGGGAACTCTTGGCGGAGCCAGTGCCCTGGCGCTGGCGAGGGGGCTCTCTCCCGAGGGCAAGATCGTCACCATCGAGTCCGATCCTCACCATGCTGACTTTGCCCGGGGAGCGATCTCGCGGGCGAAGGAACATCGGATCGATATCCGCGTTGGCGAGGGCTTGAAGGTGTTACCCGATCTGGTCGATGAACTGGGAGTCGAGAGTTGCGATCTGCTCTTCATCGATGCCATCAAGACCGAGTATCCCGGTTACCTGGAGGCTGGATTTCCGCTCGTCAGAAGTGGCGGGCTGATCGTGGCCGACAACGTTCTCGGGGCGGGAAAAGGCTGGGTTCCCGACTCCATCGACCAGGAGCCATCCCGTGTTGCCATCGATAACTTCAACAAGATGGTCTCCGAACACCCCCGTATGCACGGAACGATCCTTCCGATGCGTCAGGGGCTTCTGGTTGCTCAGGTCAGATGAGTATGGCTGCCGCGAATATCCGCTACATCGATACCCACACTGCTGGTGAACCGACGCGTATCATCATCGATGGTTTCCCCCATCTCGAAGGGGAGAGCATCTCTGATTGCCGTGACGTGCTCACCAGGGATCACGATGCCCTCAGAGCAGGAATCGTCCGCGAGCCGCGTGGACACGAGGCGATGGTCGCTGCTTTGTTACTCGATTCGTCCATCGAGGAATGTGATGCGGGAGTGATCTTCTTCAACAATGTAGGCACCCTTGGAATGTGTGGTCACGGTGCCATCGGTGTGGTGAAAGCATTACACCACATGGGCAAGATCGAGGTGGGCGGTTGCACACTGGAGACTCCGGCGGGGGTCATCGAGACCACCTTGCATCCAGAAGGAGATGTTTCGGTTCGTAACGTCAGAAGTTACCGGGAAATGGCGGATGTATCGGTCACCATCCAAGAAGGAATCGAACTCATCGGGGATGTTGCGTGGGGAGGGAACTGGTTCTTCATCACCGAAAGCCCCGGCGTTCCCATCGAACCGTCTCGAATCGACCAACTCATCGACCTCTGCTGTGAGATCCGTACCGCTCTCGAGGCCGATGGAGTGACGGGCACTTCCGGGGCCGCGATCGATCATATCGAGGTGCATCAATCACTTCCTGAGGAGCAGGGAGTAGGGGTGCGATCCTTCGTTCTCTGTCCCGGCAAGGAATGGGATCGTTCACCCTGTGGAACAGGAACCAGTGCGACCCTGGCCTGCTTGCATGCCCGCGGCCAGTTACAGGAGGGTGCCCCCTGGATCCAGATGGGAGTCCTCGGAACCCGATTCTCGGGCACCTTTGTGGCGGACGGGAACGGTGTCTATCCGACGATCCGGGGCAGTGCTTACCTCAGTGGCGAAGGAACGCTCCACTTCATGGAAGACGATCCTTTTCGCCATGGCATCGACCTGTAGCAACTGGTGACCTATCCTCCGACTGGAGGTTTCGTTGCGTATCGCCATAGACGCCACTGCTGCCTGTACGCCCCAGCCGACGGGCATCGGCAGATATACCGCACAACTTGCCAGATCACTGTCCGATCT
>Ga0310122_10001505_pt1 | contig 14811 bp, 13 predicted proteins | sample CB6_Bottom_1051__FD_203503 | JGI IMG/M metagenome (GOLD analysis project Ga0310122, IMG submission 203503) | Marine microbial communities from Western Arctic Ocean, Canada - CB6_Bottom_1051 | ecosystem: Environmental > Aquatic > Marine > Oceanic | place: Canada: Western Arctic Ocean | collected...
TTGTATATTAAGCCTTACAACAAAAAGAAGGCTGTTAGAATGGCAGATGATAAAATTAAAACTAAACAGTTTTTATCAACTAGGGGAATCCCTGTTCCAAAATTATATGGAGTAATAAAAGATCAAAATGAACTTGAAAAATTCGATTTCACAAGTTTATCTAGCTCTTTTGTTCTTAAACCAAATAAAGGATTTGGAGGAGAGGGGATAATCCCTATAGTAGATCAAAGAGACAAGCATTATATTACAGCAAGCGGTAAACAACTTAGTAAGTCAGATCTTAAAGATCATATTAGAGATATTTTAGATGGAATGTATTCTATATCGAACGTAGGTGACTGCGCTTTCTTTGAGCAACATATTGTTGCTGATGAAAGAATTGGCAAATATGCCCATGAAGGGTTACCTGACATTAGGGTTGTCGTTCATAATTTAATACCTGTAATGGCCATGCTGCGACTTCCTACTAAAGAATCAGATGGTAAAGCCAATCTTCATTTAGGGGCGGTAGGGGTAGGTATAGATATAGCCAAAGGTGAGGCAACTTTTATCACTAAGGAAAATAAAATTATCGATGAGCTACCTGATGGTCTTGGTAAAATCCAAGGTCTTAAAATTCCATACTGGGATGAGATACTGCTTACATCTTCAAAAGTTCAATTAATAACAAACCTTGGTTATATGGCTGTCGATATTTGTATCGACAAAAATTCAGGGCCAGTTCTCCTAGAAATCAATGCCAGAGCCGGTCTAGGGGTACAAATAGCTAATTTAGCACCATTGAGAAAAAGACTTGAAAGAATAGAGGGGGTTAAGGTTACAAATCCTACAAAAGGCGTAAGGATTGCCAAAGATATGTTCGGTAATATTGTTGAAAAAGAAATAGAAAGTTTATCTGGTAAGCAAGTTATAGGAACTGACGAAGAAATAGAGGTAATTCAAAAACAAGGCACATTTAAAGTTGCAGCCAGAATAGACACTAGTAAAGAAATAAGTGTTATAGATGAGGACCTTGCTCTAAAAAAAGGCTTACTTGAGAGTACTGAAAATTACGATGATGAAAAATCAAGTTTAAAATTAAAATTTTCATTAAAAAACAAAAGATTACAGACAATAATGGATGTAGAAAAATTCATAAATAAAGATTATAAAGTTATTTTGGGTAGCAGGGACTTAAAAGAATTTTTAATAGATACAAGTACAGAAAAAGATGCTCAAGAAAAAACAAAGAAAACTCAAAAAAAGCCAGAAATTAAAAAGAAGAAAGATCAGGTCAATTACAATAAAATAGATCAACTTCTGATAGGTATAGATAGCAAAATAAAACTTCTATATCATTTGAGGCCACTCAACTTAGAAAGTGAAAAAGAAAAGTTCTTTAGTAACCCATTATATAATCCGCAATTTGAATATCCTAAATTAAAATTTGACCCAATTGAGTTAATAGATGACCTCAATAAAATAAAAACTGACGACAGTGATTTAGGTAAAATTTTTGAAGAAAAAAAGAAGGAAATTTTAAATAAAATAAAACTCATTGAAACAATGGGGGAATATGAGTTTAGCAATATTTCAGTTGAGCTTTTTGGAAAACCAGATCAAGAAGACATAAATAAATGCTTAGAATTATTAAAAGAAATTGACTTAGAAAGTATCAAAAAAGAAAAAGCAATTTATTCCGCAAAAGATGCTCAGGAAAAATTTGAAAAAACATTCGAAAAATATGGATTAAAAAGCTGGAAAGTTAAACTTAAAGAAACAATGGTGGCAGATTGCGTAGCAGGAAAAAACAATAGGCTTTTTATAAAAGAAGATGCAAAATTCACAAGTGAAAGAATTGAAGCATTAATCGTTCATGAAATAGAAACCCATATTCTTACGGCTGAGAATGGAAAAATGCAAGTCTATGAAATATTTAATAGAGGCTTAGCTAATTATCTAACAACACAAGAAGGTTTAGCTATGTATAATGTAGAAAAACAAAGAAAAACACCATTCAGTCAGAACTATAAAGCAATGAGTCATGTTATCTGTATACATGAGTGTCTCAGGGGTTCCTTCGCTGATGCTTTCCAAAAATTACGTGAGATAGGTATCCCTGAGAATCAAGCATTCAGATCCTGCCTCAAAGCAAAAAGAGGCTTTTACGACACTTCTAAAAAAGGTGCATTTACTAAAGATTATATTTATTTTAAAGGGTACGATCAGGTTAAAAATTATATTGATCAAGGTGGCGATATAAAAGATTTATATATAGGTAAAATGGATGTAAAAGATGTTGCAAGGGTAAAAGCAATTCCTATTATAAGGGAAGCCAAAATATTGCCTGATTGGCTTAAAAAATAAACATACTATCACCTAAGCTATAGAATCTATAACCCTCTTTTTTTGCAGTTTCATACAAAAAAAGTATTTTTTTTACTGGGTCTTTCACTCCTTTGTACTCCAAAAATGATGCAACTAACATTATTAAAGTGCTTTTTGGAAGATGAAAATTAGTGATTAGTTTATCAACTACCTTCCATTTGTATTTTCCTGGGTAAATAAAAATATCCGTCTCTTCTTCAGAAGGAATAAAACCTTTAGTTTTATCATAACAACTTTCCAAAGTTCTTACAGTTGTTGTCCCTACAGCAACAAACTTCTTTTCTTCTTTTTTAAATTTATTAAGATCTTTAGCAGTTTTTTTATCCAAAATTAATTTTTCACTATGCATTTTATGTTCTTCTATTAAATTCGTACTTACAGGTAAAAAAGTTCCTCTGCCTATATGTAGGATTATATCTTCTATTTTTATTCCTTTGTCTTTCAGTTTTTTTATTAAAGATTCGGTAAAATGCAATCCTGCAGTAGGAGCAGCAACACTACCTTTCTCCTTAGCATAAACAGTTTGGTAATGAGTAAAATCTAAACTTTTATTATTAATATAAGGTGGTAGTGGTATTTGCCCAATATCTTCCAAAACATTATTTAAGGAATCCTCTGTTTTATTGATAAATTTAATGATACGACTACCATCGTCTAAAACATCTTCAACTAAAAAGTCTAACCCTTTAACAATTGCTGCTTGATAGCCTTTCTTAAAAGTTTTGCCAGGTTTAACTAAGACCTTGAATCTAGATCTATCAAGCTGCTTTAATAGAAAAATTTCTTTTTCATGTTTATTAATTTTAAAAATTATACGAGCATATATAACCTTAGATTTATTTCTAACAATAAGATCCCTGTTATTAAGCAAATTTACAATTTCATAAAAATACTTATGGTGAATTTGGTCATTCTTTGTATCGTAAACTAACAATCTGCTCGTATCACGAGGTTTAGCGGGGGTATTAGCAATAAAAGATTTTGGTAGATTGTAGTCGAAATCAGAAGTTAGATATTTTTTTCCCATTAAATTCTACTAATTTGATTTTAAATATTTTTATATATTAGTATTATTTCAGACATCCCGATAGTTTCAAAAATATCTTTCACATGAGCATTTAAACTTACAACCACTAATTGCTTATCATCTTTAACTAAATGAGTATGTATTTCCATTAAATATCCAATTCCTTCACTATTGATGAATTTCAATTTTTTAAAGTCAAAGACAATATTGGTACCTTCAAAGTTCTTAATAAAATCTTCCAGTTCATCTTTGACAGCACTATGGCCAGGCTTATCAAATTCCCCATCAAACTTAACTACTTGGTATTTTTTGTTCTTATCTATTTCCCCAATCTCCATTGATAAATTAGGTTCCATATCAATTGTTATTAGACTTAATAATATTATTTATGAGTTCAACTTCTTCATATTCTTCAACCAATCTGTAAAACCATTTTAATTTTAGTAAATTTTCTTCCGAAAAAGAATCTAATAATTCACTACTTTCTTCACTTAAAATATCGTTTATTTTTTCTTCAACATTTACTTTGACTATACTAGCAATTTTTTTTGCAATACGCACGTCAACTTTTAAAATTTTCTTATAAACCTTTTTTGCAATAGCTATGTCCTCATTAAACAATAAGTCAACAATACTTGGAATACATTCTTCATATCCCATTTTTGCTAATGCAATAGCACTATTTATTTTTATATTTAAGTTTTTAGATTTTAAATATTTTAAACAAAATTGTTTTTTATGTCTTAATTTGAGTTCACCGATAATAAAAAGAGCAGAAGATATATATTTTTTACCTTTTGAGTTTAGAAACTCTCTTAGGTATGAATTTGCTTCTTTTTCATACTCATTAAATTTCAATAACACAACAATAGCAGCAGCTCTTTCTTTTAAGGAATGTGATTTTAAAAAAGGTCTTATATAGGATGTTAGGTTTATATCACCATAATCACCAATAGCCTTAATTGCTTCAACTTTACCTTCTCCATGAGTTCTTTTTAGGACATTTAGTAAGAATTCTACAGTCGAAATACCACTGATTTTAGACATAACTTCAATTATTCTAGAGATAACCTCATCTGATTTTTCATTTTTATAAAGTTTCTTTAAAGAATTTATAACTTGGTATTTTAAATAAATAGAGTCACTATCAAGTTTTCCAAGGACTTTAAATGAAGATAATGTATCAAGAGCTTGAAGCTTTATTGCTTTTTGATCAAACTCAAGACATTTTAATATATAGTCAATTGAATTTAAATCAGCTAATTCTTTTAAAGCTTTTAAAATTCTTACTCTTATTGAGATAGATTCCTCTCTATCTAGTAAGATTTTCTTATAATAACGAAGTGAATATTTGTGACCTTTTTGGGCAAGAATATCAACTGCATTAATCCTATCTATTTTGTTTGTTGAATATATAAGGTCATGGGCTGCAGTGCTTGTGTAAAGCTTTTGCTGCCTAAAACTAATAAATAAAGCTATTAATACAGCTAAAACTAACAAGAAATTAACATATAGCGTTAAGGCAGTTCCTTTGAAAGCAAATTGAACAATTAATAGTGTAATTGTTCCAAATACTGCACCAAGTGGCCTCACAAAACCTTCAAGGAATTCTCGTACATAAGGCCTCACATCATCTTTTATTGCATAGTAACTACTATGATAGGCATTTGTATGCAGTACATTTGTCATTGTGTAGTTGTTTTTTACAAAAACAGCAGTCATGAAGTTAAAAGATACAGTTAAACCAAAGAAGCTAAAAAGAGAAACTATACAGTGCAGTATCATAGTTCCAACCACCCCGAGACTTTTTATAATTCTACTTCCAATGATTAATTGTATTAATAGGGCTGAGCTACTAAAAACCATAAATAAAGTTCCTAAATCATGGATAAAAGCATGTTCAAAGCCAGAACCAGCATCAACAATAACATCAGAAACATTATGATATACAGCAGTTGTATATTGGAATTCTAATAAATTAAAAATTAACCACTGAAAAAACACAATTAAAGCCAAACCTTTTACAAAATCAAATTCTTTACTATGAAATTCTTTTTTCCATTTACTTATAAATCCAATAGGAAATTTTCTTTTAATTTTAGATTTAATCAGTGGAATAGATTCGCTTTCTGACTTAGAAAACAAAATTAACGGTATGATTAGAAACAAACTTGCAATCCATAGATATATGAAATTATGAGCTTCAAAACTAGAAGCCAAAAACATAACAGTAACACCAGCTAAAATACCCGAAATCGTTTCAGAAGCCTCAATAAAAGGAAAAGTACGTTCACTTTGCAAGGGGTCAAAAAGTTCTTCAGTATATGCATTTAAACCAATCTTAAATTGATTTAAGAAAATAGCTATATTAACAATCAAAATCGCAAAAAATAAAACAGGGTTTGTATCGTATAAAATCGTTGAAATAAACAATAAAACTCCAGATATAAAAATACTCCCCAGCATTAAATGGGAGTTTGGAACTTTATCTAACAAAAAAGAGTAAACAAATGCGCCTATTATTGAAAAAACTGCATTTAAAACAAATAAATAGGGTAATGACGAAATTCCATATTTAGATACAAAAAGAACAACTAAAACAGACCAGCCAATCACAAAGCCAAATTTATATAAAAACCTTATTAGCCAAGCAATAGATATATTCCTCCATTCATTAGGTTGAATATTAAAAACTTTACTCAGAAATCTTAAATTTTTTGTTTTTGTTTGCATATTTTTTAGGTATAAGCACCCTCATATTATTATACAACAAAACGAGAAGAATATCAATAACCCGCTGTTCTAACTCTTGATAGTAATACACTTGATCTGTAAACTCATTTTATGCCGAAAAAATTTTTCAAACCTATAGGGATAGGTAGCGCAACAGCATTGATAGCTATGACATCCTTATTAAGCTATGCCATAGGGCTTTTAAGAGATAGAATTATAGCTATAAACTTTGGTACAACAGCCGCAACAGACACCTATAATGCCTCTTTTTTAATACCAGATATACTTTTCAATCTTTTTATTGCAGGTGCATTATCTGCTGCATTTTTACCAATTTTCACAGAGTATCTGATTAAAGATAAGGAAGAAGCCTATAAAATAGCGAGTACTATGCTTACAGTAGCCGTGATTTTAATAGGAGTTTTGGCCTTAATAGCTTTTATATTAATGCCCCATATTATTCCTCAACTTTTTAGTTCAATAGATGTAGAAGGTCAAAAAAACATTATCAATATGACAAGGTTAATGCTTGGTTCAGCAATACTTTTTGCCATTAGTAATACCCTTGGGAATATATTAATGAGTTTTAAACATTTCTTAGCCTATTCTTTATCACCAATATTATATAATTTAGGTATTATTTTAGGGATTATTTTTCTTCATGACAAGGTGGGGATTTATTCAGCTGCAATAGGAGTTTTAATAGGAGCAACCCTGCATTGTCTTATAAGAATTATAGATGTAGCCACTACAGAATATAAATATAAACCATTGCTTCAGGTTAAACATCCCGCATTTAAAAAGATTATTAAGTTAATGATTCCTAAGTCAATAAGCTTAATTGCTTGGCAAATAAATCTTTATGTATTTGCAATTATAGGTATGAAGATACTTGAAGGTGGGCTTGCAGCTTTTCATTTTGCAAGAAATATCCAAAGTTTTGCAGTTAGTCTTTTTGGGATTGCCTTTGCTACAGCAGTTTTTCCTTTCTTGGCAGCAAGTATCAGTAAAAATTCAAAAGAAAAGTTTACTCAACATATTCAAAAAACAATACAAAGGATACTGTTTTTCACTATTCCAGCTGCTTGTGGAGTAATGATTCTATCAACAGAATTGGTTGAGTTAATATTAAGTGGAGGTATTTTTGACGAAGAATCAATTAATTTAACCTCCTTAATACTTTTCTTCTTCGCAATCTCAATTCCTTTTGAAAGCTTGTCACATATATTAGCAAGATCTTTCTATGCTTTGAAAAACACTATGACACCAATGATAATAAATGTTTCATCAATGGTTCTTATGGGGGTTTTAACTTACACATTGTCTCCAATTTATGGAATTAAAAGTTTCTCAATAAGTTTCACCATTGGTTTTATTTTCTACGTTATAGTTATGACAATTATGCTTAAAAAGCATTTATATAAATTTAAAACAGAAAATTTCATAAAAAGTTTGGCAAAAACAATTGTTGCAGCTGGTATAATGGTTATCGTACTATTATTAACAGAGTCATTAGAGTTGTACATGGCGGATAAGTTGTCTCATCTTTTAAGAATAGTTATTGGTGCCTTAACTTATTTTGCTATAGCAATTATGCTAAAATCTTCAGAAGTAGATAGTATTAAGTACATATTAAATAGAATTTTTAAGAAAAAAACATATGAGAATACTTAGATGGGGGATACCAGGCATTTTATTAATCGTAGTAATATTCTTTATTTACCCAAGGGCTAATGATTATATTAATATAAAAAAAATAGAAAAATACAATGAAGAAACCATTAAATTAATTGATGAAGAAGATATTATTAAAAAAAAAGAAAGTCCAAAAAATACTGAAGAAATAGTTATTAAAAAAGAAGAAAAGCCAGAAAATATTGAAGAAATAGTTATTGAAAAAGAAAAACAAAAAGAAGAGCCACCAAAACAAATAGAAGAAAAGGATCAAGAGAAAGAAACTCAAGCAAAAGCATATATTGAAGTTCCATTCATATGTCAGGCACCACTACAAACAGAAAAAAACTGGACACTACATGAAGAAAGTTGTGAAGAAGCAGCCATGTTACAAGCTTACCTATATGAAACAGGTTCTACAATGACCAAGGCTGAAGCTAATATAGAAATCCTGGATATGATAGATTGGCAAAACGAAAATTTAGGAGGTCATTTTGATTTATATGCAGATGAACTAAAAAGCTTTATTGTTCAATATTACGGTATCAACGAAAACGAATTAATCATTATATACGATGCGAAAATTGAAGATATCAAAGAAATAATCTCTAGTGGTCATCCAGTGGTAGTTCCTGTTACTGCAAAGTACTTAAGTAATCCTTACTATCCTCACCCTGATTACCATATGCTTACAGTAATCGGATACACAGAAGATAGAATAATAACAAACGACAATGGAACCAGAAGAGGAAAGGACTTTTCTTATACTAACGAAGAATTTGAAAAAGCAATGAATGATTCAGGAGCAGATATTTTATATTTTCAACTAGATAATTAATAATAATTTAAATATCCATGGATTTTTAAATTATCCCCCATCTTTTTGACTTTTAAGTCCTTAATTCTACGTAGTGTAGATAATTTAGAGATGCCTTCTCCAGCAATAACAGATTTTGCATTTCTACCAGCAATAATCACGGGAGACATATAAAATAAAACCTTATCTATCAAGTAAGGATTTTTCTTAAAAGCATCATAAAAAGAACCATGGATTTCAGCACCTCCTTCTACAAAAATACTTTGTACAGAAATTGAATGTAAATATTTTAAAAGTTTATTGATAGAAACTCTTTTTTTACCAAAAGACTTAATATTAAGCCCTTTTTTCTTGTAGTCTTCTATATTCTTTTTTTGGGCTAAATCAGTATGTGCAATTAGTAAATTAGTATCTTTAAAAATATTTAAGTTATCTTTCAAAGATAAATCTTTATCAATAACTACTTTTAAAATATTTTTATTTTTATATGGATTAACTGTTTTGAGAGTTGGATTATCAGCCTTAACAGTTCCAGAACCTAATATTACAGCATCACATTGACTCCTGATTAACCTAGAGTCTTTGCGTGACAAAGGATTGGTTATCCATTTAGATTCACCTTTTGAAGTAGCAATTTTTCCATCTAAGCTAATGCCAGCTTTTAAAGTGACATAGGGTAAATCATATTTGCAATATTTAATGAACTCCTGCATTAAATTCTTCAAATCACTATAAATAGGGGATTTTTTATTTAAAATTTCAACCTTTACCCCCTGTTTTTTTAAGTATTTAATGCTTCTGCCATTTACCTCAGGGTAAGGGTCCTTCATACCAATACAAACCTTTTTAATACCAGACTCTAAAATCGTATTAACACATGGTGGAGTTTTACCATGATGAAAACATGGCTCCAAAGTTACGTATAATGTAGCGCCTTTTACGTTAGTTTTACACTTTTTTAATGCAATTACTTCAGCATGATCTGATCCAGCTTTTTTATGATAGCCTTCTGTAATAATTTTATTGTTTTTGACTATAACAGCAGCAACAGGAGGATTGGGAGAAGTGAATCCCAGTCCTTTTTTTGCTAATGCTACAGCCCTTAACATATATTTTTCATTCATATATCTATATTACACCATATCTAAAATATGCCCCATACGTTCCTTTTTAGATTTAAGGTAAGAATGATTACGGTCAGTTGGTGGTAACTCTAGGGCAATCCTTTTAACTATATTTAGCCCATAACCATCAAGACCTATAATTTTAGTAGGATTATTAGTCATTAATTTTATGTTTTTCAACCCTATATCTACAAGAATTTGAGCACCTATACCGTACTTTCTTAAGTCAGGTGCAAATCCTAATTGCTTATTTGCGTCAACAGTATCAAGACCTTTCTCCTGTAAAGAATAGGCTTTGATTTTATTTGTAAGACCAATACCTCTCCCTTCTTGCCTCATATACAAAAGAACACCTTTCCCCTCTTTAGCCATCTTTTCTAAGGCCATATCTAATTGAAGCCTACAATCACATTTTTTTGATAGAAATACTTCACCAGTCAAACATTCACTTTGAACCCTAACTAAAACTTCATCTTCAGAATCAAATTCTCCTTTTTTTAATACTACATGCTCTTTTTCATCAATTGTAGTTTTATAAATCATCATTTCAAAATCTCCATAATTAGTCGGTAAGCTAGTTTGAGCAACTAGTTTAATTAATTTTTCTGACCTTCTTCTATATTCGATTAGATCTTTTATGCTAATTATTTTTAAATTATGTTTTTTTGCAAAAATACGAAGATCATCTCTTCTCATCATTTCACCATCTTCATTGGCAATTTCACAAATTACAGCAGCTGGTGTTAATTTAGCCATTTTTACTAAATCCACAGCTGCTTCAGTATGACCAGCCCTAACTAAAACACCACCTTTTTTAGATCTCAAGGGAAAGATATGGCCAGGCCTACTAAAATCAGAGGCTAGGGTATGATAATCAGTAATAGCTTTTATAGTTTTAGAACGATCAGAAGCAGAAATACCAGTTGTTGTCCCAATATTATAATCAACAGAAACTGTAAAATTACATTTATTAGATTCTTTGTTGTTTTGAACCATTGGGTAAAATCTCAACCTATCTGCAATATCTTCATCTACAGGAGCACAAATAAGACCACGTCCTTCCTTTGCCATGAAATTAACAGCCTCTGGCGTAATAAATTCTGCCGACATAATTAAATCACCTTCATTTTCTCTATCCTCATCATCAACAACAACGATCATTTTACCATTTTCAATTTCACCTATGGCTTCTTCTATACTATTAAACATAATAGAAAATTAGGAGTTCAGATTATGGCATTAAATTGCCAATCTTACAAATTCATTTATTGTTGCTTCAGATTCTTGAAGTAATTGCTCAATTGTTTTATCTGGATCTTTAACGAATGACTGTTTTACCAAAGCATTTTCTTCTCTAAATTTCTTTTCTTTGCCAAACATAATTTTGTCAATAATTTCGGCAGGCTTGCCTTCAGATGCAAGTTGCTCAGCCCAAATTCCTTTTTCTTTATCAATTAATGCGTTGTCAATATCTTCAGGGGAAAGAACACTCGGATTTGTAGCTGCAACATGCATAGCAATATTTTTAGCTAACTCTAAATTACCTCCAGACAATGAGACAAGTACACCAATTTTTCTATTTGTATGTACATAATCACCTAAATTCTCTCCTTCTATCAATTTCATATCACCAACCTGTATATTTTCACCAAGTTTAAGTACTGCCTCTTTAAGCTCTGGTATATCTTTATTATCTGGGCTAATTTCACCGTTCAGTAATTTATCTACAAGTAATTCACCTAAGGCTAGAAAATCATCACCTTTGGCTACAAAATCAGTTTCACATAAAAGTTGAATCATTGCAGACTTCCCCTTTTTAGATTTTATAACAACAGCACCTTGTAAAGTACTCCGCTCTGATCTGTCAGCAGCCTTTGTTTCCCCTTTTTTTCTTAGTAAATCAATAGCTTGATCAAGGTCACCACTTGTTTCTTCAAGAGCTTTTTTACAAACCATCATAGAAACACCAGTGCTTTCTCTTAATTGTTTTATTTGATCAATTGTTACAGTCATAATTTTATAATTAAAAAATAAATATTTACTGATTGGGTTTATCAATTTTCGTATCTGTTGTGTCAGTCGTGTTTTTATTTACCTCTTGATTCTCAGTATTTTTCTCTACTTCACTGTCAGAATCTTTTTCTGGAACTTTACCTGTAAGTTTTTTGAAAATATAGTCTTCAGGAATTTTATTTACCAGGTCAGATATTAATGGGATTGCTGTAGTTTTCATCTTAAATGCAGAAATCAAACATACTACATGTAACATCAGAACTATACCAAGAAGCATCAAACTAATCGTCCCAAACACCAAACTTACTAAAAGAGTTACAATCCAAAAGCCAAACAAAACAAGGCCTTGTCTTGCATGATATAAAACAAATTTATCATGTATCATTCTGATGGAAGCAAGTATGCAGATAACAATATTAAACACAGGTATGTAACAACTCATTGCCCATTTTCTTTCTTTAGAAAGATTAGACACTTTTTCTTTGATGTCAGAAATAGGGTTTTGTTTAGGGTTTTGTTTAGGATTTTCAGGCATTATTTTTTAGATTTACCAGACTCATTAATAACCTCAGTAACTCTTTGAATAAAATAAGTCAAAGATGTAATTGCATCATCATTACCAGGAATAGGAAAATCTATCTCATCAGGATCAGAATTAGAATCAACAATTCCTATAACAGGTATACCTAATTTACGAGCTTCTTGAACAACAATGTTATCCCTGACAACATCTACAACAAAAACAGCGTCAGGTTTAGATTTCATATTCTGAACACCCCCCAAGGAGTTTTCCAGCTTAGCAATCGTCTTATTAAGTTTTGCAGATTCTTTTTTTGTATATTTCTCAAAATCACCAGTAGCTTTTTGTTCTTTTAGATCTGCAAGATATTTTATTCTTGTTTTAATAGTTGAAAAATTCGTAAGTAAACCCGGAATCCATTTAGCATTAACATAGGGCATTCTACATGCCTTAGCAGATTCTTCAATTAAAGTCATAGATTGAGGTTTTGTGCTGACAAAAAGCACAGTTTTACCTTCATTAGCAATTTTACTAACAAAAGCCAAAGCATCTTTTAGATACTTAACAGTTTTCTCTAAATCAATAATATGAACCCCATTCCTTTCTCCATGGAGATATCTTTTCATCCTAGGGTTCCATTTATGTTTTTTATGGCCAATGTGGATGCCATTATCAAACAATACTTGAAAATCAGTTTTTGTAGTCATAATCCTTATGGTTTACACTTCTCTCTTATTAATTTGCGTCATGCCCGAAGTAGGGGAGGATTTCGCAATTTAAAAGAGAAGCTTGATATAATAAAAAGTTAAAGTTAATCTAATGAAAAGAGGTGTTAATTGCAAGTTAAAAAGTAAAAATGGAAAATCTAGAAAAAATAAGAAATAAAATAAATGAAATAGATCAGAAGATCTTCAGTTTATTAGAAGAACGAAAAGAACAAATCAAAAAGATAAGAAAAATCAAAAAAATACTGAATAAACCTATAGAAGACTCTCAAAGAGAAAGTTTTATACTTCAACAAGCAAAAGGAGAATATGAAAAAGAAATATTTCTAAAAATAATAGAGGAATCAAGAAAGCTACAAGAGTAATCTTTACCCAAAATCAAAAAAATGATATAATGTTATTAATAAAAAAAATAAAAAATGCCTGAGGAAAACAGATCAACAAAAATTACAATCACAATCCCAAAAGAATCTTATTTTATATCTGGAATTAGAGATTTTACTCTGAATTTAATAAAAAACACTACTAGTTTTTCAGAAAAATGGGCTTTTAGATTTCAATCTGTAGTAGATGAACTCTGCAATAACGCTATTGAATACGGGTCAACAGAAGGAAGTGAGATTAGAATTACTTATGTATATGAAAAAGATAATTACGCTGAAGTTTTAGTAGAAGATACCGGTACAGGCGAATCAGCAATGAAAGCAGCAGAACTTAAAAAACTTTTCGAGGAAAGAAGAGAGCCAGGTTATGCATTTACAGGAATTAGAGGAAGAGGCTTGATAAAAATAGTAGGAGAATGGACCGATGAAATAGATTTTACAGATGCTGAACAAGGGGGTATCTTAGTTAGGGTAAGAAAATACCTCAAAAATTCAAGACGAAATGAAAATAAAATAAAAACTCCTGATAACAATTTAATTTCTAAATAAACATTCTTATGACTGAAGCAACTATAACAATAGAAGACTATCAAGTCCCTAATACAGAAAATATTATCAAAATTGCTAATGTTTCTGGCCAATTAGATGAAAGCAACGTTGATGAAAAAATACAAGAAATATATAAAGTTCTAGAACAAATCCCAACTGGTTTAAAGTTGATATTAAATCTAGAAAACCTGAACTACATGAATAGTAAATCGATAGGTTACGTAACCGATTTATACGGAAAAATAACAAAGGGATCTGGCCTGGTTGTTATTGCAAGTGCAAAAGCTAACATCATAGATATATTACAGGTTGTTGGATTAACACAGTTATTAAAAACCTTTGATAGCTTAGATGATGCAAAAAAATATTTATCAGAAACATCAGCAGGTGAAGCATTAGCTGAACCGCAAGCTGCCCCCCCTGCTGCTCCTGCAGCTCCCCCTGCAGCTCCTGCTGCTCCTGCTGCTCCTGCTGCTCCTGCTGCTCCTGCTGCTCCTGCTGCAGAAGAAACCTCTCAAGCCCCAACAGCTGAATCTGTAACTCCTAGTGAAAAACCTGGAACGGAAGGGGATACAAATCCACCAATTACACAATAAAAATGTCGGATAAGCTTGAATATTTTTTTAATAGCATTGCGCTTAGTGACAAGCAAATAATAATTGCCTCTTCAATATTTGCAGCAATACCTATATATATTTGGTTGCGCGTTTTTTTTAAAAAATCTGAAAAAGGTAGGAAGATAGTAGGTTTAGTTTTCCTCATAGGTTGCCTTTCAGCACCATTATTACTTAGCATACAATATTTCTGGGAAGATACAGACTTTGACTTAGCAGTTTTGATAGAAAGCAATATAGGAAACCCGTTAACAATGTGGGCTGT
>Ga0310122_10001507_pt1 | contig 14805 bp, 12 predicted proteins | sample CB6_Bottom_1051__FD_203503 | JGI IMG/M metagenome (GOLD analysis project Ga0310122, IMG submission 203503) | Marine microbial communities from Western Arctic Ocean, Canada - CB6_Bottom_1051 | ecosystem: Environmental > Aquatic > Marine > Oceanic | place: Canada: Western Arctic Ocean | collected...
TTATTTGGCTGAGGTTTATTGATTATTAATAAATTCATGCTATATTAACTGTCATGAATAATGATGATATTTTAAGACAATTTTTAGAGAGACTTTCTTTTACTTTTGATGGAAAAACTTTTAATTTCCCTTTTCCAGAAGAATCAGCAGAAGAAAGGATGCGTTTACGCACTTCACATCGAAATGAAAGATTTATTTATAAAAATAAATCTGCTGCAGATTCAAAGCCTTTATTAAGTATTTATTCACCAGATAAACCATATAAAATTTATCCTCTTGATTATTGGTTTTCTGATAAATGGGATCCTCTTTATTATGGCAGAGATTTTGATTTTAATAGACCATTTTTTGATCAATTTCATGAATTATCTTTAGCTGTGCCTAGAGCTAATATGGTTACGATGCAAAATGAAAATTCTGATTATACAACTGGAACTGGGTTTTGTAAGAATTGTTATTTAATTAATTCTTCTGAGCATTGTGAGGATTGTTATTATGGAAAACTTTTGCAGAATTCTAAGAATTGTGTGGATAGTTCCTATGTTTATGATTCTGAAATTCTTTATCAATGTTTTAATGTAAGAAAATTATATAGTTGTTTTTATGTTTATAATTCAAGTAATTCTAATGATTGTTATTTTTGTGATAACGTGAGTAATTGTAGAAATTGTTTTCTTTCTGTCGATTTGAATGGTAAAGAGTATTATTTTATGAATGAGAAATGTTCTTCTAAGGAAGATTATGAGCAGAAAATTCAAGAATTTTTTGGGAGTTATTCAAAAATCCAAAAAGCTTTAGAAGTTTTTAATGATATACGGAAAAAACGTATTTATAAATATGCTGAAATTATGAATTGCGAAAATTCGGTAGGGGACTTTATTAAAAATAGTAAAAATTGTTTGAATTGTTATGATGTTGTTGATAGTGAAGATTGCTTGAATTTACAGGTTGGTATGAAGGTGAAAGATATTTATGATTCTTCAAATATGTATGTAGGTCCAGAACTTTCTTATCAAACTTTGGGTGTTATTGAGACTTTTAATGTTCATTTTTCTTTGTATCAATTTAATTCTAGCGATATTTTTTATAGTGATAGTTGTTATAATTCTAAGAATTGTTTTGCTTGTATTTCTTTGAATAAAAAAGAATATTGTATTTTTAATAAGCAATATAGCAAAGAAGAATATGAAAAATTAGTGGCAAGAATCATAGAACATATGATTAAAACAGCTGAATGGGGTAAGTTTTTCCCGTCAGAATTATCACCTTTTGGATATAATGAAACCTTAGCTAATGAATATTTGCCACTTGAAAAAGAGGAGGCTATAGCTAAAGGTTATAAATGGAGTGATTATGAAAAACCAGAATCAGAATTTGATCAAGTTTTTAAGGCTAATCAGTTACCAGATACTATTAATGAGGTAGGAGATGAAATTTTAAATTCAGTAATTGAATGTGAACGGAGTTCTAAAAATTTCAAAATTACAGCTCAAGAATTAAGGTTTTATCGAAGAAATAAACTACCTTTACCCCATATTCATCCAGATCTTAGATATAATCAGAGGATTCAGTTAAGAAAGCCACGTCGAACATGGTCAAGACCATGTATGAAATGTTCTACTTTAGTAGAAAGTGTTTTTGACACTGAAAGCAAAGAAACGGTTTATTGCGAAAAATGTTATTTAGCAGAGGTTTATTAAAAACATTACTTTGCTACAAAGGCAGTTGCACCTAACCAGGCGAGATTGAAAATTGAACGCATTGATTTGGCTAGAGTAGGACTTTCTATTATTAAGCCCATTACTTCATCAGGGTTTAATGAAACAACAGCAACCTTATTTTCATAAATTGAAATGTCGTTTTCGAAGTAAAATTCTTCGTTATTTACTAAAAGGATTTCAACCAAATTTTTATCATAATTTGGAGGATAGAATTGATTAATTATATCTGTTGCGTTTTCTGTTGCAGGTGAAATGTTACGTGTTTTAATTCCTTTTTCTATTTTTTGTTGGCAATAATTTTTAAAATAATCTTTAAACAAAGCTCCTAAAGTTTTTATATTTGTGTAACCTAATAATTCATCTTTTGTTGTTAGGATATCTTCAAAAATTATTTTAACTCCTTCAATACCTTCATAAAAACGTATTTTTGGTTTTAAGGCGCTAGTATTGGCGATAGATAATAATTGAGGAATTAATTCTTTTGCTTTGGTGAATTTTTCTTCTTGAATATTGGCTATAACTTGAGGTGGTTCAGCATTAAACCAAAGTATTTTACCTTTATTAAATGAGTTTATAAATCCTTTCTTTTTAAGGTTATTTAAAGTGTGGTAGCAGGTGGCACGGTTGATTCCTGCCTTTCTGGCAATATTGCTAGCATAAGAGCCTCCTAATTCTAATATAGCAATGTAGGTTTTTGCTTCTTCTGTGCTTAATCCTAAATGTATTAATTCTGCTAACATTATATTCAGTTTGTTGTTGAAAGTTTTCAACAGTTTATTTTTTACATATATACTACAGTTGTTTTAACCTGTTGGCAAGCTGATGTAGAGCCTTGCGTATTGTTGATTCTTCTTGACAGACTGTTGACAAAACTGCAGAGAGTGGCTATAGTTTCTAGCTAAAATATATTAATTAAATCATATGCAAAAACAATGTAAACAATGTGAATTGAAATTTGATATTCCTAAAGAAGATCAAGAATTTTATGAACGTATTGCAGTAAAAATAGGGGATAAAAAATTAGAAATGCCTTCTCCTGAGCTTTGTTTTTCCTGTAGGCATCAGAAGCGTTTGGCTTTTCGTAATGAAATGTTTTTATATCATAGAAAATGTGATTATTCAGGTAAGCAGATTATTTCAATGTATTCACCAGACAAAATTCATAAGATTTATGATCAGCATATTTGGTGGAGTGATGATTGGGATCCAATTGATTATGGTCAAGATTTTGATTTTTCCAAATCTTTTTTTGAGCAGTACAAAGAACTTCAAAGAAAAGTACCAAGAACAAGTTTGAACAATATTAATGCTGAGAATAGTGATTATTCTAATCTTGCTTTAAATAACAAGAATTGCTATTTGATTTTTACTGCGGATGATAATGAAAACTGTGCTTATTTACGCTTTAGTGATCGGAATTATCGTTGCTACGATTCGGATAGAACTTATGATTCAACTGATTGTTATGAATCCATAGACATGGAGAAGTGTAATGGCTGTAGCTATTCCCAAAAATGTATTAATTCCAGTGCGCTTTTTATGTGTTATAACATGATTGGTTGTCACGACTGTATTGGATCAGCTAATTTGAGGAGTAAGCAATATTATATTTTTAATAAGAGTTATAGTCGTGAAGAATATGAAAAAAAGAAGACAGAAATGCTTCTTCCAAGTTATTTTGGTCTAAAAAAATTGAGTGAGCAGTATTTAGAATTTTTAAAGAAACAGCCACGTAAGTATTTGGAATTAGTTAATTGTGAAGATTCTTTAGGTGATTATTTGCGTGATTGTAAGAATGCTAAACAGTGTTATCACTGTGTTGGATTGGAGGATTGTAAGTATATGATTAATTGTTACTTTGCTAAGGATTGTTATGACTGGGATTTTGTTGGGGCAAAAGGTAGTGAACTCTGTCACGAGATGTCTAGTTGTGCGTATTGCATGGTAAATTGTCATTTTTGTAGTGCTTGTTGGGAAAATTGTAGCGATATGTATTACGCTGAGCTTTGTTTGAATTCCAAGAATTTATTTGGCTGTATTGCTTTGAGACATAAGCAATATTGTATTTTAAATAAGCAATATTCAAGAGAAGAATATGAGGAAATTTTGCCACGTATTATTGAACACATGAAAAAAACAGGTGAGTGGGGTGAATTTTTTCCAATTGAACTTTCAACTTTTGCCTATAATGAAACAGTAGCAGCAGAATATTTTCCTTTAGATAAGGCTGATATTAAGAAGCATGGATGGTCTTGGATTGATGATGAAACTGAAAAAATGTATAGTGGTCCAGAATATGAAATCCCAGATGATATTAAGGATGTTGGTGATGATATTTGTAAAAAGATTTTAATATGTGAGGAGACTGGAAAACCTTTTAAAATTATTCCACAAGAACTTAAATTTTGTAAAATAAAAGGTTTACCGTTGCCACGTATAGCACATATGCAAAGACATAAAAACCGTATGAAATTGCAGAATCCATGGACTTTGGAGGAAAGAAATTGTTCTAAATGTAATGAATTGATATATACGACATATTCTGCAGATCGTCCTGAACCAGTTTATTGCGAAAAATGTTATTTAGCAGAGGTTTATTAGGGAAAATTAGCTTGCTTTTTTCCAGGTAATTGCTATACTTGACAGCTAGTAAATAATGTTTTATTAACTAAATTATGAAATATTTTCATGTAATTGTTCCTCAAGGTGATGGACAAAAGAAAAAAGAGACTATTTTTCAGGAGTTAATTGTGAATTTGCACAATACTGTAAAAAATGTACCCATTTCTATGGAGATATTTGGTTATGAGCAGTATAGTTATTTTTTCTTTGCTGTTCCTGATAATTTATTCGAGACAATGGAGGGTCTTTTATATTCTACTTATCCTGATTGTGAAATTAAGCTTACAAATGATTATGTGGATACTTATAAGCCTGAATCTGGTGAGTATTTTTTATCTGGTGCAAGACTTAAATTAAGATGGGGCGATGTCTATCCTTTTAAAACCTATGATCAGTTTGATGAAGATAGTCAAAGTAGGCTTTTTTCAGTGATATCTAAAATTTCATCGGGAGATAAGGTTTGGGTTCAACTTGTGATTAATCCTCAAGAAGAGAATGCAGCATATCATTTTAAAAGAAGAATTGTCTTGGCTTTTAATAAATTCAAGAAATTATTTAATATCAGAGATAGAGTTAGAGCTAAAGATGATAAGAGTATTATTAAAGTTCGTCATGAGTTGGCTTTGGAAAAAATTAAAAGTGAGCCATTTTCATGCAATATTCGGATAGGATATATTTCAAATATTGAATCTGAGGCTAAAAGAAAATTAGAAGCTATTATTAATAGTTTTTATCAGTTTAATAATACTGATATACAAGATTTGAGAGTTAAGCGTCTTAGTGAAAGAGCCTTTTTGCATGAATATAAGAATAGGAGTTTGAAATCCCCATATATGTTAAGTTCTAAGGAGATTTCTACACTTTATCATTTACCTAATTCTGATTTTGTTCCTCATGTTGTACATGTTTTATCGAAAAAATCAGAAGCTCCTCAAGATGTTCCTAAAATAGGGGCGAAGGATATTAGTTTGTTTGGAATTACTAACTATCATAATAATTTTGATAAATTTGGAATTAAAAGAGAGGATAGACGAAGACATCTTTACTGTGTTGGAAAATCTGGTTCTGGTAAGTCAAAATTACTTGAACTTTTAATTAAGGAAGATATTGACAATGGTCATGGTGTTGGTGTTTTAGATCCACATGGTGATTTGGTTGATAATATCATGGAATTGATACCAAAAGAGAGAATTAAAGATGTGATTTATTTTGATCCTGCTGATGTTGATTTTCCAATATCTTTTAATCCATTAGAAAATGTTGGTGAGGAATATAAAATGCAGGTAACTATTGGTTTTATATATATTTTTAAGAGACTTTTTGGTACTAACTGGACGGATAGGTTAGAGCATGTCCTTAGGTATACGGTTTTAGCGCTTTTAGATAGTCCAAATACAACAGTTTTGTCGATTTTGAAGATGTTAACGGATAAAAATTATAGGCAAACGATAGTTTCTCGTATACAAGATAATGTCGTTAAGAGTTTTTGGGTGTCAGAATTTGCAGGATGGAGTGAAAAATTTGATGCTGAAGCAATTACACCACTTTTAAATAAAGTTGGTCAGTTTGTGGCAACTAATATGATTAGGAATGTGATAGGTCAGCCTGTGAATAAGATTAATATTCGGGAAATCATGGATAAAAAGAAAATTTTACTTATGAAAGTTTCTAAAGGTTTGCTTGGTGAAGAAAATAGTTCTCTTTTAGGAGCAATGATTATTACAAAATTATATCAAGCTGCTTTAAGTAGAGCTGATATGAAAGAGGAAGAGAGAGAAGATTTCTATTTCTATGTAGATGAGTTCCAGAATTTTGCTACAGATACTTTTTCTGAAATTTTATCAGAGGCAAGAAAATATCGTCTTAATTTGACGATTGCCCATCAATATATGGGGCAATTATCTGATTTAGTGCAAAAAACAGTGTTTGGTAATGTTGGTTCTATTATTAACTTTAGAGTAGGAGCTGATGATGCAACAGTTTTAGCTGAAGAATATACGCCTATTTTTAAAGAGAGAGATATTATTAATCTTGGTGTTAGAGAGTTTTACTGCAAAATGTCTGTAAATGGTGAAATTAGAGAGGCTTTCTCTGCAAGAACAATCAATGTTCCTAAGGTAGAAAAGCATTATGTTGATGAGATTATTGAACATTCTCGAAAGACTTATTGTGTTCCAAGAAAAGAGGTTGAAGAGCTTCTAAATAAATGGGATGAATCTGGTGAGTTTGAAGATTTACAGCCTGAAGAGGAACCAGAGTTTGAAGAACCGTTGATTTAAGTATTTAAAGCTTTTATGACTTATAATATTTTTCTACTTTTTCGATCATTTCTTTTTTCTTTTCTTCATCCAAGAAGCTGGCAGTAAATGAGTTTTTGGCTAATTGACAGATATCTTCTTTGGACAAGTTGAGTGCTTTTGCGATTGCTAGATAGTTATCGTTTACGTAACCTCCAAAATAAGCTGGATCATCTGAATTTATTGTTACTAAAAGTCCTTTGTTCATCATTTTTCTTAGGGGATGTTCTTTTAAATCTTCAATAACTTTTAGTTTTAAGTTGGAAAGGGGACACATTGTTAATGGGATTTTCTTTTCAACCAATTCTTTGACTAGTTTTTCATCATCTAGACAGTGGTTTCCGTGGTCTACTCTTGATACTTTTAATAAATTGAGAGCTTCCCAAATATATTCTGCAGGTCCTTCTTCTCCGGCATGTGCCACAGTTAGAAAACCTTCTTCTTTTGCTTTTTCAAAAACCTTTTGGAATTTCGATGGTGGATTTCCAACTTCTGATGAATCTAGTCCAACTGCTCTAATCCATTCTTTATATTCTAATGCTTCATCGAGTGTTTTCATTGCAGATTCTTCATCTAAGTGTCTAAGAAAGCACATTATTAATTTTGAACTTATGCCTAGTTTATTTTTTGCATCTTCTAAGGCTTTGTGTATGCCTTGAATTACTGTACTGAATTTTATGTCACGATCTGTGTGTGTTTGAGGATCGAAAAAGATTTCGCAATGAATTAAGTTTTGTTGATGTACTTTTTCTAAATAAGCCCAGGTCATGTCATAAAAATCCTGTTCTTCTATTAGTACACCTGCTCCTTCATAATAAATATCTAGGAAATCTTGCAGATTATCGAAATTATAGGCTTCTTTAAGTTCTTCTACTGATTTGTATTTAATTTCTTTATTATTTCTTTGAGCAATTTTGAACATTAGTTCTGGTTCAAATGTTCCTTCTATATGAAGATGTAATTCTGCTTTGGGGATGCCTTTGATGAAATCTTCAATTGAGTTTGTGTTCATGAGAGTGTGTTTATTGAAAGGTTGCAATCAGAATTTCATTCTGTTGTTGCAATAGGGGTTTGTTAAACTCGCTACTTAATGGTAGGGCCAAGGGGAATCGAACCCCTGTTTTCAGGATGAAAACCTGATGTCCTAACCACTAGACGATGGCCCCTAATTTTCAAATTGCAAGGGTTAGTATAAGGATAGTCTTTCTAAAGTCAAATATTTCCTTTACTAGATTGGTAGAGTGGCTTTTTTATGGTAAAATATAGGGATAATAAAAATGATAATGAAAGAAAACAGATTAGTTTATCAAGAAAGACCAAGTGGAAATCCAGATACTCAAAAATATACTCCACCGTTGAGTGATGATATTGGTGTTGAGTTAATGAAGAAACCTGATATTGATGTTTATCCTGGTGTAGATAAAATTCATTTTGATGAAGCAAAAAAATCTTTAGTTACTGCTCTAAAATTTATAAAAAATAATGTTAAAGTTAAAGATAAAGATGGTAGTGCTTTAAATATTGATTTTGATGATATTTCTCGTTATTTAGCCTTAATGCATAAAGAGACTGAGCTAAATTCTAATGATTGGGAAAAATCAAGAGTTGAAAAAGTGACGAATAAAAACAGGCAATATGGTTATTTTCAGATAGATTATTCAGCAGTTAAAGATATAAGAAATAAGTATAGTTTTGCTGCTGATGCAAAAATTTGGCAAACCTGGGGGGATAATGATTATCAGTACAGGCATGTATCCAATTGTGTTTATGGGATTTTATATTTATATAAATTGCGTCAAGATCTTGATAGGAAGACAAATTATAAAGTTTTAGGTAAAGATGAAGAATCTAAGAAAAAATTAAATTATATGATATATAATCAAGGTGCTGGTAGGTTGAATGATTTATGGAATCATTTTCAGCCTCAAAATTTTAAAGATTTTGAAAATAAATTATATAATCAATTGGCAAGTAATTTAGGAAAGGGAGGAGAAGAACCAGGTGTATCAAAACAATATAATCCTAATTATATTGTTGAATTTGATTTAGATTCAAGAATTCATGATTGGAGAGCTAGTAAGAAACTTTCTGAAGAATTCGTTCCAGGTGTGATAATGGCTTCAAATAGAAAAATAGCAGAAATGTTGGAGTATTATAAAATTGTTGATGCGATCATTTCTAATTTTTTTATTTTTAATGAAAAAATAGATAATAAGCAAAGGCATGTTGTAGGTATTTATGATGATTGGAATTCTTTGTGGGTTATATCTAGAAACTATGGTGTTGAAATTGAAGATATTAAAGATAGTGAAGGAAAACCTTTACCTAATAATAATATTAAAAAAGGACAAGTTTTACAAATTGAGATATAGGCCAAGTTTTATATGTTCCTGTAAAAAAACCTTAGTAAACCAAATTATCCTTCTCAGTTACATATTTCTTTTCTTCAGGTTCTTCCATGATGTTTATTTTGTAGCTTTTGTTTATATTATTGAATGAAGTTGTGTCAGTGATTTTTATATTAATATTTTCATTGAAACTTTTGAGGTCTTCATTTTTTAATTTAGCTTGTTGAAGAGAGTATCCTTTTTGAGCAATTTGGTTTGTTACTGATAAAAAAGCAATTGTTAAAACAATAATCATTAAGGAAAGAGTAATTAGTAATGACTTAATTGTTTTTTTTGTTTCGTTTACTAAAGTTTGTTTATTTCTTTTTCTACGAACTTTTGGTTTGTAATCTATAATAGGCATGAGTACATATTACTCAACAATTTTATATTGTACATATATCACACCTGCGCCAAGAGAGGCAATTTTTTTAAAGGCAGCTGAAGTTAAATCTATTACTCTTCCAGGTCCATAAGGTCCTCTGTCTGTTATTTCAACTTGAATAGATTCACCATTAGCTAAGTTAGTTACTTCGACAATAGTACCAAAAGGGAGTGTTAAATGAGCTGCGGTAAGTTGATGATAATCAAATATTTCACCAGAAGCTGTGTAGTTTCCTTGAAGAGCTGCTCCATACCATGTTGCTTTTCCAAATTCATATCCTTCTTCTGTCATTATTTTTCTGTAAATAATTTCAGCCATGTATCCACGACTCATTTCTTGATCTGGAGTAATAATATTATTTGAATAAATGTTAATTAAATTTTTAAAAATTGCATACGAAGTATATTTTGTAAACCAAGTATCTAGGGGAGTGTCATTTACTAAATAATCTGCTGTATTGCTGTAATCAATATTATCATATGATTCTAGGAAAATTTTTAAGCTTTCTACTAAATTTATTTTTTGTTCTGGTTTAAAACTACCATTTGGGTAACCATTTATAATTTCTTTTTCTTTTGCTGCTATTAAATAAGGTGTAAACCAAGCATCCAAAGGAGTATCTGTAAATGGTTTTTCTGCTATTATTACTTCTTCTTCATTTTCTTCTACTATTTCTGTTATTTCATCTTCTATATCAATGTTTTCTTCAAACATATCTTCTGTAAAAACACCACTAGCTAGTGTAAGCATTTTTAGAGCTTCAGCCCTATTAATATCGTCATAGGGTCTAAAAGTGTTGTCTTGATATCCTTCAACTATTTTATTTTCTTGTAGATAAGAAATTGAAGTGTAGTATTTATCTCCAAGATTTACATCAGAAAAACTCTGTGCTGATGCAGCAGGGAGGAAGCTGAGAAACATAGGAATGAGTAAGAGAGGAATTAATAAATTTTTCTTACTCATGATTTTAATTTAATGATTACTTGTCTTCTGTCACCATCGCCTTCACTATATGTTTCGATGTCTTCAAAGCCAGATTCCATACAATGTAAATGAACTTTCCTCCTAAAATATGGTGACATTGGAGGAAGTATTTGTTTTCTACCACTTTTTCTTGCAGCTTCTACTTTTCTTTCGGTTAAGGAAAGTATGTTTTCTTCTTGTCTTTTTCTGTAATTATCAATGTCTAGTAAAATATTGAATTGCTCACTTTGTGTTTTTTTCCAGGCAATAACTTTTAAGATATGTTGAAGTGCTTGAATATTGTCGCCATGATAACCAATAAGCATGCTTGGATTATCACTTTCAATGTTGATTGTATAGTTTTTATTTTCTTCTTCTTCTATAGTGACTTTAGTAAAATCTGTTCCTAATTTTTTTAATATTTCTATTAATAACTCTTTTAAGTTTTCTTCAATATCCATAATTATTTAGTTATAACTTTAACTTTTGGTTCTTTGGAATCTTTAAGTGGCCCTTTATTTACAAACATCTGCTGCACAATACCATAAGAAGTCGATGTTCCCCAATAGATTCCTACACCAGCTGGTAATGATGCTGTGAAAACTGCAATCATTACTGGCATCATATATGTCATCATATTTGTTGCCATGGCCATTTCATTAGACTGTTTTCCGTTTTTCTTTGATTTTTTTGCCATTGCAAGTTGCATTTGGAAAAATTGTAGTCCACCTATAACTAGAGGTAATACATAAAAGTTTCTTTTTGTTAAATCTAATAATCCTAAAAAGTTAACATTGATGTTTTGAAGACCTAAATCTCCATATTGAGTGTATAAAAGATAGGCATTATCAGGGTTAAGACCGCCTTTAATTACATAAAATAAGGCTATTAAAAATGGGAATTGCATTAACATAGGTAAACAGCTTCCAAATGGATTTACTTTTGATTCTTTCCAAATAGCCATTGTTTCTGCTGCTATTTTTTGTTGATCTCCTTTATATTTTTCTTTGATTTTTTCTAGTCTTGGTTGTATTTCTTGCATTCTTCTTTGAGCTTTCATCGCTTTATGTGAAGGCAGTAGAAGTAAAGTTCTTATTATTAATGTAAGTAGAATAATGGCTAATCCAAGATTGTATCCTGGAGTAACTGAGGTTAGAAAGATTAATCCATTATATATAGGTCTATAAAATAGTCCTATCGATAGTTTTCTAAATATTCCTTCTTCAACTACTAAAAATTCATTTGTGCTAAAAGTTTGAATTTTTTCATCAATTTTTGTTGTGAATTCGATTTTAAATATTCCCATTTCAGAGAAAAGGCTGTTATTCCAGTTTTCGTAAGCAATTTTTGTTTTTTGTCCTGGTTCTAAGATAAGGTCTTTTGCTTCTGAACAGTTTAATTCTGGTGAGGCATTTCTTGGAATCCATTCATTATTTTCTTTTCTAAAAACATTAAATGGTTCATTTGGACATTCATTTTCTATGAAAATAGTATCTTGAGTGTTGTTTTGAAGATTAACAGTTACAACCTGTCTTCTACTGTATTCATTATCTGTTGTTGTAAATAAAAGATTCCCAGAATTTTTAAGCAGTTCTGCTTCTTTATCTTGGCAACCTTGCATTAGGTAGTTTATAACCAGGAAAACTACCAGAAAAAGGAGAGTGTTTTTAAATATTCTATTCAATGCTTTCATGTTTTGTGTTTATTATATTGTCTCTTATGTCTTCTGAAATCTCTTGATATTTTTTTTCAATAATTTTTTTCTTTGGTATTAGGATGTAATCATTGTTTTCAACATTATTTTCTAGGTTTAACCTGATTGCTTCGTATATTTGTCTTCTTAATTTGTTTCTTTTTACTGCTTTTGCTTCTAATTTCTTGCTGATAATAACACGGAATCTAGAAAAATTCTCGTCGTTTTTTCTGTATCGTATAATAAAGAAATCGGAATTGCTTAATTGCCCTTTGTTAAGGATATAGGGGATATCTACTTTTGGAACTTTATATTTTTTTAGAATCATAAAAGTGCCCTATTTACTATTTGCAAAATATTCTTATTTAGAACCTTTGTGTTTACTCCAATGAACTGAAACAGTTAATTTTTTTCTGCCTTTTGCTCTTCTGTTTTTGAGTACGGAATCACTTCTTTTTTGAAATCCGTGAGTTTTTAGTCTTTTTCGTTTTTTAAGTTTTCCTAACATGGTTATTCTTAAGTTAAGCCAGGTGATTCTATATGGAAGATCTTATTTAGTCAAATGCTTTATTGCTTGCCACAAAGCCTTTGTTTTAGTATATTCTTTTAAAAGTTAATATTAAATTTATGGTATTTGAAGCCAATTATGAATTTATGTTTGTTGGAAGAGATGATAACAGTTTCCTTGAGAACTATTATTATGATCTTTTTCAAGATCACGGAGAAAAGAGTGGTCAAATATTTGTTAATCTAGAAGTTCAAAATAACCCTGTTGATGCTGAGGAGATTGGAGGAGTGATTTTCGAGACAATGCAAAAAGTCTTTTTTGAAAATATGGATATGGAACCTTATTTAAGGTTTGAAATTGCTCTTAAAGCAGTAAATAACGTGCTTTCTGAGTTTAAGGCTCAAAAAGTTTCAGGTTATGTAGGTAATTTAAATGTAATTATAGCAGCTATAGTGGGTAATGAACTTTTACTTACCCAATCTGGTGATGCAGAAGCTTATTTAATTAGAAAGAGATATATTAGTGTTGTAAGTGAAGGTTTAAGTGAAGGTTCTGATGACTCTGGAGATGTATTTTCAAGTATTGCTAGTGGAAAAATAGAATTTGGTGATTTTATTTTATTTTCTTCTACCAGGTTGCTTAGATATGTTGGTAAGAATGATTTAGCTTCATGTGTTAGTAAAAAAGGAGTTTTTCAAAGTTTGGAGAGCGTTAAAGATACAATTTCAACTGAAATTTTAGGAAGAGTTGCTTTAACTGGTGTTTCTTTTCAAAAAGCAGTGAAAGCAGATATTGTTGATATTGGTGCAGCAGTTGATAGAGCTACAAAAACTGTTTTGGATTCATCAGAACATCATGTTTCAACAAAGAGAGAGACTTTAACTGGTAAGTTTTTTAATATTTTCAATAGAAGTGCTAGAAAGCCACAAGTTGTGAAGTCAAAAACAGGATTTTTATCAGGTGTAAGCAATTGGTTTAGAAATTTTATATCAAATTTGTTTAGCAAAGGTTTTGGTAAAGATAAAATCTTAGCTGTTTTGATTTTGGTGATTGTTATCTTAACTGTTGCTATTTTTGTTGCAAAAAATAGTCAGGTAAAGAGAGCTGAGATAGAGAGATTAGACAATATTTTAGAGGGTGTTCAGGAAAAAATTATTGAAGCTGAAACCAAGGCTTCTTATGATAAAGATGTTGCAAAAGCCTTATTAGATCAAGCATCTATTGATGCTAATATGGTTTTAAATTCTCAATATTATAGAGATAAAGCTGGTATTTATTTAGCGCAAATTGAAGAAACTAGAGATAAGTTGGATAATGTACAGAGAGTTGAAAATCCAACTGTTTTAGCAGATTTAACCAGTAAAAGATCAGATGTGAATGCTTTAGGTTTTGCTATTGTGAATGATCGAGTTTTTGTTTTTGAATATAATGCTCTTTATGAGCTTGTTTTAGATCAAATTCAAGATCCTTTAACTATTGATGAAGATGAGTCAGTTATTGCTGCTACTGGTTTTGAAGATCGTAAGTCAGTTGTTTTCTTAACAAAAGCAGGAAAACTGATTGAATATAAAGATGGAACAATGTCTTTTATGGACACTGATGATGAGGCTTTCCATAAAGGAACAAAATTAGCTGATTGGAGTAATAAAATTTATATGCTTGATTCTGCAGGTGGGCAGATTTGGAAATATACTTATAAAGGTACTCGTAATAAGTTTGGTTCTCCTGAAGCATATGTTACTGACGACACAGATCTTTCAAGTGTCGCGGATTTTTCTATTGATGGAAGTGTATATGCGCTTGAAAATAGTGGAGATATCTTGAAGTTTTATGCTGGAAATAAGCAAGAATTCTATATTAACGATGCTCCTCTTAATATGTTCCAGGATCCAACAGTTCTTTATACCAATGAAAAACTAGATTATATTTATGTTCTTGATTCAAAAGAATCTAGAGTACTTGTTTTCCTTAAAGATTCTAAAACTGGAAATATAATTTATACATCACAATACTTATTTGACGATGTTGAAGATGAATTTAGAGATTTATATGTAGATGTAGATTCGAAAAAACTATACATTCTAACATCTACTCAAGTACTTGAACTGGATCTTTAATTTATTTAGTTAGATCTAAAGTTTCTTTAGCCATTTGATAAGCTTCATTGGCTTTTATAACGAAGATTTTTTTGCTACCTTTGGAGATTTGATCAACATTTTCTCCTTTTGA
>Ga0310122_10001508_pt1 | contig 14791 bp, 20 predicted proteins | sample CB6_Bottom_1051__FD_203503 | JGI IMG/M metagenome (GOLD analysis project Ga0310122, IMG submission 203503) | Marine microbial communities from Western Arctic Ocean, Canada - CB6_Bottom_1051 | ecosystem: Environmental > Aquatic > Marine > Oceanic | place: Canada: Western Arctic Ocean | collected...
GCTACCGGTGTGGGTGGTCAGTATTCGTGTTGTGCTGCGTTTCAAAGCGTATCCTCCAGGAAATCTTCTTTGTGATCCACGTTTGCTACAACTTTGTTAAAAGGATGGGGTGGTTCGGGCTCGTGTGTTATTTGCCGGACATGGTAGGGGATTGACGGCCCGTTGCATATGGCATAGGTGAAACTGGGCGGATTAGGGCGGGAATGGTAGGGGCTAAGTTGAAGTTTGGCAACGGCGTCTTTATTCAGTAGCGGAGCGTCGTCCAACCACGAGGTGCGGATTGAGTTGACGGTTATATTCGACCGCCGGTCAATCCAATTCCCAAAGAGGGGCGCTACTGGAGGTTCTTGGCTGGGAATTCTTAAACCGTGGCTCGGTTCATGGGGCTAATCTGAATGCCAAAACCAGGCTTCACATCAAAATTCACAATCTTGCCGGTGTCCAGCTCAGCGTTGTGAACCTTGCACACTTCCAAGGTCTTTAGCAGTCTGAGACCGAATTTCTCCACGCTCAGGCGAAAGTGGACATCGCACAGGGCGCGTAGGCGGACCAGCGTCCTCTCTTCAAAGCTGGATGTGTGGATTATCAAGATGATTGTCTTGCCTCGATTGGCAATCTGTTTACAGGCTCTTAAGAAGCTTAGAATGGACCTCTCCGAGCTACATGACGCCAGGTGGGTGAGGGCATCCACGATAATCAGGTGACATTCTTGAGGAAGCTGATTGATCTCCTCAGCCAGAAGTGATAGAGGTTGTAGAGCCTCGATTTCCGTCGCCTCATATGGCTCTTCCAATGGGATGATTCGCATGGCGCCGGACCGAAGGTAGTACCCCACCTCCAACCCGATGGATTTCATCTGGTTAGTCAGGCTTTCCTCCGAATTCCCGAAGGTGAAGTAGGCCACCCGGCTCCAGGTGGTCAGCGCCGCATAACTATAATGTTGACAAAGCACACTCTTGCCCGAGGAGGACGCGCCTTCGAACAATGCGACGGCACCGGGGGGTATACCTCCACCCAGTTCGATATCTAAAGCGCTATTGCCCAACTGAAAATTTTCCGTGCGGTTGTAGTCTTCCGAAGGTTCTAAAGACCGGAGAGCCACCTTAACGCTGAGGGCGAGATCTTCCGGGTTGCACGGTTTGGATACGTAGTGATGGACACCCAACTCCATGCCCAAGGACTCGCCTTTCGCTGCGGACATGGCGGTAAGCATCACCACTGGTATTTCTACCAAGTCGGGGTCAATTTTTAACTGGCTAAGCACCTCGAAACCGTCCATACGGGGCATGGCCACATCCAGAACGATGAGGTCGGGAAGCTCCGACTTCGCCACGGTAAGACCTTCCAGGCCATCCCTGGCTGTAAGGACTTTGTAGTTGTTGCGGTCAAGGGTGTATTGGGCGAAGCGCAGAGCGCTGGCCTCGTCATCTATGACGAGGATCTTCTTTGTCATGATTATCCCACTCCAGTTTCGCTCTATTAAATTGGCCATGCCTAATATAAAAGCCGGGTATTGGCCGTGTTTCTACATGCGTGATGACGGTGGATGCCGGTTCTGCGATTATGAATGCTCGTTTGCCAACGGCAGTGTAAAAACAAAGGTGCTGCCCTTGTTTATGGCGCTCTCAACCCAAATCCGGCCGTCATGGGCTTCAATCAACTGCTTGGAGATATAAAGCCCCAGACCGGTGCCCACGATACTCCTGGTCAAGGAACTATCCGCCCGGTAAAAGCGCTCGAAGATATGGGGCTTTGCCTCTTCCGAGATTCCGACACCTTAGTCTGTCACCTGTATCTGGATTTCATCTATGCCGATATAGGCCCCCACGGTTATCTCGGCGCTGGTAGGGCTGAATTTAACCGCATTACTCAGTAGGTTGACCAGTACTTGGTTTATCCGCGCCTCATCTGCTTCAACCCAAGGAAAGTCCGCCTGCATATCTACTTTGATTCCGATGTTGCCCTTCTCGGCAGACGCGTAGAGACTTTGTATTGCGCTATGAATCACTCCTTCGATGGAGATTGGAGTCTTTTGAATGTCGAAATGGCCGGAATTCAACCGCGAGACATCAAACAAATCGTCAATCAATTGGCTAAGGCGGTCGGTTTCTTGGTCGATGGTGTTTTGAAACTCCCTCTGCACTTCCGGCTCGCTGACCAATCCATCCAGAATCAATCTATTGAAGCCTTTGATGGAGTGCAGGGGTGTGCGCAACTCGTGGGAAATCGTGTCTATGAACTCCGACTTCATCCGGTCGAGCTCCCGGAGACACTCCTCTACCTGTTTGCGGTCGGTGATGTCGCCCAGGGACAGAAGATAGGCGGTTTGGCCCTCCCACTGCGTCTCATCCATGCGCATTTCCGCCATGCCCGGTTCTTCGTTCTTGCGGGTGATTTCAATTTCGATTACGTCGCCAGCAAACAAAGGGATACCCAAAGGTTGGCCAATCAAGTTATGAGGATCGCGGCGCAATTGTGAACTGGCGGCATGGTTGGCGAACCGCACCGTGCCGTCCTGATCCACAATCAATATCCCGGTGCTATTTTTTTCAACCAAGCTGTTGAAGCTGGCTTTGTGAATGTTCAACTCGATGGCGATGTCTCGGGCTTCGGCCACTTCCTCTTCCAGGCTCATCCGGTTGCTTATCATGAGGTCTCGGACCTCTTTGAGCCGCCCAACCGCTGCGCCAACCACCAGCAGAACGACGCTGCCTTCCATGCACGCACTGTCCCACAAGAATTCCCTGCCTGCGCCGGTAAAGTTGAGCAGCACGGTATTTACCGTCACGATGGTCAGCCCGCCCAGAAACCCGCCTTTCATGCCCAAACCCCAGCCAAGGAGGACCACCGGCAACGCGGATATGATGGCGGCCTCTGGACCGACAAGGTGCCGCGTGATTAGGAATAATTGGGCGTAAGCAAAGAATCCGACGGCAGCGGTTATATACTGGTGGTGGCTCGGATTCTTGGACATTTCCGATTCTTGGCCGTCTGTTGAGTAGGTGTCCTGTGCGTTTGATTGAATCAGTTGTGGGAACGGTTGGCCTAGGCCAACAACTAAATCGTTCAATTCGCCGCCTCTCCACTGTTTCGAGTTGGGTTATCATCCGAAAGAACTGATTGAATGAGATGGGAGCTAACCCAATTTGTCTTCCTGCAAAGCGGGTCGCTTCCTCCAAAACTGGGGACTGCGGCCCACATAGATAGACTACTGCTTTGACGATTGAAGGCGTAGGGTATCGCCACCCTAAGGAATGTGGGCGTATGCTCACCGCGTGGTCTGCCAAGTCCAAGGCCGGAAAATTGTGTATGGGCCGCCGATTTGTGCTTGGACCTTCTATGGGTATAATGACCGGCATATGACCAGCATAAAGGCACAGGGGAGCGACGCAATGGCAATCAAGGACCAGGGTGTGCGGGACCAAAGATTCTCGGCTCAAGAGTTGGTTGATGCGGAGAAGGGTTTGGTTGGGCGCCGGATCTACATCGATCCCGAGATTTACCAGAATGAGTTGGAGCGGATTTTCGCCAAGTGCTGGCTGTATCTGGGCCACGAGAGCCAGATTCCCAACCCCGGCGACTTCATGACCACTCACATGGGGGAAGATCCCATCCTGGTGGTGAGGAACAGCGCCGGTAAGGTAAGAGCCTTCCTGAACGTTTGCCCCCACCGAGGTAATAGGTTGTGCCGCGCCGACCGAGGGAATGCCAAGTCGTTCACCTGCTCCTATCACGGTTGGTCGTTTGGCAACGACGGCGGGCTGGCGGGCGTTCCTAATCTTAATGACGCTTACTTTGGCCAACTGGACCAAGACCTTTGGGGTTTGACTCCGGTGACCCAACTGGACAGTTACAAGGGACTCATATTCGGGACCTTCGACTCGGAGGCGCAGCCGCTTTGCGAGTATCTGGGTGATTTGGCCTGGTACTTGGATGTGTTTGTAGACCGGTGCGAGGGTGGCATCGAAATAGTAGGCGAGCCGCACAAATGGCTGGTGCCCTGCAATTGGAAGTTTCCCGCAGAGAATTTTGCGGGGGATATGTATCACGCCCAATGGAGCCACCTTTCGGCTATAACCACCGGGTATGGGAGCACGGCAAACCGCAATAATTGGACGGGCAACATCGTGTCTCCGGGCAACGGTCATTGCGTGGTGGCCGTCGGCCCGAATGACATAAACGTGCCGCCCGTTCCAGAGATTGAGGCCTTCGAGGCCAGCATCCTGCCCCAGATGCACCGACGGTTGGGTCCTCGTTTGAGCCGGATAAACCCCATATTCGGAACGGCCTTTCCCAACTTTTCCTTCAACCGCGCACCCGCTCATACGCTGCGGGTGTGGCATCCCAAAGGCCCGGAGCAAACCGAGATTTGGGTCTGGGCTTTCGTGGATAAAGCCGCCCCAGTCGAGGTCAAAGAAGCTATGCGCTTGGCCAGCCTGCGCACCTTCTCCGCTTCTGGCACCTTTGAACAGGATGACATGGACAACTGGCAGGGTTGCACGGAAACTTGCCGGGGCGTCGTCTCCAGGCGCATGCAGCTAAATATGCAGATGGGTTTGGGCCATGACGGATATAGCGAGGAACTGGGTGCTTGGGCCAGCGAATTTCGTTTGAGCGAGAGTAACCATAGGCGCTTTTATCAAGAATGGGCCCGGATGATGGGCTAACGTCTGTGGCCTAGTCTGTCTAAATCTCAGATTTCTCGTATAATTCTTGGACGCAAATCAAGAAAGCCGAATCAAATAACTAAATATGGGAGGAGCAATCTTGTTTACCATGAAACAGGTCCAAGCGGCGATGAGCGCCATGATTGAAAAGGCCATGCAGACCCCTGGAGAACCGGTGGCCATGGCCATTGTAGATGCTGCCGGGAATCTGGAGGCCTACGCAAAGTTGGATAATCTGCGCATCTTCAGTCGTCGCCATGCACTTCGTAAGGCCTACACCTCGGCGGTTTTGGGCACGGATTCCGGCGCAAACTCCGCAAGGTTACACAGCCAAGGCCGCAGCATCAGCGAACTGGGAGACCCACAGTTGACCCATGGGCAAGGCGGTCTAGTAATCATGAAGGACGGCGTAATTTTGGGAGGCATCGGAGTCGGCGGCTACCCCAGCGGTCAAGCCGACGAAGACCTGTCACGGGTCGGTCTGGAGGCTATGGGCTTGTAGGGTTATGCTGGGCGCGGTGAATCTTATATGAGGGCACGACGTTGTGGACTGGAAACGTCCTGCCTTCAATTATCTACCTGTAGACCGGTTAGCGCAGGCTGTTCGGACTATTCCTGTCGTCTAGCGCGAATATGAATAGGCGAGTGAATCACGCGAATCCGGACGGACATATTCTGGGAGTGGAAACAATGGATGTATACCAATGCCTCAGGTCCCGCCGAACGGTGCGGGACTATAAACCCGACCCTATTCCTCAAGAGCTAGTTCGCAGAATCCTTAAAGCCGGTCGTTGGGCACCCAGTTCAAGCAACACCCAGAAGTGGCACTTTATCGTTATCCAGGAACGAGATACCCTTCAGGCCCTGGGCAAGATTGCCACACAAGGCACGTTTATCGCCCAAGCGCCCTTGACCATCGCCATCGTGATGGATGATGCGCCCAGGCCCCAACTGGATGCTGGGCGGGCCTTGCAGCAGATGGAATTGATGGCTTGGTCCGAGGGCGTGGGTATGTGCTTCGTGGGTGTCCGTGAGGCCGACCAGCAGATTGCGGTCAAGAAGCTGTTAGGTATCCCGGAGACCATGGAGTTGATAACTCTGTTGCCCTTTGGCTACCGCGCCGACGTTCCCAAAGCTGAAGGTACCCCCCGCAAGCCCCTGGAAGAAATCGTCCATTGGGAGCGATTTGACGGCAAAGCGATTTAAGCCCGCTATCTAATTAGAGTGACTCCACAACTCGACGACGGCGCCTTCTATCAACGGTTGGAGGCCCGCCCACCATTTTTCAAATGCTGCTTTGAACTCAGCGTTTTCGAAAGCGGATTTATTCATTTCCTCGAGAGCAGCCAGAGTGTCAAAGTCGAATTCCCAGACTACCCGGTCGGTCTCCCCGCTGAATAGGTCAGTGTAGATTCTTCTTGGCGGGCCGCCCACCCGCTCCACGATGGGCTGAAATTCTTTTAGCTTACCGACCACGGCTCCGGAAGCTCCGGGTTTGGCGCGAAATATCCTCCTTTGGGTAATCATTGTTTCATCATCCTTATAATCGGTGGCAATGAGTGGTTCGGAAATAATGTCTTTTATCAGGTCCGGTTAGTTTAACCCATCAGACCAAGCAGCCGGACACCGTTATTAGCTTGGAAAGCAGCCATCGCGGAAATCTCTGGACCGCGCAAGGAAGAATACCTGCAATCCCGCCGGAGCCTGGGCATCACCAAAGAAGTGGCATGCCTCCAACAAACGCCGCAGGGAGATTTCATGTGTGTTTACATTGAAGCCGCTGAGAAGCCGCTGAACCCGCGGGAGTCATGGAGAAGATGGTCAAGGCAACCGACCCTTTCTACACCTGTTTCAATCAGGCCGTTTTGGCGGACGTACATGGAATAACCGCTTCTGACCCGCCGCCGCCAGCCGATGAGGTCGTTCTCGACATTTTCTAATAATCTGGCGAAGATTGGCTCCGGCAAAAATAGGGCTGCGTAGAAAGCAGCCCTATTTTCTATGTGGCACAAATTTTATCATCACTTGGCGCTAAGCTAACTCTTCAAGCAGCGCCTTGGCGTCAACCAAGTCGGGCGTGTCAAATCCCTCGGTGAACCAGCCGTATATCCCGGCCAGCAACTCTTTGGCCTCTTGAATTCTGCACTGCTTTTGCCAGAGATAAGATAGTCGCATAGAAGTGCGCAATTCCCAAGATTTTGCGTTCTGTTGTTTGGCGATATCCAAAGAACGGTGATAGCAGTCTTCGGCTTCGCCTTCACCCGGGTCGGACAACAGCAGCAAATCGCCCTTGATTCGGTATATGTCAGCTTCTCCGAAGCGTTCTCCTGATTTATCTACGTGGGCCAACGCTTGCTCCAGGATACTCAAGCCTTGTTTCGCCTGGCACGCCGAGCCCTGCGCATAGGCTAGAGAGGCTAGATGGTAGGCCCTGCTGACTTCGGACCCCATGCTCTGATAATCGCTCAAACCCTGGATAAGCGCCTGGATTCCAATGTCTTCAAACCCTGATTGGGTCCAAGCGATTCCCCTCACCAAAGAGCCATTGACTACCCACATATTGAAATTCTGCTCCTCGGCCAAAGGAAGCAAAGTGTCCAAGCATTCAGTTGCTTCTTGTGTTTCTCTGACTCGGCAATAAGAGAAAGCGCCGGTGGCTAAAGCCATAGCTTGAGTAAAGGGATGCTCCACTTCCCGAGCGATATCTATAGCCAATTGGATATGATTGTAGCCTCGTTCAGGGTAGCCAAGCATCCACTAGGTGAACCCCAGCCAAATATTAAGGGTACTGGATGGCGATTGGCCGTAAATGGTGGTTAGCGACCGCTCTTGGTCCAGGTCATAGTCGCTGATGCTCTGACCCAAGTGCTCCGCCGCAGGAAGCAAATCTCCCATGAACATCATTATGCAACCGAGTTGGCGGTGAGCGATTCTAAAACGGACGGGGTCCTGCCCAAGTTGGGCCGCCTCAAGATTTTGTTCAGCTACGGACCTGGCTGATTGATATTCGCCCCGCAACCAGTAGAAAGCGTGCAGGCCGTCCATCACCTGAAAATATTGGGGTGTTTCCCCAATCTGGTCTATCAACTCCCAGGCCCGGTGGAATGCTTGTTGTACATCCGATAATGCGTATCCACGGATTTGGACCAAGCATTGACCCAGCAAGGCCTGTAATGCAACTTCTTGAGAAACTTTGTCCTGTGTATCGAGAACATCTTCCAGGAGCCCCAACCCCGATGAGGTGATTCACTGCTTCGACATTCGCGGAGCGTTGCCTTGCGATTTCACCCGCCTTCTGCCAATAGGCAATAGCCAGCAGGTTGAACCTGGCCTCGGTGAAGTGGTGAGCCAAAACGTCATCAATGATTCCGAACATCAACACTTCATCTCCAATCTCCATGGCCTAGGCGCTACCGAACCGCTATTGAGTAGGCGTGGGCCTTCCTCCTCCCAGAACAAATTCCTCAACGATTGATGAACCTCCATGCTCTTACCTTTAGCGTGTGAACTTTGCTTAAACGGCAACCGTATTGCCCAAGCGGGACCGAGGAATTGAGGTCTGGGTTAAGGAGTCGGCGCGCGGATTATTCGGTTAACTCGGCGTCCTGAGTGTGCAGTTTGAAAATTCGTCAGAGGTGACAATCCGTGACAGTCCACCAAATCCTTGTCGTTTTCTAGAGAATGCACCATAATGAAACGTGATGTTAGAAAGCGAAAGTTATCAAGATGTAAGCACTTTTACTAGCGGAGGATCGGTTCCCAGCAATATCTCCATTTCTCAAGTCAGGGTGATGGCCGTCCGGACCGCTCGGGCCACGCCGGGTCGTCGGCGTTGGTTTCTAAGAAGAAGAATGTTGTTTGACGTCCTTAGTGATTACGAGGACAAAGACAGCTACACGATAGTTGTCTCTTTCCGTCCAACAGGTGATTTCGAGGGGACACCGGGCCAAGAACGGTTTAGATTCTCCAAGACTGGAAGATTCCAAGACCGGGACGTGCTGAGTTACCCGAAAAGTACCAAGCGCTTCAGAATCAGACGTAAAACTGTGGTGAAGGGGCTAGTGGTGGTTTTAGTGTTGATAGGGTTCGGAATATTGGGTGTGGTGCTGGCGGGGGGAGAAAACTGCGAAGAAAACCCCCGAATCATTTGCCAAGATAGCGTCATACCAAACTCAGCCGACTAGAATTTGCCGGTAGGGAGAGGGAGTCGAACCCACCTATGCCGCTCGTCATGAGGCATAACCGCCTGGTCATAAATCAGCACGAGTTATCATTTATGTGTGCAGATTTAATCCGCACAGATTGCTGTTAAAATCTTTTTATCTTCCTAATAAACTCGTTTAAGGTGGAGGGAAGTCTTTCGTCCACAGACCTTACAGCAAACCTTAAAAGTTCCGGATTTTCCATCGAATGGACGTCTGTTAAGGCTAATAGTTTTTCCCCATGTTCATCAAGATATTTCCCGGCGAGATATTCATTACTGACATCACCTTCTCCAAAGGCGTCTATCTTCCCTGCCAGTAACTGTGACACGACTTCATCCTGAGAAGGCACAAGTGGAATTATCGTAGCCCCTAACGGTTTGTACCTGAGGTCTCCGTCTATGTGGGCACTGGAGGTAGGCGTTACGACTATTTTTTTACCCTCGAAATCGCCGGGACATTTAAGAATTTCCAAATCTGACCTACGTATCAACAACGATCTGGTTACAAGCATATAAGGATCACTCCATACGGCGTTTTCACCAAGATAACGATCCTCGTACTCCATCATGCCTGCTGCAGATACATCGCAATCGCCATTGCCGGGGGCTTCCCAAAGACCGGCAAAGTCCCTCTTTTTGATCTCTACCTTTAGGTCCATTTCCTCCGCAAACTCTCGAAGAACACTAATATCCGTGCCTACAATGTCTCCTCCATCTTCGTACGAAAACGGTGCGAACTCTGTGTAAGTACAAATAGTCAAAATCCCTTCCGATATTGTTGTAAACGCATCTTTATTCTTTGCCATAATTCATGCCTTCAATGGGTAAAACGTATTTCTATTGCATTTTAGCAAGTCAAAAGAAAGTACCGCCTACTTTGACTCCCACGTGCTGCAGACGCCCCAACAGGCTGCGGCTTGTGCCGGTGCTGTGATTTGCTTGCGAGAACAGTCTATGCACATCGGCCAAAGTAAAGGCAGGTATTAACCGAAAGGAAAAGGCCCCCGGAACCAACCGGAGTCCTACTTTTGAAGCTAAATTGACGTTGGCGGGAGTGTGAGGGAGTCGAACCCACCTACCCCGCTCGTCACGAGGCATAACGGATTTGAAGTCTCGCCCTATTCTACTGGAGCGTACTTGAAATTCACATTAGATTGCTCCGCAGGAAGTTGATAGCCTTCACACTCAAAAGGATAAGCGAGCACTCCGCTGGGGAAATCCGCGTCTGGGTCATAGCATTTCCAGTAAAAGAATGAGCCGGGCTGAACCCAGTGGAGATAGGGGGTACCACTCCTGACGGTTGGATTTACGAATGTATGTGTAACTTTGAACCGGAAGGGCGCCATAGAGTGAGTACCGACACTGCCAGTGAACCCGATTGGAGCCCCACGTTTTACCGAACGTCCAATCAGCGCATCACACGAACCGAATTCACCTATTCCTGGACTCACATAATCGTTAAATTCGAAGAAAAGGTGACCCACGGCTTGGATTGTACCCTGCCATTCTTCGACTTCGCCACAACTCATGTTTTGATTGTGACCAAGCAATAATGGCGAGGTAGATAAATGATAGGTACATACAATCATTCCTGGCCAATCGGGACTTTCAGACTCGAAACATATCTCCAAATCATTGAACGGGGCGTCTCGTTGACCGTCTGGGTAGGTCCGGTATTCGGCATTTCTGTTATCAAAGCCCACTAGAACCATATCGATTGGAGCGAGTACTGGGGTGGAGAGATTGAGCTCGAACTCCATGCTCGTCTTATTTGGGTATGGTGCGCCTCCCAAAGGACCGCCAATCTTAGGCCCAAGTGTAATAATGTTGGGGTCTGCACTCGTGCCATAAACCTCCGTTTGAGTATTGATGCCTTCAGCAGAGGCTGGCGGCGAAGTAATTGCGGAGGCGCTTGATTCTGGTACGCCGGGGGTTATTGTTGGGGTAGGGGCGGGAGGGCTTGGGGTAGCAGTAGGAACTGGTGTAGAGGGCTGGGTTTGGGCACTGGGAGTGGGATTACCTGCCCCCATGATCGTCCCCATATCAAGTCCAAACATGTCCATGATTGCCTTAGTATCTTGCGGGTACTGCATTAGGCAGGGGATGACGACGCCCAACTGCTGGGGGGCTATATCGCCTCGGCCACTAATCAAGGCGTTGTACTGCTCACTCCCCAAAGCTGTCTGAACGCAGGCGACAAGTTCCGGTGACACCTTGCCTAGTACCATCGATATGGGTGGCAATGTAGATGATGGGCTGGATGTGGGATTAGGTGCGGCAGTAGGCACAGAAGTACTAGTTGGAACTGGGGTTTCCGTAGGAGTTACTTCCTCACCAGCTGCTATTGGAGTAGGCCCAGCTTGCCCCCCTCCACAACCAACAGCAAATAAAATTGATGCTATTCCTGCTATTAGCAGACCAACCCTAAATAACTTCATTTCCTACCCCCAGGGTTGCGCGAATCCCCAACTTTTGTTGCTGACTTCGGACTTAGACGTATCCTGCCCGCTTATATTTTTCGATTTGATTCGGCAAGAATTTCACGTATTTGTCGTCAGGGGTCTGTTTCAACTTGAATAGCACCCTGATTCGCTACGGAGTTCTTCTGCGGTTTCTTGTAGTTCTAGGTGGTCTTCTCTGATTGGTTGGGCTTTCTTAGCCAATTGGCACTCCTTACGTCATCCACTGTACTTATCGGGATGGTAGATTTCTTGGAACCCTTGATTACTTGAAATACCTTCTTCCCTGCTTGGAACAGAACTGCTCCTGCCATGCGTGCAACTCAAAGCACTTGGATTACCCCCCTGGACTTAGCTTGGAACTCTGGGCGGTGATTGCCGGGATATCAGGATTCGACTATTAGACAACTCCCACGCCCGTGACTAATATATCCTACGACCCAATCTGATTTCCGGTTTAGAGGTTAACTACGATGGACGCTCGAGATGTCAACGATTTTTTAGCAGGCATAAAAATGGCTGTTATGGCGACAATTAACTATGATGGGTCGCCGCATCTATCTCCAAACTGGTACTACTATAACGGAGAACGATTATTTTTCGTAACGACGAAAGAACGGAAAAAGTTTTTCAACTTGAAACGTGACCAGAGAATGTCAGTGTGTGTGTATGAACCACCATTGGCATCGGATTATGTGGTAGTTCAAGGCGCCGCCACCATTGATGATTTGGTTCCAACGTCAGAACTATGGGGAACAGCCCGGCTAGTCATAGAGAGATACGTTAACGCTGCCGAAGTTGATGCATATGTAGAGCGTTGGAAGACAGAACCACGAATTCTCGTGACCATAACTCCGGAGAACATTTACACTCGACCAGGGCGTTGATTTGCTCTCTTTAGCTGGGGGAGTGTCACCAATCGGTGACAATGGGTAGTGTATACAATCGTATACACCTCAGGGGAGTGCCACCCAGCGTTTTTCGTTGGTTTGACCCCAGTCCTTTCACCGCCTCTATAATGCCCCCATGGCCGAAATCAGACCAGTTAAACGCAAAGGGAAGTGATGCGGACCGTATTGCTTGTCCTCATCGTGTCGTTGGTCATGGGCTGTGTTCCTGGCAATCCTCCAACTGACGCTAAGGCCCTATTTGTATCACGTGAGCTCGATGTAAGAATCAGCCCGAACAATGCTGGGACTTTCATGCTGAACCCAAGCCCGTTTGGGAAAGGTGGTTATTCACAGGGGGGCGAATTACTTGAGACTGAGAGAGGAGAGATATGCCTACTTATTTGATTCAGGCTTCCTACACCGCGCAAGGCGTTTCCGGGCTGACCCAGAGTCCCGAAGACCGGTCAGGGGTAATACGTTCGTTGCTCGAAGGGCTGGGAGGCACTTTAGAAGCATTCTACTATGCCTTCGGCGACTACGATGTGGTGGAGATTGTAGAATTGCCTGACAGCGTTTCCATGGCTGCGTTTTCCATGGCCCTCGGCGCCAGCGGGGCGGTAACCAATGTCAAAACCACTGTATTGATTCCTGTCAGCGAGGGAGTGGAGGCCGCCCGCAAAGCCGGCAGCATAGGGTACCGTCCCCCAGGCAGCTAGGCCTGGACTATGCCTTGGCCTACAACAACCGTGGTGATGCTCACAATTACCTGGGCCAAGATAAGTAGCAACAATACGATAAATACAAAGCCTGTTTACTGGATAGCCAATACTGCTAACGGCTTCGCCTCAAAACCCCGCCCACTTGCAGCCCTAAAAACAATCTACCAAACATCCACTTAAAGGAGAAATCCGATGAACCTCTGTGTTGTATCTACCTTTGATTGCACCGTTGCAGACTTCAGAGCCGCGTTCAAAGAATATGAAGATGAGATAGGTAAGGTTTGTTCAGCGTGGGAAATCGCTGAAGTGAACGAGCATAAGGCGGTCACTATGATGAACGTTACCGACAAGGATGGTTTCGAAACTCTTATGACTTCACCAGAGTTTATCGAGTGGAACACCGCCAACAACTGCGTTGACGTCATCTACTCACTTGAACAAATCGGTTAACTATAAGGTATCCATTGGGAAGCCCAACTAAGCCACTTTCATAAGCCGGAAAAAGCCTTTAGTATTCGCCAGTCAATCTTCAGGTTTTGGAGGACACGATTCTTTTTCACATAACGGCTCGGCACACCCCAGAAAACTGTCAAGTAGCACACGGTAGCGGTCCCAGCATCCCTAGCTACCCTGCCCGGTACAAAGAAGCAGGCGTAGAGCCCATTGCCGGTGGGTCTTGTCCACCAGCGCATGCGTCTTTTCTATTGGTTGAAACGGATGATATGTCCAGATTGACGGAGCTGCTCAGGCCAGCGTTGGGACACTGGCAGGTCGAAATCAATAACGTCCCATCAACCGAGGTGTTGCCATGATCCTGAAGCAAAAGCCTTTCAGCTATCCTTGGGGCAGCGGGTACGTGGCCGAAGAAGCCAGGGTGAAAGGGGAGTATCACGTGCCTACCCTGCAACTGCTGAAGTACACCGAAGGTGAAGCTGCCGGTAACGTGAGCGTTAGATTTTGTCACTACGGTCACGCTGGCAACTTCCGGCGGTCGCCGCTGATGATGTCCCCTGATGAAATTGCCATGATGCGGGAAGCATTGCACGAGACGCCGGAATTGCGGGAGTTGCTGCGGAGGTTGGTTGAGGATTAACTTTAGTATTAATTTGATGATAAGGGTTAAGCTGATTGGGGACAGTAATCGGCTTTAGATTTGCCCGAAAAAAGCGACCGGAAAAGAGACCGAAATTCCCACGACTGTACCAGACCAGATGGACGTATTAGGGAGTTGTAGGCACGAAATACCAGCAGTAGCACTTACCATGCGCTAAACAGAGTATCTAAGAAAACGTTGACATAGCTAAGGCCTGCTCGCTGGAAAGCCACTGCCGCTAACGGCTTCGCCTCAAAAACTCGCTCACAGCCAGCTGCTTATTCAAAATTGTAGCGGGCGGTGGCCACCACACCTTGAGTAGGCCCGAAGGTCGGACCACTTTCTTGGCAGGTGTAGGCTGCGCCCACGAGAAAAAAACTTGCCACCGTGTGGGCAGGTTGTATACATATTTTTTAGTGCTCTTTTAGGGTAGAAAGTTCTCCGCTAACACAGTGTCATATCATTTTCTCATTGCCCATTTCATTATTATTATACTTACCTGCATGAAACGCGTTGGTCGACCCCCTACCGGGCACAAGCCATGCCTGTCGGTGAGGATGGAACCCGCCATGCTGCAAGCGGCCCGGACGCAAGCCAAGGCAAAGGGACTGACGGTGGGCAAGTGGTTAGAGGGTGCTATCCAAGAAAAGATAGAACGGGAGGGCAGTAACGGCGAGCAATAAACCATCCCTAAGGTACATTGCCAAAGAACTGGAAATCAGCCCGGCTTACCTCTCCTACATGCTGAGCGGGAAGCAG
>Ga0310122_10001509_pt1 | contig 14789 bp, 14 predicted proteins | sample CB6_Bottom_1051__FD_203503 | JGI IMG/M metagenome (GOLD analysis project Ga0310122, IMG submission 203503) | Marine microbial communities from Western Arctic Ocean, Canada - CB6_Bottom_1051 | ecosystem: Environmental > Aquatic > Marine > Oceanic | place: Canada: Western Arctic Ocean | collected...
GGTCGGGTAAAGATCGCCGCCGTGTCGGCTTCGCCGCCTTTCGGGATCCGAATGACGCGTTGACCGGTATTGACCACGCGAAGGATTTCCCGGACGACGACGCGATCGCCCATCCAGTCGATGCGCAGGCGCATTTCTTCGATGGCGATGCCGGCGGTTTCGCGGGTGGGCGACATGATTTCGATCTCGACCCGCGCTTGTGTTGCGCCCGCTTCGAAGGTCACGCGTTCGCCGAAGGGGATCTCCTGGTAGCGGGCACCGATCAGATAGACGATGCCCGGGTCGGTTGAGATCTGACTGAATTGATAGCGGCCACCGGCGTCGGTCTCGCCGTTGGCGAGCCCCGGCGTGCCATCCGGAGACAAGGCGTACAGAACGATCTCAATGCCGGCCGCCTCGCCCGGATCCGTCGCGTGAACGACTTGTACGGTCAACGAGCCATCGCCTGGCGGCGGCGCCGGCGCCGCACCCGGTGTGCCCGGGTGCTGGGCGCTCGCGGAGACGGCGATGCATGTGAAGAACGAAACCAGGACGACGATCCACGCGGGCCCGAAGCCGGTCGCGGCAGGCCCCGTCCATCGAAGACGATTCATGCGTCGGCCTCGATCGCAGGCTCATTCACGTTGGCGTCGGCGATCTCTCGCTCCGATTTCTCGGGATGGGGCCAGAGCACGATCAAACAACCGAACACGAAGATCATGCCTCCGGTCCAGCCGAAATTGACCAGAGGGTTGTGGTAGATCTTCAAGGTTGCCGAGCCGTCGGCTTCGAGATTGGTCAGGATGACGTAGAGGTCTTCGCGCCAACTCGAATAGATCGAGGGGATCGAACTCGGCTGCTGCTCGAGCCAGTACATTCGCTTCTCGGGCGTCATGACCGCGAGAGGTTCGCCGTGCTTGTAGAGCGCGAGTCGCGCACGGGCGCCGCCATAGTGCTGTGCGGGAATGGCGTTGGCCGTCAGGTATTCGATTCGGAAGTCGCGAATCGACGCGGAGTCACCGGGACGAACGTTGCTCAACTGTTCTTCATTGAAGGCGGCGCCGGAGATTCCGAGCATCAAGATCACGAAGCCCGTATGAACGATATAACCGCCGTAGCGCCGTTGGTTGCGAACCAACAGGGTCTGAAGCGCGGTTCCGACGCCTTCGCCGAGTCGTTTCATGCGGCCGCGAACGGCCAGCGTGTATTCCTGCGTGACCGTCGTGAGGACGAAGCCGGCCAGGCCCCAACAGGCGATGGCCCAATAGCCCGGATCGAAGCCGAAGATCGCGACGACGGTGACGCCGACGACGATTCCCATGGTCGCGGGCAGTCGGAATTGTCTGCGCAGGCTCGTGATGCTCGCCTTGCGCCAGGCGATGAGAGGTCCGATGCCCGTCAAGACCATCAAGCACAGGGCCAGCAGTCCAGCGAAGGTATTGAAATAGGGCGGACCGAGAATTCGCCGAACTCCGCTCAGCGCTTCGGTGAAGACCGGGAAGAGCGTGCCCACGAAGACGACGAAGAGGATCGCCATGAAGATCCAGTTGTTGATGATGAAGCTGGCTTCGCGCGACAGGATGCTCTCGAGCTTGTTCGGACTTCGCAATCTCGGCAGTCGCCAGACGAGCGCAGCGATGTACGCCACGAGCACGAGCAAGACATATCCGGCGAAGATGCGCCCGAAGCTATCGGAGTTGGCGAAGGCGTGGACTGACTGAACGATTCCACTGCGGGTCAGGAAGGTCCCGAAGAGGCATAGGCCATAGGTCAAGCCGATCAAGACGAGGTTCCAGGTCCGCAGCATGTCACGCTTTTCCTGGATCATGACCGAATGGATATACGCGGTTCCCGCAATCCAAGGCATCAGTGAAGCGTTTTCGACGGGATCCCAGGCCCAATATCCGCCCCAACCGAGAACTTCATAGGCCCATCGTCCGCCTAACATGATTCCGATCGAAAGGACCGTCCAGGCGAAGAGCGTCCAGCGCCGTGTCGTGCGAAACCAGCTGGTTCCGAGTTCGCCCGTCACCAGCGCCGCGAAGGCGAAAGAGAAGGGCAGGGCGAAACCCGTGAATCCCGTATAGAGCATGACCGGGTGAATCAGCATGACGGGATGTTGCAAAAGCGGGTTCAAGCCGTTTCCGTCCGAGAGTCGTTGGTCGTGCGCGACATGCTCGAAGGGGACGGACTCGAAATTCACCAACAAGAGGAAGAAGCCGATGTTCACGAGCATCGCCACGCAGACCCAGGGCATCAGCACGCGGTTCTTCTCCCGATTGCCCAAAACGGCGACCGCACCGTAGGCCGTCAGCATCCAGGCCCAGAGCAGGAGCGATCCCGCTTGTCCACCCCAGAGTGCGCCGAGTCGATAGTGAAGCGCCATCGTTCGCGCCGAGTGGGCTGCCACGTAGCTGAGCGAGAAATCGTTCGTGGCCAGCGCCCAGAAGAGCGCGAGCATGGCGACCGAGCAGGAAGCGAAGACCAACAGGAGAGAGCGCTCTGCGACGCGTGTCCAGTCGGCGCGCTTCTGTACGCCAGCAAAGATTCCGGCGCCGATTCCGATCACCGACAGAAGGAGTCCCAGCCGGAGCGAGTAGAGTCCGATTTCGCCCACGCTAGATTTCGACGCCTGGCTCCGCCATGAGCCCCGCCTTCGCTTCAAATTTCGATGGACATTTCGCCATCACATTGTCGGCAACGAAGATGGAATTGCCTTGGGACATCACGAGCTGTCCTTCGACGACGACTTCCGCGCCGTCCTTGAAGAGGTCAGGCGTTTCGAGACTGCCGTATTCGACGATCAGTGTTTGTCCGATCGGACCCCCGGAATGCGGCGGGTTGTTCTGGACCGAAAATCGAACACGCTGGCCTTCGAGGTCGCGCTCGATCGATTCCGCGGCAACATAACCATGCACGCGCGCCGATCGTCCGACCATTCGGGTCGCCTGCGAATGAAATTCCTCGAGGCTCTGGAAATACTGAAACGACAAGCCCTCGTTCAGTTGAGTCGAACCGTACCAGCCGAGCAACAGGGCGATAGCCGTAGCTCCGATGGCGATTTGGGCACCCTTCGACATTCTATTCAGATCCGTCCGTTGGCAATTGCGAAACTGGGTCGTGGAAATTTTCGCGGCCATGAGCTGTTGTTGTGTGGTGGTGGTTGTCGTTCGCGTCTTCGGGCCGCCCGGTGGGGCGGGTCGGAGAAACAGCAGATTAGCGGTCGGTCGCTGGAGTGTCAAAGAGGGCCAGGCCAAAATTGGCTGTGATTTCAGTTACTTGGGCGATTCGCTGCCTTGACGTTCGGTGACCACCGGGCTACCCGGAGAGCGGATTCGAGGCGAGCGGAACGCTCCGTGCGAACGAACTGCTGTGATCGGCCCAGAATGGACGTCACATCCTCGACTAGAGTTCAGCGAGTCCGCCATCCGTCGTCACTCGCGCGGCGAATTCCCGATGGCGCCGACACGAGGACTGAGAGGGATGGGATGAAGATTCTCGAAGCGGAACTGATCGCCTCGGCGCCACACATCGAAAAGCTTCCGCCGTCGGGTCTGCCGGAAATCGCCTTTCTCGGTCGCTCGAATGTCGGCAAATCGAGTCTCCTGAACGCGCTCGCGCGCAGGAAGAAGCTCGCGCGAACCAGCAGCACGCCGGGCAAGACCCGCGAACTCGTACTGTTCCGTATTCGTACGGATCGCGGCGAACTCGGCTTCGTCGATCTGCCCGGCTATGGCTGGGCCAAGGTTTCGCGCAAGGAACGGGCGAGTTGGGGGCGGCTTGCCGAAGGCTATCTCAAGGGACGACGTGAACTCCGGCTCGCGATCGTGCTCCAGGATGTCCGGCGTTCGTGGAGTGAAGACGAGAGCCTGCTGCTCGAATGGCTCGAGACCAAGGACGTTCCCGGGCGAATCGTGCTGACGAAAACCGACAAACTCAAGCTGATGAAGCGCAAGGAGCGGATTCGCGCCCTGACCAAAGAGATCGGCAGCGGCTTCGGGAATCCGATCTCCACCTCCTCGCAGAAGGGCGAAGGTCTCGACCTCGTCTGGAAGGTCTGTTGCGAACACGCCTTTCCCCGGGATAGCGACTAGCGGAACAGATCGGTCGATGGATCGCGCAGCAGGGCGTCTCGAACGGTGCCGTCGCCCTCGAACTCGAGCCCCTCGATGGCGACGACGGGAATCCCGGCGCTCTTCCACATGAGCAGACCGGCTGCGGCGGCGAGCTGATCCGCGGTCGCCGGCTGGGTCACGATGAGTTCGCGGCCGGCGCGATCGCGTGAACCCCGATCGTCGCGGATGGGCAGCAATCCAGCGGAGCCGAGTGCCACGTCGACGAGACCTTCGCGCCAGGGCCGGCCGAAAGTGTCGCTGATTACGATGGGTGTCGATCCGTCCGAGTTTGAAAGCGCTTCGAAGAGGCGACGTGCAGAGGCGTCGGGATCTTTCGGCAGCAGTACGGCGACTTCGGGCCCGGGTGCGTTCGAGAGGTCGACGCCGGAGTTCGCGCAGACGAACCCGTGATGGGTTTCCGTGATCAGCACGCCGTTTCCACGTCGCACGATGCGGCGACTTTCCTGCAACACGATTTCGACCTGACGCGGATCACGATCGTGGGCTTCGCCGATTTCGCGGGCCTCGGCGCTCGGTTCGATGTCCGAAAGCGAAACGAGCCTTCCCTCCGCTTTGGAGATGATCTTCTGGCAAACGACGAGAACCGTGCCAGCGAGGTCGACGCTTGCACTCGCGGCCGCCTTGCGGATCAGCTCGGCGAGATTGGCGCCGGGTTCGACCTCAGGAAAGTCCGAGAGTGGCACGAGCCGTAGAGGGCTGGGCATCGACGTCATGGTGCGTTCTCGCTCAGTGCGCCTTCCAGCAAGCGCCGGGTGCGCGTCCCGCCCGAATCCGTTTTCAGGAACGCTTCGAGATCTTCGGGATGGTCGAGATCGATCGAGAGCGATTCAAGTGCGATCTCATGGAAGGCGACGCCCGCGCTGGCGGCGGCTTTGCGATGGCGATTCGCACTATCGCGACCGAAGGAGCAGGGGATGGCGTCCGCTGGAATCTGTAAAAGCGCCGAGGTCCCTCCATCGGACGACGGCGCGAGCCAGACGCCTGGCGGTTCGGATTGCGATCCCGCTTCGAGCAGGATCTCGAAGTCGGCCGCGAGTGCACCCGCGACATCGCCCAACACGATCAGCAGCCCTTCGCTGGAAGAGGATTGCAGCCGCTCGCGGCCGTCTTCGAGCGCCGCGTTCAATCCCGGTTCTGCCCTCATCAAGATTTCCGCGCCGGCCCGGCTCGCGTGCTCCGCAACGACGGGATCCGGGGTCGTAATCGCAATCCGATCGATTCCCGAGGTCTTTCCCAGCGACTCGATCAGGTCTTCGAGCATGGCGAGAGTCAGGGCCTGACGGCGCTCGTCCGGCAGCTGCGGCAGCAGGCGAGACTTGCTCTCCTCGAGGCGTTTCACCGGAATCAGCGCAACGGTCATCGAAGCTCGTCCGCGATCTCGAGCGCAGCGCGCGCAACGTTCTCAGAAATTTCGGCGCTGACCATGAGGGTGTCGAGTGAACTCGCTCGAAGCCCGAGCCCCTCGATCTCGTCCAAGAGTTTGGCGTCTTGTTCATCGAAGACGAACCCGTCGATCCAATCTCGGTAGAAACCGGCCACACCGAGGGCGGAAACCGCGACGCCTTCCGCGCGCAGGAGCGTATGCGCCGGGCCTTTGACAGGGGCACCGCCGATGATGGGCGAGACGGCCACAATGGGTGCCCGCGATGCTTCGAGAGCCGCTCGGATTCCCGGGACGGCGAGAATCGGGCCGATCGAAACGATCGGATTGCTCGGGGAAACGAGAATCGTTCGCGCCGATTCGAGGGCCGAAAGCACTGCGGGTGCCGGCGTCGCTTCTCGGGCCGCCGAGAGGTCGATTGATTCGACGTCGGTCGGTGCGCCTTCTCGAACCAGGTACTCCTCGAAATGAAGATCGCGATCGTTCGAAAGCCGAATGAAAGTCGGGCACGGATCGTTCGACATCGGCAGGATGCGCAGGGCGAGGCCCATGTCGCGCCGGAGTTCGTCGGCGATCTCGTCGAGGCCGACGCCCTCGTTCAGCCGAAGTGTGCGGTGGACGCAATTCGCGTAATCGGCGTCGCCGAGTCGGAACCAGGTTTCATGGCCCAACGCCGAGAGTCGATCGACGAGGTCGAAACGGTCCCCCTTCAGGCCGAAGCCACGCTGGGTGTCGATCCGGCCGGCGAGGGTATAGGTCACGATGTCGAGGTCGGGCGAGACATGCGCGCCATAGAACACCCGATCGTCACCGGTGTTGACGATGACGCTGAGCTCTTCTGGATCAACCGCGCGAACGACGCCGCGCAGGAAGCGTGCAGCGCCGACGCCGCCCGCCAGGACGACGACGGGCCCCGCGATTTTCTCCCCTCTGGTCGTCGCGGCCATGGATCTAGTTCCCGGGTGCCGTTTCGACGACGGCGATGGAGGTTAGTTCTTCGAGTTCACGCTCCTGCTCGGTCAGTCGAGCGGCGATGGCGCGCAGTTCGGGGTCTTCGTGAAGTGACTCGTCCGCGGCCCGACCCGGTTGGCTGATCAGGTTCTCGAGCATGCGATGATCGAGCGCGATGGCCTGGCGTAGCTCCACGATTCTCTGGCTGCGAACATCGGGATCGGACAATGCGTGCGGGCTTGTCGGGCCGTCTCCGCCCCCCAGACAACCCAGAATGCCCACGCCTGCCAGGCAGATGAGCACGCGGACCCTGCCGACCAGGCGCGCTCGGGGTCGCCTGTAGGCGCCTCCGGCCGCGATCCGGCTCATCCATGTTCTTCGAATCTCGAAAAGCATCAGGCGCGATTCTTCGGGACGGGCCGCGTGCCGTCAAGCGGTCGCCGGCGCCGGGATTGGCTGTGAGAAAGGTTGGAAACGGGGGTTTCGGAGTCCGCGATTCACGCGCATGCGGAAAATTCCGCCCTTCTCGTCCAGGGATCGTTTCGCGACACCTCCCATTCGATCCGTGTTGGGCACGAAGCTTGCGAACTCCATCGGGATGTTTCGATCCAAGACGAATACACCCTGCAGGTTGCGCGCTCGTCTGCGACTCGTCCTGGCGATTGCGATCAGCGTTCTCGCCACCGCGGGCGGAGCTTCGCCGGCGCGTGGTGTCGCGACAGGGGTGACGACTTCGACGGAGAGTTGGCGCTGGCTCGGATCGGTCGGCGGTGGCCGCGAGCACTCCATCGCCCTGGCGCAGTCGGCGTTCGGCGACGTGGCGGTGGGAGACCTCACCGGCGTGTCGTGGTGGCGAGACAATCTACGCGAGCGTGCCGTGCTGCCCGGGGTTCGCGACCTCGCGTTCGATGCGACGGGTCTTCTCTGGATCGCGACGAGCGACGGGCTCTATTCGTGGAGTCGAACCGGACGTCCTTTTCGCAAGCGGCTCGGAGGAGGCGAGGCCGGCAACCGCATTGCACGCGTGGCGGTTTCGCATTTCACACTGCTGCTGGCGACCGATGCGGGCGCGGTCTGGTCCTCGGACGGAAAGATCTTTCAACGGCTGGGCGCTTCCGCCGCGGCCGCACCGATTTCCCATGTCGCCCTTCGTCCCGCGCGTTTCGATCGATCCACCGGGGTTGCGCCCCTTGAATCGCGCAACGAATTCGGAAGCGGCGTCTCGACTTCATCCGCGGCGACTGCCGGGGTCGCGCAGGCCTGGATCTATGGAGCCGGCCGACTCTCGGTGATTCGCGGACTCGAGTCGTCCTCCGGCATGCGCGTGACGAGTTCCGAAACGGTGTCGATTGCTCTTCCCTCCGCGGGGCTCGGGATTCGTGAACCGGGCGCACCCGGGGATCAGCGCTCCGTCGTAGATCTGGTGATCGACCCGGGCGGCCATCATCTCCATCTCGTTTTCGAAGACTCGATCGCGTGGCGGTCCATCGACCGCCGTGCGGATTCGTCTTCACAGTCCGCGTCGGGCTGGCGATTCGAACGGCCCAATCTTCCGCCGGGCGCGTCGATTCGCGCACTCGGCTGGGCGGCTGGCCGCGTCTGGATTGCCACCGATCACGGTTTGCTGGCCGGCGACACGATCAGGGGGCCCTTTCGGCGTGCCGCGAGTCCCGTTGGGACGACGAACTGTGCCGAGATTCAAGCGGGGGACTTCCCTACGGCGTCGGCGCTCGACGCAATGCCTACGTCGACCCGCGCGCTGGCACTCTGTCGAACCGGACTCTTTGCGCTCTTCACATCCTCTGCAGGGGTGACCGTGGACGTCGACGTAACGCCAATCCCGTTTCGTTCTCCCACAGACCTTGCGCTCGTGGAGCTGCCCCCGGACCCGCCGCTGGCGGAGATTCGACGGCGTGCATTCTTGCGAGCCGGACTCACGGTCGGTCGGTCCCATGATTTGTGGGATCGGCTGCGGCGGCGCGCCTATTGGCCGGAACTCGAGCTGCGTTTCGATCTCGACTTCGACTACGACGACGAGCGCGACTTCGATCAAGCCTTCCTGTCCGGTGACACACGCTTCCTTCGCGATCGCACACGCGATGAAGGTCACAGTTACCACGCGGGAATCGCCCTCGACTGGGATCTCGGAGAGGCCGTCTTTCCGCTCGAGTCCGTGGATCTTTCTCGGGAATTGCGTCAAGTCGTCACGCTCCGCGACGACGTCGCGGACGAGATCAATCAACTCTATTTCGAACGGCAGGCCATTCGCGAATCGCTGGGCGCGGCCCGGCCAATCGAGCTGGCCGAGGCCGCGCGCCTGCGCTGGCGCGCGCGAGAACTCGATGCCGGACTCGACGCCTGGACCGGAGGATGGATCAGCCAGTGGCGATCGCTTCAGCGGATCGGCTCGACGCCGGACCGCGCGAGCCGTCCGGACTGGAGCCATCAGCCCGAAACCCATCACCCCAAATAGCCCGAAGAAGAGGAAGAACGAATCATGAGCATCAAGAGACTTGCAAGGTTGGGATTTCGAATTGGCCTGGTCATGCTGCTGGCGACGACGGCCCAGGCATTGCCGATTCTCTCAGAGGTCTACTACGACGCGCCTGGATCGGATGATGGACAGACCTTCGTCGAGTTGGCGGGCGTGGCCGGGACCTCGCTCGAGGGCTTCGTGCTCGAAGGCGTGAATGGAAGCAATGGCGTCGTGGGACCTTCGATTCTGCTCTCCGGATCGATCAACCAGGATGGACTCTTCGTCGTTGCGGATCGAATGTCCGATGGCACGTCGCTGGTTGTCGGTGCCGATCTGCTGGCGAACTTCGATTTTCAGAATGGACCGGACTCGATCGTCCTCCGTCAGGGAGCCGTGGTTCTCGATGCCATCGGGTACGGGGTCTTTGGGCCGAGCGAGTTCTTCGCGGGGGAGGGGATGGCGGCGCCGGACGTGAGCGCGGGGTCGAGCCTCGCGCGGGTCTTTGCGAATGTCGATTCGGATGACAACGCGAGTGACTTCGTCGTCTTGACGACGCCAACGCCCGGGGTCGCCGACTTCTCACCAGTGCCCGAACCCGGCGCCGCACTTCTTCTCGGATTGGGACTCTTCGGGCTCGCCGCGGGCGGACCGAAGCGTCTACACTGAAAGCAGGGAAGATCGGAAGGCGCGCACGCGGCGCGAGGAGGAGGTTCCGTGGCAAAGAAGGTCGACTGGTATTACGTCCGCAAGGGTTGAACGAGTTGTACTCGAGCGTCCAAGTTCCTGGATGCCAAGAAGGTCGTCGTCAAAGAAGAGATTCCGGCGAGTCGTAAGCTATCGGCGAAGGAGGCTCGCGCGATCGCCAAGGCCTCTTCGAAGGTCTATGTCGCCAAGGGCAAGAAGCTCGATGTCTTCGAGATGAAGGATGCCAAGATTTCGGAAGTGACCGAGAAGATGCTCGGTCCGACCGGAAATCTCCGAGCGCCCACGATGCGGATCGGGAAGATCACCGTCGTGGGCTTCAATGACGACGCTTATCAGCAGGTCCTGGGTTAGATCGAATCGCCGGCCGGCTCTCCGCGAAAGCCGGTCGGCGATTCGATATTGAGGGCGAAGAGCCCCATAGTCAATTCGATTCGTGACCCTTCTTCCCGTCTGCGGTCTTTCAGATTTGTGCCCATGTGCCCGATATACCAAGGGCAGCGAACTGCGTTGGCGAGTGGGGCGAGCGACCCCGAGTGCCGATCCTTCGCGATCGCATGGTATGGTCGCGCATGCTCCACCGAGGGGTGGACGTCCGCATGATTTCTGGGGGGGCATCGGGCACGCGATGCTGTCGGGCTTCAACACCAATTTCCGCTACCGCGGAGTTCTCTTCCACGTCCAGACCGAGGACAGTGGACTCGACAATCCCCACGTGATCACCCACCTCTTCCACGGTGGAAATATCATGGTGTCGGAGAAGCAGGACTATTCTCATCTCCTCTCGGGCGACGCCCTCGAACCCGCCGTCAAGAAATTGATGGAAGACCAGCACAAGAAGATTCTCAAGCAACTTTCGCGCGGCGAGCACGACGGAACCATCGGAGAGCGCCTCGGGCCCAATATCTTCCTTGTGGAGAAGGCGCCGGAATCCGAATCTGCAGAAGCCCCCTCCGTGACCGAGGAAGAACGCCCCTCACCGATCCCGACCGCATTTCCCGGAGCAGCGCGTTCTGCAGCCGTGGCCGAGCCCACGGCGTTCGGTCGACAATCGGCGTCGTCCGAACCGGCGCAGCAGACGCCGACCGCTTTGTCGAGGGTCTTCGGGGACCGAGTCGTTTCAGAAAAGCCGCTGGACGAAGTCGTGCTCGACTACCTCGTCGAGAACGCTCGGAAGCGGAGGCGACAGCCGAAGTGAGGCGTCGCCCGGTGAGCGCGACTGGAGAGAGTCCGGTTCGCATGTATCACGTTTCGAAGTCCTACATGGCCGGTCAGTACGCTTTGCACGACGTGTCGCTCGACGTGAGTCGCGGCGAATTCCTATTTCTGACCGGTGCGTCGGGCGCCGGCAAGACGACACTCCTCGAATTGATCTTCGCCGCGGAAGTACCCTCAGAGGGTCAAATCCTGGTACTTGGCCGAAACGTGGCTCGATTGGGAGCCGGCGCGATTCCGGCGCTGCGTCGGCGCGTGGGCGTCGTGTTCCAGGACTTCAAGCTGCTCCAGGAACGGACGGTCGAGGAGAATGTTCGCCTCGCCCTCGACGTGGTCGGGACACCGCGACGAGAAGCGCGCTCCCGGGTCTTCGCGATGTTGAAGTCGGTGGGTCTGCAGCACCGGCGCTTTCATCATCCGCTCTCGCTGTCCGGTGGCGAACAACAGAGGGTTGCGCTCGCCCGAGCCCTGGTGAATGAGCCAGAAATCTTGCTCGCGGATGAACCGACGGGCAACCTCGATCCAGAACTCACGATCGAAATCATGGACCTGATCGTCAAGGCCTCGACTCGCGGCACGACCGTCATGGTCGCGACCCATGATCATTCTCTCATCGAGCGCTACGGCAAACGCGTCTTGAGACTCGATGCCGGTCGCATCGCGGAGGATGTTCCCTCGGCGGTGCCCTCGACTGGAGCGGTCTCTTGAACCGCGGACTCATGTTGATCCTGATCGCGTTCGCGAATTCGCTGCGTGGGATTCGAAACGCGGCCACGACGAGTTCGATGGCGATCCTCACGATTGCGATCGTGCTGGTCCTGGCCGGTGCGGCTTCTCTGCTCGTCGAGAACATGGCGGGCGTTCTCGAAGAGTTCGGTGCTGAGCTTCGATTGACCGCATACCTCGACGACACCGTGCCGCCCGAGGACCAACGCCATCTGGCGCAGACCGTGGCGGCGGCACCCGGCGTCGATCGTGTCGTATTCATCTCGAAGGAAGAGGCGCTCCGGCGCTTCGAGCGAATCGCGGGTGGAGATGAATTGCTCGCCGGCCTCGACGAAAATCCGCTGCCCGCGTCGCTCGAGATTCATCTTCGGCCGGAGGCTCGAACCGCCGAGGGAATCGCGATCCTCGACGCCTCCCTGGATGGGCTGCCGGGGATCGACGAACTCGCGCATGGCCAGGAATGGATCGAAGGATATGCCCGCGCCGTGGCGCTCGCGCGAACCGCCGCGGGAACCATCACGATCGTGCTCGGTCTCGCAGCGCTCTTGATCGTCGCGAACACGATTCGGCTCGCGCTCTATGCGCGGCGCGATGAATTGGAAATCCTCGCTCTGGTCGGAGCCAGTCGGACGTTCGTGCGAGTGCCCTTCATGCTCGAGGGGACGATTCAAGGTTTGTTAGGCGGCTTGATCGCCTTGCTGGTGGTTTTTGGAGCCTTCGAACTCGTTTTGCCGCAGGTTCGAACCGCCCTCGAACTCGTTGTCGGCCGGGCCGACCTGCGCTTCTTCTCAACGGCCGAGTCGATTCGTCTCGTCCTGTCTGGAGCCGGCCTCGGACTGCTTGGTTCGATCACGGCGCTGGTCGGCGGCCGGACCGCATGAAATGAAAATGAGCGAAAGACAGTCCCGCATATCGAGAACACGGTCCGGTCGCCTTCGTCGATCGATGCACGAATCGACGATCATCGCGTGCTTCGGCGGACTGGTGTTGCTCGCCGCTCCGGGCCTCGCGGAGGATCGGGCCGATGAACTCGAAGGACTTCGCGATGCGATTACCGACAGTCGCGGGCGCGTCGGTGAGCATGAGGCGGGCGAGCGAGCAATCCTAGAGGAACTCGAGGAGGTCGATCGGAGAATCCGGACCGTTACGCGCGAACGCAACGAAGCCCAGCGCGAAGTCCGAGCGGCGCGACGTCGCCTCGCCAAGGTCGAGCCCGAATTGGAAGCCGCCGCTCGGGCGCTCGAGCGAACCCAGACGGCGCTCGCGAAACGCGCGAATGCACTCTACCGAGGCGGCCAACTCGGGCCGATCCGTATCATCTTCGCCGCCCAGTCGCTGCCGGATCTTTTGTCGCGAGCCAGCGCACTTCGCTTGCTCGTCCGACACGACGCAAATCTGGTCGTGCGTTACGGAGAGGAACGCGACGAGCTCGCGGCGCTCGAAGCCGTGGCCAGCCTGGCCGTTCGCGAAGGCGAGGCGGGGCGTACCAAAGTGGCACGTTCGCTGTCCCGACTGAAGACGGGGCGCGCCGCCAAGGGCGAGATCCTCGAGCAGCTACAAAAGGACCGGAAGAGTGAAAGGCGGCTCCTGCTCGAACTCGAGCAAGCGGCGCAGGCCCTTGAAGAAACGATTCGGTCTCTAGGCGCGCGTGGGCGCGATGGAGAAGAAATCGTTGCCTCATCGGGTTTCGCAGGCCGACTGGGCCAGCTGATCGCACCGGTCAAAGCGAAGATCCTTGAACGATTTGGCCGCGTCGTCGATCCCGAGTTTCAAACGACGACCTTTCGCAGCGGCATCGATTTCGCCGCGGACGCCGGTACCTCGGTGCGCAGCATTGCCGCCGGTGTCGTGCGATTTTCGGGTTGGTTTCGAGGCTATGGGCGGATCGTGATCGTCGATCATGGCGACGCCTTTCATTCGATCTCCGGCCATCTCGACGAGATCTTTGTCGACGTGGGAGATCCCGTCGACGAGGCACAGGCGCTCGGGACCGTCGGCGAAACCGGGTCCCTTGGCGGGCCGGGTCTCTATTTCGAATTGCGCCGCAGCGGCGAGGCGATCGATCCCGAGCCCTGGCTCGCAGTCCGCCCGCATTAGCCGGCGGCCCGGTCAGGGCTTCCGGTGATCGCAGCCTTCTGCTCCTGCTAATGTCTATTCCCTGCGGCCCTTGGTGGCGGCTTAGCGGCCCATTCCGGGCTGGAGTATCGGAATCCGTGAGCATGCAAAGAAACCCGAGCTTCATCGGCCCCTTCGCGCTCGGCCTGATGGCCGCCATCGTCGCGATCAGCCTCGTCGGTCAGGCCGCCTCTGAGAATCAGGGCCTGGGCCCGATGGGGAATGCTCAGAGATACGAGGATCTCAGTCTATTCGCGAGCATTCTGGAACTCGTCCGTACGAACTACGTCGAGGACGTCGACGAGCACGCGCTGATGATGAGTGCGATGCGCGGGATTCTCCAAGATCTCGATCCGCACTCGGCTTTCATGATCCCCGATGCGTTCGATGACATGCAGGAAGAGACGAAGGGCGAGTTTCAAGGTCTGGGAATCGAAATCTCCAAGGAGTCTGGCCAATTCATCGAAGTCGTTTCGCCGATCGATGAAACACCGGCGGCCCGAGCCGGGATCAAGGCACGCGATCGGATCACTTCGATCTGTCCGACAGAGGTACCCGAGGAGTGGACGGAACCCTGTCACAGCACGCTCAACATGACGCTGTTCGAGGCCGTCTCGCTGATGCGCGGAGTCAAGGGCACGTCGATCGCAATCTTCATCATCCGTGCGGACATGGTCGAACCACGGCGTTATGAGATCATGCGCGACACGGTCAAGTTGAATTCCGTACGCGCAGAATTGATCGAGCCAGGAATCGGACATCTTCGTGTTACGTCGTTTCAGGAGCGGACCGGTCGGGACGTACACGCGCGACTCGCGAATCTCGAAGAAGAAAATGCGGCTCCGCTTTCGGGTCTGGTACTCGATCTGCGCGACAACCCGGGTGGTCTCTTGAATCAGGCCGTCGAGGTCGCGGATCAATGGCTTCGTGAAGGGATCGTCGTCTATACCCAGGGAAGAGACGAACGAGAGAGAACGGACTACAACGCGACGAGCGAAATCCTCGCCGACAACTATCCGCTCGTCGTCCTGGTAAACGAAGGGAGCGCGAGCGCGTCGGAGATCGTCGCCGGCGCTCTGCAGGATCATCATCGCGCGATCGTGTTAGG
>Ga0310122_10001510_pt1 | contig 14785 bp, 15 predicted proteins | sample CB6_Bottom_1051__FD_203503 | JGI IMG/M metagenome (GOLD analysis project Ga0310122, IMG submission 203503) | Marine microbial communities from Western Arctic Ocean, Canada - CB6_Bottom_1051 | ecosystem: Environmental > Aquatic > Marine > Oceanic | place: Canada: Western Arctic Ocean | collected...
GTTCGGCAATGTTTGGCACGCGTGTAATTATTTTCTTTCCCTTGAGGCCTTGCAGTGTTGTAATGTCTGAATCTTTTGGGACGGCGAGGACGAGTTTGGTCTGCGGCCATTCCGGCTTGAGGGTGCCGAGATCTGCTACGATATCGACATCGGCGCCTGCTTCTTCGAGTGCTACTGTGCTTATTATTCCTCCGTCGAGCAGGCCCTTGCTTACGAGTGAGGCAATTTCTACTGTTGCTCCCACGAAACAATTTACGTCAGGATCGTCGATGCTTGCGGAAGCGGAGGGCCCGTCGATGTGCGTCACATACCCCGCTTTCTCGAACCACTCCTCTATACGGGCGGACATTGTGTGTCCCGGGAGACCGAAATTTATTTTTCTCTTTGTGCCTTTCATACGTTACTTTATTTGGTTGCTAAAGCATGTGTCCTTACCTGTGTGGCATGTGGGGCCTCGCTGCTCTACTTGGATGAGGAGTGTGTCGCTGTCGCAATCGACCCATATTTCTTTTACTGTTTGCGTGTTGCCTGACGTTTCTCCTTTTGTCCACAAACGGTTTTTTGTACGGCTGAAGAAGGTTACTCTCCCTTCTTGAAATGTTTTTTCTAGGGCTTCTTTGTTCATGAAGCCGAGCATGCGCACCTCGTGGGTGGCGTTGTCCTGAATTATGGTTGGGATGAGCCCGCCAAGTTTTTCGAAGTTACACTTCTCTGTTATTTCTTGTATGGACTTGCTACCCGTGTTATGTATTTCCTTTTCCATGGCTTTTTTGCGCATTATGCACTTGATTGCTGCACGTGTGTGCGTTATGCTGGGTGCAGTTTGAATGATGTGTGATGTGTATGTTGGTTTTTACTTTTTCCCGCTACACGCTTTTCTCTTCGTGCATTTAATCATATCAGTGTATATGTTTTTATTGCTTTTGCAACCTAATAGAGGATGTATGAAAAGTCCGCTTCTACAGACAATTTCCAGATTTTAGGCTGCGACTGTGTTGGATTGCACGCAATAATCCTCCCATTCATTCGTTCCCGACGAATGAACCTTTGGCTACAGGCCAGGGAGCGTTTCCCGTTACGGAAGGGAATGCAACGCTCCCGTCGAACGCAAAGTTGTTTGCGTTCGACCCACGGTTATTGCGCACAATCCGCCCTGATAGGCGGTGCCCACGGGCTTTAGCCTTGTCTCATCTTAAAATCTGAAAATTGCGTAACGAAAGGACTTTTCATACACTCTCTTGATTTTATGACTATGTCATTAGGAAAATTTCTTTTGGGGTACGGTCCGGTGAAGAAGTTTGTGGATGGCGTTGGTGCTGATGTACAGGCGTATTTTGGTCGTGACAAGGCGTGTGTGGTGGGGCTTATGGATGATGGTGTGTTTTATGCAGAGGGTCTTTTCGCCTGGTTGCAGGAGCAGGGGAGTGATGTGGTCCTTACGATAATGCACGAAGATGGGAAGGGTTTGGAAGAGAAGAAAATCTCGGGGCGCAAGGTTCTTTTGGTTGATAATTATATTATTTCGGGTACGGGGTACCGAAATGCGATAAATCGGGTGCGCGCTTTGCGCCGGAAGCTTAAGGTGCAGGATGTCAAGTTTGCCGTGCTGTGCGATCGAAAAAATGTCGCAGATTTTTTTGTCGAGGGGTATGCGGTCTCACTTATGGCCGGTGATGATGACTTCATTCGTTTGGACAAGGTGGATCTTAAGATTCTTAAGATGCTTTCTCATGATGGGCGCCGGCCGCTTGCCGAGATTGCTGCGTCGACGAATCTCACTGGCACTGGTGTAAAGAAACGTCTTGAGAAACTTATTGCGCGTGAGGTGCTTGAGGTGAAGGGAAGATCGAATATTTCCAAATTTTATGCGCTGTCGGCATCTATCATGATAGATGCGGATGTTGATTCCTTTGCGCGGTTGCAGGAGCGTCTCGCATCTTCTTCGCTTGTGTACAATCTTGTTCGTGTGTACGCTTCGTATGGTCTCATGGTTAATATTGTTGCGTCGAGTTTGCAGCAGGTGGATGAGTTTGTTGATCAAGAGGTACGACAAGATCCCGGCGTGAAGCGGTTTGTGGTTCATATCGGTGACCTACCAATTATGCCTCGGTTTCTTCCTCGGGTGCTTTTCGACTCATAATTCGCGATGGGTTGGGGTAATTTTGCAGTATACACCTTGCTATCTTTCCGGAGATCGCTTTAACCAGTCCCACTTTGTACTAAAGTGGGACTGGTTCCTCATTCTTCCAACCTTGCTGCGCTCGGGGAAGAATGGGAGGAGTTATCCACAGCATGGTCTTCTTGACAGGTGTTTTTTTTTGATCATAATGAGATATTGTTTGTAGAGAAATATCTCATATTATGAACTTGTGGTTCTGTAATTGTTGGTAATGTAATCTTTTTCAGTGCTGTGAGTTCATATTGTGAACTTTTATCATGTCTACTACACCTACTGCATATACGACACGTACACAGACGTTCTTCTTGACTCGTGCAGGGTTGCGGCGTTTTCGCGGGGAGCTTCAAGATTTACAGACGGCTCGTTTGGTGAGGGTGAAGAATTTCGATGAGGAACAGGACGAGGTACGGCTTCTTGACCAGAAGATCGAGCACGTTTCTGATGTTTTGAGTTCGTACGAGCTCATTTCGCTTCCTCCCAAAGAGGCGCGCGATATCGTTGGGCTTGGAGCTACCGTTACTGTTGATGTCGGGGGGCATGTGAGTGATCTTACAATTGTAGGTACTGCCGAAGCGAATCCGCTTTTGGGACGGGTGAGCGATCAGTCGCCCGTGGGGAAGGCGCTCATAGGGTGCCGCGCGGGTGATGTTGTGACGCTTGCTTCGCCGCTCAGTGTTGCGTATGAGGTGGTGCGGGTTCGATATGGGTAACTTTTTTTTCTCATTTTTTTTTGTACGAAACAAGAGCTGTGTTGACAGCTCTTGTTTTTCTTTTCTATAATTATTTCCTGGGATATGATTTCAACTTTAGATATATATTCCGTACCATTAACCTTATTGTGAGTACTCATCCACAAGCGAGTTTTGTGCTGTGGGGCATGCATATTACCATGCAAAATGACCGCGAATACATATACCATCTCACGCATGACGGGGTTTCTCGCTTTACGTCTGAGTTGAAAGCGCTGCAAGAGCTGCGTGTTCAGCAGGCGCGCGAGGAAGCCGGTGAAGATAATGCTGACCTTGATCTTACTGATCGGAAGATTGGAGAGTTTGTGCAGATATTGCAGTCATATGAGCTGATCACTCCTCCGCCGCCGCGCGAGCGGGATGTGGTTGGCTTGGGGGCGGTTGTAACGGTAGAAACCGGGGGACGTGTGAACGAGTTTACGGTTGTTGGGACGCTGGAGGCGAACCCGCTTGCAGGTAAAGTTAGTAACGAATCTCCGGTTGGGAGAGCGCTGTGCGGTAAGAAAGTGGGCGACCGGGTACTTGTGTATGCGAGTGCCAAGATTACATATATTATTAAGGATGTCCGCTATGCGATAAAACGGAAGACGACAGGGTGATCTCTGTTTTGTATTATGGAACACTACATCGATTTTTTTTCGTTCATAGATGGGTTAAAGCACGTGCGGCGGACGCTCCCTAAAACGGCGGGGGGTGTTACGGAAGAGACGTCTGCAGACCATGGTTTTAAGATGGCGTTTTTGGTGTGGGTCTTGGGGGCGGATGCCCCGAATATTGATCACAATCGAGCAATACGTATGAGTTTGGCACATGATTTCGCGAAGGTTGATATTGGTGACGAGGGGCCGCATGCGCGTCTTTTTTCTCTTGGGCGCAAGCGGGTGAGTGAGCTCGTGCAGGAGTGGCCGGAGATGAGTCAGCAAGAGAAAGATGTGGTGTATCGTGAGCGCTATGAAAAAGAAGATGTGTGGGTCGGGAAGGTTGTTGCGGCGTTTGACGCGGATGTGCGCGGTGAGATACACGAGTTGTGGCGCGAATACGAGACAGGAGCGCTCGGCGAGGGTCAGTTTGCAAATCAGATTGGGGCGCTTGAGAATCTTATACAGGCATTGTGGCGGCGTACACAGCGCGTGTCTGCGGCGGCCGGTCCGTGGTGGGAGCATGCGAAGAAGGTGGTTGATCATCCTCGTCTGCTCGAATACATGTCGTTTTTTGAAACGAGAGAAGAGCACGGTGATGTTCCCGATGCCTCGTCGCCGGGTAATGTGGAGAAGCTGTTTCGTTTTCTCGAGTTTGTTGATGGTCTGAAGCGTGTGCGGCGGAAGGTGGGGGATGTGCACGGGAAGCCGGTATATGAGAGCATTGCCGATCACGGGTTTTCCATGACGTGGATGACGTGGATGTTGGGTGCGCGGAAGGAGGGTGCTTTTGACCTTAATCGTGCTATCAAGATTGCCCTCATACACGATCTTGCAAAAGCGGAGGTGGGGGAGCTTGGTCCGTATGCGGAGCTTTTTTCGGAAGGAAGGAAGCGGACCGGTGAGCTTGTGGGGGAGTGGCCGACGATGAACCAGGACGAGAGGAGCGAGATTTTTCAGGCGCGTCACGAAGCGGAGCGGGAGTGGGTGGAGCGGCTTACCTCGCTTATAGCTCCGGTCGGGGGTGAGATGATGGCGTTGTGGCTTGAATATGAAGCGATCGCATCTCCCGAAGCGCGGTTTGTGTATCAAATTGGTGTGTGTGAGAATATTCGTCAGGCGGTGTATTGTCACGAACAGGATGCTTCGGTTGATCTTACACAGTGGTGGTTTCACGCGAAGAAGAGTATTGATGATCCGGTTTTGTTGGAGTTTATCGTAGCGTTGGAGCAGAAGGGGTGAGGTGATGGTGTGTGGTTATGTGTGATGTTCCGTTCTCGCGGATTTTTTTACGGTTTCTTGGCTTGTGTGTTTTTGTGTAGTAGACTGCGGGGGTGTAGGAAGCTCCGATTCGGGGTGGGTAGGATGCTTCGATGGACATCGGAGTGCTCAAAGCTGTCGCTGAGCTTCGCTCAGACAGCTTTGGCGGGCCCGTAGCTCAGCTGGCAGAGCGTTCGCTTCGCATGCGAGAGGTCGTCGGTTCGACTCCGATCGGGTCCACAAAAAAATACCTGCGAGCAGGTTTTTTTGTGGGGTGCGTTTTTGTTTTTCTTGCTTTTCTTGTGGGGATTTGTGGTAGAGTTGCGGTAAGCTTTTTAAAAATTTCTCGCAGTAAGGAGGTGACTATTTATGAAAGTTGCTGACATGACCGAGTTGTGGTTTGACACTCTCGGTTCGCTTCCGCGGGAGGAGTTTTCGGCTGGAGCGGCGCGGTTCTCCGAAAATCCTTCGCAGTATGCAGCGGACCGTTTCTTGCGAGATGCTGATATTGTTACTGCGAATCACCTCACAGCGGAGTGTATTGTTCATTGGCTTCGCGAGGAGGGACGCTCGACAAGCGCATTACTCCGCATCTTGGATGTGGGGTCTGGCGGGGGAATGAGCTCGATGTTTCTCGTGGAGGCTTTGGTTCGCGAGGGATATTGTAATATCGAGCTTTGGGCGCTCGATTTTGTCCCTGCTGCTTTGTCGGTTTTTAGTGATGCGGCCCTCATTATACCGCCTGAGATGGCAGAGAAATATTCCCTCTCAGAAGCGTTTTGTGACTACTTTCGAAGATCGCCTTGTGTTCTGGGGAGCGTTTTTGATCTTCGACTCCCGAAAGCTTTCTTCCATGTGGTATTCTGCGTTTTCGTACAGCACCACTTGTGCGACATCGATCGGGAGCTCGCATCGTCTGAGATGGTTCGGGTCGCGAAACACGGCGCTCTCGTATCGATCACGGATGCGCATTTCACGTATCCGGAATACGTGAAAGCTATGCAATCCGCCGAAGACGTGGGACGCGCGTGGGTGCCCGAGTGTTTTGTTTCCATGGAGGCGCATCAAGCTTTGTGCTGCCACGGGGGGAGCTTACTTGACTTCTGCTTTGCCGAACAGCGTAATCTTTATTATCTCTTCGGGGGTGTGAAGACGAGAACCTTTTGATCTCGAATCCATTTCGGGATCTTTTTATTTTTTTGTGACCATGCTGCACCAACACGCGTAACATTCTCGATGTCCTCAAAATTTTCGTATATACGGAAATTTTGAGGCACTTTGGCGTGTGGGCGATGGTTTGTTTTCGGGAGGGGGGGATTTTTTGCGCATACGTTCTCCTCTTTTATGCTAAAATAGTATTGTTATGCCCACAGGACTTTTTGAAGTTGCGGCGGTTGTTTTGGGTGCTGCGGTATTGGGAGTTGTTGCAAAGCTTTTGAAGCAGCCGCTCGTGCTCGCGTATCTTGCGACGGGCGGCCTTATTGCATATTTCAACCTGTTTGATCTCGGTGATGCCGGCGTGTTTCATGTCTTTTCGCAGATGGGGATTATGTTTCTCCTTTTTTTGGTTGGCCTCGAGATGAACTACACCTCGTTGCGGCTTGTGGGCAAGGCGGCGCTTACGGTGGGGGTGGGGCAGATTGTGATTACTTTCCTCCTCGGATTTTTGCTTGCGCTTTTGTTTGGATTCGCCTCGCTGCCTGCCGCATATATTGCCATTGCGCTGACCTTCTCGAGTACGGTGATTATTGTGAGCGTGCTTTCACAGAAACATGATTTGCACAGCTTGTATGGGCGTATTAGCGTTGGCGTGCTTTTGGTGCAGGATCTTTTGGTGATGATCTTGCTCGTGGTTCTCTCCGGGGCGAGTGCTGAGACTGGGATATCCTTTCTTGGTGTCGGTGCCGCGCTTTTGAAGGGGATTGTGCTTTTCGGTATACTGTTGTTTTTGGGACGTCGTTTTGTGCCGTACGTATTCGACCGTATTGCGCGGAGCTATGAGCTTTTGTTTCTTGTCTCTGTTGCGTGGGTGTTTCTTACGGTCGCGCTTGCGGAATATGTGGGGTTTTCTATCGAGATCGGTGGGCTTGTCGCGGGGCTTACGCTTGCAAACTCTTCGGAACGGTTTCAGATTGCGAGCCGTATCGCGCCGTTGCGGGACTTTTTTATTCTTGTGTTTTTTGTGATTCTTGGTTCGTCTATCGTGTTTACGAATGTGGGTGCCGTTATACTGCCGGTCATCGTATTTTCTTTGTTTGTACTCATCGGAAACCCGCTTATCGTACTCGTGGTGATGGGTATTTTGGGGTATCGGAAGCGGACGAGCTTTTTGACGGGGGTTACTATTGCGCAGATTTCCGAGTTTAGCTTTGTACTTGCGGCTTTAGGGATGCGGCTTGGGCATATCTCAGGGGAGGTGGTGGCGCTTGTGACTGCGGTGGGCGTGGTGACGATCACTGCGTCTACGTACATGATTGTGTATTCGGATGCGATTTTTCGGCGTATGTACACATTTCTTTCTTTTTTCGAACGCACGACGCATACTCCCGAAGATGATGTGGTTCATACCGCCGACAAGCCGATTGTGCTTATCGGGTGCCATCGTACGGGGGCGAGTATTGCGTTTAGCTTGCCGAAGGAGGATGTTTTGGTGGTTGATTTCGATCCGGAGGTGATTCAGGATGTGAAACGGCACGGATTTGACTATGTGTTTGGCGATATTACCGACCCTGAGGTATTTGATCGTGCGGGGCTTGCGCAAGCACGGCTTGTGATCTCGACGAGCCCGCATGTGGAAGATAATCTTGCTCTCCTTGCGTATCTTGATCGGTGTGAGGCGAAGCCGAAGGTAGTGGTACGTGCGGAAGACGAGCGGGATGCCCGAGTACTCTACAAAGCGGGCGCTGACTATGTTTTACTGCCGCACTTTACTTCTGGGCAGTATCTTGGAAAGACGATTGCGCTTGATCCTGATATGCGTATTTTAGATCAGCTTCGTGAGCGTGATCTTTCCTTTATGCGTCGTCTTGCGCGGGAGGTGTAGGAGGTGTTTCACCCTGCACCGCGTGGGGTGCAGGGTTGCCCGCATTGCGGCGGGCAAGGTTTTGCACAGGGGGGTCTGATTTCCCGATAACCGATTATGGTATAATGGTGGTACTAAAGTTTTGTTTTACTGTTAGTTTTTTTCCTAACGGAAAGGTCGAATTCTTTACTGTTGTAATGGTGTTTTACTTAGTTGCTATTTAATAAAAATATGGTATATCTGACAGGTTGGGTAGGGATTGTTGTTGACTCACTGCAGGGCTTGTGGTTGGGGACGGTTGACGTCTTAGGGAGCGTTATTGGGGCCATTATTGTTCTTATCATCGGCCTTATTGTCGCCTCGGGGATCTCGGCCATTGTGGAGCGTGTTATTCATGTTTTAAAGCTTGATAGCGTGCTTCAGAAGTTGGGTGTTGAAGATCATCTTGAGCGGGCCGGTTTGAAACTGGACACATCGCGCTTTTTTGGGCGTATCGTGTATTGGTTTTTCGTAATCGTATTTCTTTTGGCGGCCAGCGATATTTTGGGCTTCTTTACGCTCTCGAGCTTCCTTGAGCAAGTTTTGTTGTATGTTCCGAACGTCATTGTTGCGGCACTTATCATGCTTGCTGCAATCGTGGTTGCTAACTTCTTGCGGGATCTCGTCTCTGCCTCGGTGAAGGGTGCACGTTTGCACGCTCCGAGTTTTGTTAGCGCGATCACGTGGTGGGCGGTTGTGATATTCGGTTTTCTTGCGGCGCTTTCTCAACTTGGCGTTGCGGTGGCGATTGTCAATTCACTGGTCACTGGCTTTATTGCCATGATCGCACTTGCCGGCGGTATTGCTTTCGGCTTGGGCGGTAAGGGTGTTGCAGAGGATGTATTAGAGCATCTTCGTGGCCACGTGAGCGATCGATAGTACGTACGATATATGAATTCGACAAAGTATGCTGCCGCCCGCGCAAGAGATGTGCTTTTGTGTGGAGTGAGGTCGCTTGTACAGCTGAACGCTGTGTAGGTGGTGGCGGTGTTCTTGTGTTTGTAAGTCCTCCGATGTTTATCGGGGGGCTTTTTGTAGTATCCGACGTGAACTGCGCAGAGTTCACGTCGCCCCGCACCACGTAGGGTTCAGGGCGGGTCATGAACCCTACGTGGTTTATGGCGAATGCTACAAATCTATGGCGGCTGTTCTCATTTGTGTGCTTGGGTTGCCCGTATTTGTTTTCTGTGGTAGTCTCAGTTTTATATGTTTGCAGTTATCGAGACAGGAGGGAAGCAATATACGGTCTCGCCCGGAGACAGTCTTCGTGTTGAGAAGTTACCCTTCAAAGAAGGGGAGTCTTTTTCGTTCGATAAGGTGCTTTTGACGGCGAATGAGGACACCGTTCGTGTGGGAACGCCGTATGTGGGGGGTGCTACGGTTGGTGCGAACGTTGTCTCTGTCGGACGAGATAAGAAAAAAATTGTTTTTCGGTACCACTCGAAGACACGATATCGTAAGAAAAAAGGGCATCGACAGCATTATACTGAGGTGAAGATTGGAGATTTTGCTGGCTAGTTTTATTTTGTTTAGGACGCCCATGTTTGGCGCGCTACTGCATTATGTCCTGCGAGGCTCATTCGCTGTATTCACGATACAGCGAATTCATTTGCGCAGGGAGCGCTTTGCCTTGTACTGTGGAAGCGTTCCCGTGTGAAGCACGTTCGTGCTTCACACCTCGGACAAGCCTTGTACGATCCTAACGCGGGCGTCTTATTCCTGAACAAGGCTTGATAGAAAAGAATAACAGCATTAATCCCGAGATTAATGCTGTTATTCTTTTTTACATCCATTTTTGGAGTTTCTTTGGACGGTTAGTTTAGTTTTGTCATCTGCGATTATGCCTTGGTGGAGGTTGGTGATATGTTCCAGTTGGGGTAGTATTTTTTTGTAAAGGTGTGTGTAGATTGGTGCGTAGAATATCTTCTTCATCCTTTCTTTTTCAGTGTGCATGAAGCTGAATAGCTCCTGTATGTATCTGTTTTTGATTTCCTCCGTCTTCTTGAAATAAATATGCATGAAGTTTTTTGTGTGTACGAAGCTTATTGCGAGTACGTACCAGTTTAATGTGCGTCGAGGAAACTTCTTCTCTTCAACTTTTTCTATTGCACGCCGTATTCGTTTCGGTGAGAATGTTTCGCACCAGTCTGCGTCTGAAAATATTTTCATGGTTGCATCGAGTTTTTTCTTCTCACCCGTGCCCAGTATTGTTTCGTGGCAGTTTATTATGCGTTCTACGTATCGTGTTGTTTTTCTCTCATATCCGACAGCTTTGAGATGTTTTCGTGCGAGGCGTCCGCTTATGTATCCATCGAAGAAGGGTTGGAGGAGGAGGTTCGATCGTATGTATTTTCGGGAGGTGTCGTGCCAGAACGCAGCTAGTTTGAGAGGTTCTATATACACTTCTTGCTTTGCTATGTCGTCGAGCGATGCGTATATTTCGAGTGCTGTTCGTTCTACTGCTTCTGCATGGTCTACGTCGTGAAACGGGTCGAGATCTTCTTTCATTATTTTGAGTGCGCGCTCTTTCGCGTTCGTAAATCTTTGCGTGTCTTTTGTATTCATATTCTTCGTTCTAACGCGTCGCGCAGTGTTTCTCGGTCAGCGAACTCAACTTCGCCGCCTGTGGGGATGCCGCGGCCGAGACGGGTGATGCGTCGCGCGTGGTCTTTGAAGTCTTTCACGACGGTGTTGTATAGAAGATCGCCTATGATATTTGGATTTGTGGCGATCACGATCTCTTGTGCCGCTCCGCCGAGTTTTTTCTCGATTCGTGCTTTCAAGCTCTTGAGGCGGGTCGAATGGGCCGATTCCAATGTTCCGCGCGCTGATATTTCTCCTATAACACAGTAGATGCCACGGTATGCGCCGCTTTTCTCTATGGTGAGGAGGTCGGTGGGTTTCTCGACGATGGCGATCGTGGTATGGTCGCGGCTCTTGTCGCTGCATATGACACAACGATCTTTGTCTTTTTGTTTCACGAAAAAACAGTGCGGGCATTCGTCGAGATGTGCGAGACCTTGCAGTGTTGACTCGAGTGCGTGTTGTGTCTGTGCATCGAGTCCTAAGATGTGAAATGCGAGCCGTGTCGCCGCGCGCGGACCGATTGCGGGAAGACGAGAGAAGGCGGCTATGAAGTTTTGAATAGAAGAAGGAAGCATCTTACATTATTCTCATTATTCTCATTGCACTCATTATTCTAAAAAAATCCTAAGCACCAGTACCGAAAAGCTATTAGCTACGAGCTATGAGTTACGAGAGACGACGTCGTTCGCCCTTAATAGCTAACAGCTTATAGCTCATAGCTGTCTTGGACATTGGTTATTGTTTAGAACAATTAGAATAATTAGAATAATTAAATATTCTCTTGGTGTCTCATATCAATCTCCCGAAAAGACACCTTCTCATGATCAAATTTAAGCTTAATATTACCTAACGGTCCGTTTCTGTGTTTCGCGATCATGACCTCTACCGTATTTTGTTCTTCGGGGGGCGTGTCGAGCTTGTCACGGTCTTCGCGATAGAGGAACATGACGACGTCCGAGTCCTGCTCCAAAGAGCCCGATTCACGTAAGTCAGAAAGGCGGGGGCGTTTGATGTCGCGCTGGGCGACGGCGCGTGAAAGTTGCGAGAGTGCGAGGACGGGGATGTTGAGCTCGCGAGCGATTGCTTTCAGGCCGCGGGAAATTTCGGTAACTTGCTGGACCATGCTGGTGTTTTCTGCGCGCGGCTGGATGAGTTGAAGATAGTCAATAACGAGGAGGTCGAGACGATTCTCGAGCTGTAGGCGGCGGGCCATACCGCGGATTTGGAGGATGTTTGGGGAGGGTGCGTCGTCCACATATATGTCGAGTTTGGAGAGTTCGTTAAAGGCGCTTTGTACGAGGGGGAGATCGAGTTCCTGCTGCAGGCGTCCGGTGCGGAGGCGCCAGAGAGGAACTTGCGCTTCTGCGGCAATCAAGCGGTCCATGATTTGCTCGCGGGACATTTCGATTGAGAAGATGCCGACTGCGTTCCCCGCATGTGCGGCGAGGCGTGCGATGTCGAGCGCAAGGGTGGTTTTCCCAACGGAGGGACGTGCGCCGAGGAGGATGAGGTCTGATTTTTGGAGACCCGAGAGAATGTCGTCTATGCTCTTAAATCCGGTGGCGACACCGCGAAGCGTGTTGCCGTCTTCGTGGATTCGATTCATTCGTTCATTTGCGGCCGGGATATCTTCCTTGATGTGTATGAATTTCTGCTGGTGTGAGAGCTGAGAGATACCAAAGATGCGTTTTTCTACCGAGTCGAGGAGCCCCTCGAAGTCTTCTTCTTTGAATACGTTCTCGTGAATCTCACTCGAGGCGCGTATGAGGTCGCGGCGAATACGCTTCTCGCGGACAATATTCGCATAATGGCTGATATGTGCGGAGGAAGGGACGCCGGCTATAAGGTCGGAAAGGTAGCTTGGTCCGCCGATGGTCTCGAAGAGTTTCTTTTCTTTGAGCTTGCTTGTCACCGTCAAGAGGTCGATTGGCTGGCTTTTTTCGAAGAGTTCTATGAGCGTTTCGTAGATACTTTGGTGTGCGGGTTTATAAAAGTCACTCGCATCGAGGATGTCGATCACTTTTACGACCGCATCTTTGTCGAGCATGATGGCTCCCAAGACGGACGTCTCTGCTTCGAGGTCTTGGGGAGGGATTTTTGGGTTGGGATTAGACATGGTAGGGTACCCCGCGCAGGGGTTTTTACTCTATTACTTTTTTGGAGAGCCATAGTTGGGTAATTTCTCATTGCTCTAATTTCTCATTGCTCTAAAAAATGTCCAATGTCCAAGTTCCAATAACGAACGATGACGTCGTTTTGGTCATTGGTGCTTGGAATTTGATTAGAGCAATTAGTGTCATTAGAAATTAGAGCAATTCACTTTTTCCGTACCACCGCACCCCATGATGTATCTTCCACTGTGTATCCTAACGCTTCTATCTGTTTTCTCAAGTCGTCGGCGTGGGTAAACTGTTTACGGTCTCTGGATAACTCGCGGGTGTCTACGAGCCTTTGTATCTTCTCTGGAATGGCTTCTTTTGTGATGTCTCCGAGCTTGAGACCGAGGACTGCATCAAATGTTTTGATGAGTTTTTTTTTCGTCCGTGCGGGGAGTGTACCTTTTGCGACGGCCCAGACTTCGGCGAGGGCTTGCGGGGTGTTGAGATCGTCCGCTATCGCGCTTCGGAATTTCTTTTCGTGTCCTGCGGCGCGCTTTTTTTCTTGTGCGGTGGGGGATCGGCGCGGTTCCTGATAACTTTTTTCTAGGAGTGCGGTGAGATTTTTTCGTGCACGCGCAGCCCCTTCGAGTGCTTTCCAGCTGAAGGTAATTTTCGCGCGGTAGTGTGCGGTTACTATGAGGTAGCGGTAGTCGAGCGGGTCGAATCCTTTTTTGATAAGCGTGTTTAATATGAGGAAGCTCTCGCCGGACTTTGCCATCTTGTCTTCACCCGCAACGCCAAGGAACTCGCCATGGAGCCAGTAGCGGACAAACGGTTTTCCCGTGGCGCCTTCGGACTGTGCAATCTCGTTTGTATGGTGGGTGCCGATGTGGTCGACGCCGCCCGTGTGAATGTCGAATGTTTTCCCGAGGTATTTCATGCTCATCGCCGAACACTCGATGTGCCACCCGGGGAAGCCGTCGCCCCATGGTGATGGCCAGTGCATGACGTGATTTTTGTATTGTCCGACACGCTTGAACCAGAGGACGAAGTCGCGCGGATTCCGTTTTTCCGTATCAATGGTCACCGCCTTCTTCCGCCGTGTACTTTTCGTTCCCGCGCCCGTCTCGAGTTCGTCCGCTTTCTGCCCTGTGAGCTTCCCGTAGCCGCGGAACTTTTTCGTGTCGAAATAGACCGCATCGCGGCCTTCGTAGGCGTACCCTTTTTTCTCGAGTGCTGTGATGAGCGCGACTTGTTCTTTGATGTGGTCGGTTGCCTTCGTCCACTTTTTAGGAGGTAAGATATTCAGTGCCTCCGCGTCCCGCTTGAATGCTTCGGTATAGTGTTTGGCGACCTGCCAGACGGTCTTTTTTTCGCGCGCGGCGCCTTTTTCGAGCTTATCTTCGCCCTCGTCGCCATCAGATGTAAGATGGCCGACGTCGGTGATGTTTATGATATGTTTGACCGCATATCCTTCTCCCATAAGCGCGCGCTTTAACGTGTCGGCGAAAATATAGGTGCGGAGATTGCCGATGTGGGAGTAGTTATAGACGGTTGGTCCGCAGGAGTATAAAGATACTGTTTTTGCTTTTAGAGGTTTGAAGAGCTGCTTTTTTCTGGTGAGAGTGTTGTAGAGTTTCATGAATGTTCTAATGCCAAATGCCAAAATCCAAATGCCAAATCAAATCCAAATGACTTAATGTCAAATGACGACGTGTGTGTGCTTTGGGCTTTGGATTTTGACATTGATTTGACATTTGAGCTTTGACATTTGACATTTACGGCTATTGCGCCCAATTCAAAATAATATCATTCACTTCTGGTGTCTCGTTCTGCAGGGCGTTCGATTGAAGGCGTACTTTGTAACGGATATAGCGCGCGGTTGCCGTCTGGTTTTTGTCGACACATATGGGGATGTCGGGGCCTGCGGCGGGGTTTGAGGGGCCGACGGCGGGGCACTGAGTTCCGTAGTAGTCTGTGGTGCTTCCTGCGGGTCCTCGGAAGATCCATGTTCCCGTGGTGCATCCGGGAGCATCGATTGCGCCGTTCGCACAGCTCGATGTCGCGACTTGAAAGTCGACACTGCTTCCCGTGGATTGGCTTCCTTGCCATGTGATACTTTGGAGGACGGTGCCGTTCACGTTTCCGGTATCTACGGTCGAGGATTCGAGGATGCCGATAATCGAACCTGTGCGCCATTCGGTGTTTACCTT
>Ga0310122_10001511_pt1 | contig 14783 bp, 11 predicted proteins | sample CB6_Bottom_1051__FD_203503 | JGI IMG/M metagenome (GOLD analysis project Ga0310122, IMG submission 203503) | Marine microbial communities from Western Arctic Ocean, Canada - CB6_Bottom_1051 | ecosystem: Environmental > Aquatic > Marine > Oceanic | place: Canada: Western Arctic Ocean | collected...
GCTCGGCGAAGCGAACATGTATCAGAAGTTCTTCTCGGCGCGGGACGAGCGGACGGCGCGGCGAGCCGTGGTCTTCTGGATCATCGGGACGATCGTGGTCGAGACCCTGATCGATTCGACCGGTGTGCTGGCTAGCACCATCGTGCCCGGTCTGACCGAGACCCAATCGGAGGAGATTGTCATCCGGGTCGCGACCGACGTGCTGCCTGGCTTCATGGGGGTCCTGCTGGTCTGTGGCGCGGCTGCCATCGTTGTCTCCACCGCAAACAGCTTCCTGCTGACGCCGGCGACGAACCTGATCCGCGACGTGTATCAGCGGTTCATCAACCCCGGGGCCACCGACCGGCAAGTCATCATCTACACGCGCGTCCTCGTCGCCGTGCTCGGGGTGTTCGGATACATGGCCGGCAAGTTCTTTCCGACCATTCTGGCGATGGCGCTCTGGGCCTACACGATGTACGGCGCCGGTATCACTCCGGCGCTGCTGGGCGCCCTGCTCTGGCGTCGGGCCACGCGGCAGGGTGGGGTGGCGTCTATCCTGGTCGGTATGCTGACGACGCTGGTCTGGGAAATCGTGGGGCTGGCGCGTGGGGTCGACGGTACCCCGGCCTACCTGCTCGGTCTCGAGACCGCCTATCCGGCGCTGGCGCTGTCGATCGGCACGCTCATCTTCGTCAGTCTCGCCACCCCGGCACAGAGCGACGCCGAGGTTGCCGCCCTCTATACAGCGTCGTCGGGGACAGCGTGAGCGGACCGGTTCTCCCGAGCACGTCGATGCGGGTGACGCTTGTCGCCACCTACGAGCTCGGACGTCAGCCGTTCGGGTTGGCGTCGCCGGCCGCCTGGCTGCGCGAGGCGGGTATCGAGGTGACGACCGTCGATCTGTCGCGCGAATCGTTCCGTCCAGAGGCGTTCGCGACCGACATGGTCGCGTTCCATCTCCCGATGCACACCGCCACCCGCTTGGCCTTGCCGGTTATCCGGCGGGTGCGGGCGCTGTCTCCAACCACGCGACTGTGCTGCTATGGCCTCTACGCGCCTCTGAACGCATCGGTGCTTCGTGGCCTGGGTGTCGAGCGGGTGCTGGGCGGCGAGTTTGAGCAGGCGCTGCTGGAAGTGGCGACTGGGGGCACCGTCCCGATCGACGGCGCCACGGCGGACGACGCGATGCCGAGGTTGCGGTTTCGAGTGCCCGACCGCAGCGGCCTGCCGGCGCTGGACCGCTACGCCTCATTGCAGATGCCGTCAGGAATTCGGAAAGTGGTGGGGTACACGGAGGCCAGCCGTGGCTGCAAGCATCTGTGCCGACACTGTCCGGTCGTGCCGATCTACGGGGGCCGGTTCCGTGTCGTGCCACGCGACGTGGTGCTGGCCGATGTCCGGGCGCAGGTCGAGGCGGGCGCCCGGCACATTACCTTCGGCGACCCTGATTTCTTCAACGGCGTCGGGCATGCCGTCGCGATCGTCGATGCGTTCGCCCGTGAGCATCCCGGGGTCAGCTACGACGTGACGATCAAAATTGAGCATCTGCGTCAGCACGACGACCGGCTGGCGGTGTTGCGGGACACGGGCTGTCTGTTCGTCGTGAGCGCGGTGGAGTCGATCGATGACGCGGTGCTCGCGCGGCTCGAGAAGGGGCACACCCGTGCCGATTTCGAACAGGTGGTCGCACGATGCCGGCAGGTCGGGTTGACGCTGGCCCCCACGTTCATCCCGTTTACCCCCTGGACCACGCTGGCCGGCTACCACGAACTGTTGCGCACGATCGATACTCTGGATCTGGTGGCGCAGGTGGCGCCGATCCAGCTGGCATTGCGGCTGTTGATCCCACATGAGTCGCGGCTGCTCGAGCTTGACCGGGCGCGTTTGGGTGTCGAGCTCGGTCCGTTCGATACCAGCCAGTTGGTGTACCCGTGGCGACATCCAGACGCACGGGTTGATCGACTCCAGGCCAGGGTGGCTGACATCGTGGGGCATCGGCTCACCGCGTCGCGTGCGACGGTGTTCGACGAGCTCCTGGCGCTGGCCGCCGATCAGGCCGGCGCCGTGGCGGCTCACCGCCCTTCCGGGGTGCGGGACCGTGCGACCGTGGCGTATCTCAACGAGCCCTGGTACTGCTGAGCCGAGCCGACGACAGAGCAGGTGGCTCTGATCTAGCGAATGCGTGTCTCCTGTCTCCTTTGCGATCCATGCCTCGCGTCCTCCTGATTGCCACGACGACCGGCTACCAGACCCGCGCGTTCGGTGAGGCGGCTGAGCGGCTGGGTGTTGAGCTGGTGTTCGCGACCGACCGGTGTCACCGGCTGGACGACCCGTGGCGCGACGGGGCGATTCCGGTCCGCTTTCACAACGATGCCGAGGCGGACTTCCTCGAGGCACTCGGCGAGGTGGCCCGCCAGCGGCCTGTCGACGGCGTGCTTGCCGTCGGCGACCGTCCGGCGGTGTTTGCCGCTCTGGCATGCGAGGCGCTCGGATTGGCGGGGCACCCACCGGCGGCGGCCCGGGCGAGTGGCAACAAGCTCGAGACCAGACGGCGGTTTGTCGCCGCCGGGTTGCCGAGTCCCGCGTTCAGCGAGGTGCTGCTGGACGGAGCGCCCGACATCATCCCCGAGCTCGACTTTCCCTGCGTCGTGAAACCGCTGGCGCTGTCGGGCAGCCGCGGTGTCATCCGCGCCGATGACCCCACGCGGTTGGATGCGGCGTTGGAGCGGGTGCGGCGCCTGCTGTCGCGGGCGGACATCCGGGAGCGCCGTCAGCCGTGCGACGACCGGGTGCTGGTCGAGACCTTCGTTCCCGGTCGGGAGTACGCCATCGAGGGCGTGGTCGAAGACGGAACGCTCCGAGTGCTGGCGGTGTTTGACAAGCCGGACCCACTCGACGGGCCGTTCTTCGAGGAGTCGATCTACGTCACGCCGTCCGACCAACCCGACGCCGTGCTGCGACGGATCGAAGAGGCGGTGGCGGACGCCGTGAAGGCGATCGGGTTGTGGCACGGTCCGGTGCATGCCGAGTGCCGGGTCAACGACGCGGGTGTATTCGTGCTCGAAGTGGCGGCTAGGCCGATTGGGGGGCTCTGCGCGCGGGCGCTCAGGTTCGAGGGGCCAGGGGGCGTCATGCTGTCGCTCGAGGAGCTCCTGCTGCGACATGCGCTGGGAGAACCGGTGCGCGGGTATCGCCGTGAGGCGGAGGCCTCGGCAGTCATGATGATTCCGATCCCACGTGCAGGGATCTATCGTCGCACCGACGCCGTTGACGCGGCGCGCGCGGTGTCTGGCGTCGTCGACGTCGCGATGACGGCCAAGCCTGACCAGCGGCTCGAGCCGCTCCCGGAGGGGGCCAGCTATCTCGGGTTTATCTTCGCGCGGTGCACGCGGGCGGCCGAGGCGGTGACGGCGCTCCGTCAGGCCCACGCTCGGCTCGGGGTCGTGATCGATACACCGATCCCGGTCGTCGGGTCGTAGGGTAGGAGGTCAACGTCGAACAGTGACGGTGGGAACGCGCCGGTGGCCGTCTACTTCTGCTGCTCGGGGACGTAGTCCGGCGGGAGCGCGGAGCCTTCCCCGAAGAAGAAGTCCTCCATGTGTTTGGCGACCAGCTCCTGGGCTTCCTTCTGCCAGGGCATCAGCCGATACTCATTGAGGATCATTTTCATCCGCTCCTCCCAGAGCTTCCACGCCTCGGCCGACACATTGTCGTAGATGCGCTGTCCCAGTTCGCCCGGCCAGGGCACTTCGTCGAGCCCGGGCATCTCCTTCTGGAACTTCGCGCAGGTGACGGTGCGGGGCGGTGTGTCGGGTGTGGTCGGGTCATCCATGTCAGGCATGATGTCTGTCGGCGATGTCGAACGTCGACGGATCGTAACATGGTGATTCATGTCTGAGCGAATCGAAGGGACCCGGCGGGTCGTGGCGACGGCTGGCGTGTTGGGTGGCACGTTCCTAGCCGCCATCGAGACGACCGTCGTCGCCGCGGCCATGCCGACGGTGGCCGACCAGCTGGGCGGGCTGTCCTACTACAGCTGGGTCTTCTCCGCCTATCTGCTGACCTCGACCGTCTCGATCCCGCTGTGGGGCAAGTTGTCGGATCTATATGGGCGGCGGAGGCTCTATCTGTGGTGTATCGGGTTGTTCCTGATTGGGTCGGCGCTGTCCGGGGCCGCGCAGACGATGCCACAGCTCATTCTCTTCCGCGCGCTGCAGGGATTCGGTGCCGGCGGGTTGCTGCCGCTCGGGATGAGTGTCCTGGGTGATCTCTACACGCTGGAAGAGCGGGGCCGGATGCAGGGGCTCTTGAGCGGTGTCTGGGGTGTCGCGTCGATCGTGGGTCCTCTCACAGGCGGCTATATTACGGAGCTGTTCTCCTGGCGGTGGGTGTTCTATCTCAATATCCCGTTCGGCATCGCGGCGGCGGTGGCGGTCGGATGCGCCCTGAGAGACCGGACGACTATCGAGCGACGCCCGGTCGACTACGCGGGAGCGGCGCTTTTGATGACGGCGGTCACCCTGCTGGTGCTGGCGCTCAGCGGTAGCGGTTTGAATGGTGGCGGTGCGGGGGGTGTACCGTGGGTGCTGCCTGCCTATGCCGGCGCGGTGGGGTTCGGGCTGCTGCTTGTGCGTGTCGAGCGCCGGGCCGCCGAGCCGATGGTCCCGCTTGATCTGCTGTCGGACCGGATGGTCGCGGCGGTCGCCGGGACCGGGTTACTGGTCGGCGTGGCGATGTTCAGCGCCATCTCGTATGTACCGTTGTTCGTGCAGGAGGGGTTGGGCGGGAGCGCTGTCGAGGCGGGGCGAGCCCTGACACCGCTGATTCTCGGCTGGGTCGTCACGTCGGTGATCACGGGCCGGGTGGTGCTGCGGATCGGGTACCGGCCGATGGTGCTGGCCGGGTTGCTGTGCCTCACCCTGGGGTTCGGTGGGCTGACTCGCATCGACGGGCAGAGCTCCGTGTGGCTCTTGCGGGCCGACCTCACGCTGATGGGCGCCGGGATGGGCATGACGATGTTGTCACTGGTGCTCGCGATGCAGAACGTGGTGGCGCGTCGTCATCTGGGCGTCGCCACCTCATTCGGGCAGTTCACCCGTAGCATCGGTGGCGCGGTCGGGGTGGCGCTGCTTGGCGCGGTCATCGCCGGGGCGCTCCCGGTGGGGCAAGAGCCGACCGCCGCCGAGATGACGAGCGCCATCCATCGCGCCTTCTGGTTCGCGACCTGGGTGTCCGCGGCCGCGATTGTGTCCGCGCTGCGCATTCCCGTCGGGCTCCCTGCCGACCTCGCTCATCAGGAGCAAAGCGGACGCTCTCAGGAGGCTCGAGGAGCCTGAAGCCCCGAGCGGTTAATGCACCGGCTCCACCGGGTCGGTGGTCCAGATGGCCAGGTTCTGCTCGTTGAAGCTTGCCGTCATCACCCGTGCGACTTCGACCCGCGCATCGTTGAAGACGGCCCCGCCGCCGATGTCGGTGAGCTCGTCGGAGACGAGTGCGTTGGCGGTCGACCCGTTGAAGGTGCTCATCCGCCACAAGCCCTTTGGTAACCCCACGGTACCGCGGCGCATGTCGGCGTTCCGGGTGACGGGGCAGTGCACCTCGCCGAGCGCATTGAACACCCGTACCGTGTCGCCGGTCGAGAGCTCACGGGCGTCAGCATCGTCCGGATGTATCTGCAGGCTTGCGACACGAGTTCGCGCCTCGCCTAGCGTCGAGCTGATGGTTTTCTCGGTGGCGGGTGAGATGAGGGCCAACGGGTACTCGCTGGTCGCCGGGTCCTCGCGATAGCGGTAGAGCCCCGCCGGGCTCTCGCGCTCGAGCGCGTCCGGGAACAGCTGCACCTTGCCGTCCGGGGTCCGCGGGAACACATCGACGAACTGAATCGGCGTACCGTCGGCCACGCCGGCCACGAATCCCGCGTCCATGAGAGGCTGACGAACCTCCTCCGGGAACGCTTTGGCCAGATGCAGCAGCGCCTCGGCGTCGGTGCTCGGGTCCTGACCGGCATCCAATCCCAGCCGCGAGGCCAGCTCGGCGAACACCTCCACGTTCGGGCGCGCGTCCTCCACGGCGTCGATAACCGGACGGACCAGCTGCAGGCTGGTCTGCCCGTAGCTCTTTGCCACGTCGTAGGACTCGAGGAAGGTCGTGGCCGGCAGCACGATATCGGCGAGTTTCGCGGTGTCGGTCATGACCTGCTCGAACACCACCGTGAACAGATCTTCTCGTGCGAGACCCTCGATGACCCGGTTCTGGTTCGGCATCGTCGCCACCGGGTTGCAGTTATAAACGAAGAGCATCTGAATCGGCGGGTCGCGATACTCGAGCAGGGCTTTGCCGAGCCGGTTCATATTCACAATGCGGGTATCCGGCTCGGGTGTGTCGATCCAGGTCTCGGGCGACAGGTTCCACGCACCCGAGTTGCTCATGGAGTAGCCGCCGCCCCGAACACCGAACTTCCCAGCGACCGTGGGCAGCGCCAGTACGGCGAGGGCGGCGTTCCCGCCGTTTCGGTTCCGCTCCAGACCCCAGCCGCAACGCAGCACGGCGGGGGAGATGTTGGCATACATCTCGGCGAAGTTCTCGAGCAGCTCGGGGTCGAGCCCGGCGAGCTCGGCCGCGCGGTCGAACGTCCACGGGGCGGCGCGCTCTCGTAACCGCTCGGCCCCGTGCGTGTGCTCGGTCAGAAACTGCCAGTCGGCCAGATCGTGTTCGAACAGAAAACGGTGGAGAGACAGCGCCACCACCACGTCGGTTCCCGGTCGGAGCGCCAGATGAATGTCTGCCTGACGCGCCAGGTTCGTCCGCCGCGGGTCCAGTACCACCAGCGCCGCGCCCGCCTTCTGGGCCGCCTTGATGTGCGGGACCAGGTGGATCCCAGAACTGGACGGGTTTGCCCCCCAGACGACAATGAGTCTGGCATGCTGATAGTCGGGGTATGTCACGCCAGGCATCTTGCCGTAGAGCGCCTGGTTCGCAGTACTGGTTGGGACGGAACACACCGTGCGGGCGAGTCGCGACGTGCCGAACTGCCGGAACAACCGTGCGTCGACCGTGTCCTGCGTCAGCAGGCCGTTCGACCCCCCGTAGGAAAAGGGTAGAATCGCCTCGGCTCCCCACTGGTCGCGAATCTCGACCATCCGCTTGGCGATGGTGCCGAGCGCCTCGTCCCAGCTTGCCCGCCGGAAGCGGCCTTCGCCACGGGTGCCCTCACGGACGAGCGGATGGCGCACGCGGGTGTCGCCGTAGACGCGGTCGCCGAATCGTCGTACTTTGCCGCAGATGTAGCCGGCGGTCACGGCGTGCGTGTGCGAGCCATCGATCGCGACGATTTTGCCTTTCTCGACCGTGACCTCGAGTTGGCATGTGTCGGGGCAGTCGAGCTGGCACGTCGTGTCGATCGTCGACCGTCCCCAGGTCAGGTCGTCGTCAGACTCAGACATCAAGCCAGTGTATCACCCGCATGCCGGGGTGATCCTGGGACTCGTGAGGGTAGAGTCCACGTATCATCACTACCGGGAGGCGGCGTTCACGACACTCGCCTCCGATCGTCCCTAGGGAGGGGTTGGGCGCTCGGATCAGGACGCTGGGATGACTAGAAAACGACGGCGGACCGCAAGCACCCATCGGGCAACGCTGATTCGGGTCGCCATCGTGGCGTTCGCGGTTGTGATGGCGGCCATCCCGCTCCCACGATCGTTGGTCGAAACCGTGTATTCGCAGCGCGTGTATCCGATCGTGCGACAGCTCGTGACCGGGCTCTCGAGTCTGACGAGTCTGGTGTTGTTCGACCTCTTGCTCATCGCGGCGCTGGTCGCGTTGGTCGGTTGGTGGGCGGTGCGTCTGATCCGCGCGCCTCGAGGCGGACGTGTGCGGGTCGTCGTGTCACTGGCTGGTCACACGGTCGTGTATGCGGCGGCGGTCTATCTGGTGTTCCTCGGCGTCTGGGGACTGAACTACCGACGCGAGTCATTGGGCACACAACTCAGCTACGCCGAGAGTCGTATCACCGAGCCGGTGTTGGAGAGGTTGACGGCCGCTGCCATCGACACCCTCAACCAGCTGTACGAGTCGACACAGGGGCGCTCCTGGCCTCAACTCGACGAGCTGCCGGTGCGGCTTGGACCGGCGTTCGAACGGGTCCAGCAGCAGCTGGGGGTGTCTCCGGTGATGTCCGGGCTCATGCCGCAGCGGTCGCTGCTGACACCGTACTTCCGGCGCGCCGGCATCGACGGCATGGTGGACCCGTTCTTCTTGCAGATTCTCGTCACGGAGACCGTGTTGCCATTCGAGCGGCCGGTCGTCACGGCGCACGAGTGGGCACATGTCGCCGGCTTCGCGCACGAGGCCGAGGCGAACTTCGTCGCCTGGCTGACCTGTCTGGCGGGCGACGAGGTGATGCGCTACAGCGCCTGGTCGTCTTTTGTGCCCCGCTTGCTGGCGGCGGTGCCCGAGGCGTCGCGGCAACGGCTCACGGCGATGCTCGGCCCGGGACCACGCGCCGATTTCGCGGCGGTGCGTGCCCGGCTGGCTCGCACGATACCGGTGGTGCGGCGGAACGCCCGCCGGGTCAACGATCGCTATCTGAAGGCCAATCGCGTGGCGAGCGGTGTGGCCAGCTACGGGGAGGTCCTTCAGCTCGCGGTTGGCACCGACCTCGGCCGTCGGCAGTGGGTCGAACACGCGGGCCCCTGAGCTGTTGTGGAGCCCGAGGGAGAATCTTGTCCTGGGTTGTGGACCCTCGGTGACGCCACGCGGACGCCGGACGCGGTATGATCTGTCTCGCTCGTCCGCGCGTCAGGCGCGGATCGTGCTGGAACTCGAGACGGGATTACACTCGCCATGTTCAAGTTGATTCCAACAGTGCGGGGCGGCACGGTGAATTCCCCGCTGATCTTCGTAAAATACGCCACCCTCGAAGAGGCCCGTGACGCCACCAAGGCGTTGACTCACGAGAACGCTCGTGTCACACGGGTAATGATCGTCGACGCGTCACAGGGTTCGAAGTTCGTCGAGTGGATCGAGCGTTCGTAGCTCGTTGCGCAGGGGGTCCTTAGGGCTTCGGGCTTCGGGCCTGTCCTAACCCGAGGTTCTCGATGATTCGCGTGGCGGCGTGCGCCTTGTTCAGCGAGTAGAGGTGTAATCCCGGCGCGCCACCGGCCAGCAGCGCATCGCACTGCTGAGTGGCGAACTCGACGCCGAACTCGGTGACCGAGTCCGCATCGTCACCGAACGCTTCCAGTTTCGCCAGCAGGTTCGCGGGGAGGGTCGCGCCGCAGATCTGTGTGAACCGCTTGATCTGGGCGGTGTTCAGAATCGGGAGCACGCCCGGGGTGATCGGCACCGTGACGCCGAGCGTCTCCACAAGGTAGTCGCGGAATGTGAAGTAGTCGTCGTTGTCGAAGAAGAGCTGAGTGAGGACGAAATCGGCGCCGTGGTCGATCTTCGCCTTCAGGCGCTGCCAGTCGACGTGTTTGCCTTCCGTGCAGGCGATATGGCTCTCCGGGAAGCCGGCGGTGCCGATGGAGAAACCGCCGGCCCGTTTGATGCACGCGACAAGCTGGTATGAGTACTCGAACCCGTTCTGGGGCGGCGTGATGCCGTCCTGCGGGAGATCTCCACGCAGGGCGAGGATGTTCCGGATACCCCGGCCCCTCGCCTCTAGCAGGTAGCGCTCGATGTCGGCGGTTGACGTGCTGATGCACGTCAGGTGGGCCATCGTGGTGGTGCTGTGATCCCGCTGAATCCGGTCTACGATCGCGAGCGTCTTGTCCCGCGTGCTGCCCCCGGCGCCATAGGTCACCGAGTAGAAGTCGGGGGCCACTGCCTGCAACGCGGGGAGGGTCCGTTCGAATAGCGTCTCGTCGCCCTTCGGCGTCTTGGGTGGGAAGAACTCGATCGAGATGACCGGGCGATCTCGCGCCTGGCTGTCGGCGTAGATGTCCCGGATGAGCCGGATCGACGGGGGGGCCACGCCGGCCGTTGCCGGCAGCCGGTCGAGCCGCCCGTTCGTTGTCAACGTCATGCGGTGCGTCATCCGGGTCCCTGTTACTTCTCGGCCGCCGAACGTCCGGGCTGCACCGTCGAGAGATCGCTGCGAGCGTACCATCCGAATTCGCCGTCTGACAAGGTTGCGTCCGGCGCCGGTTGCGCTTATAACAGGCGGGCACAACGAGGGTCCTGAGAAGTCAGGAGTCAGGAGAAGGCCGGAGGGCTTCGCCAGTTGCTGGTCAGGACGGTCCTGACGGCTTGATGGCACGATCCACGCGCCCACAACGGAGGACGACGCAGTCATGAGCACAGCCGACAAGCCGAAGTCAGGGTTCACACCCTTCGTGCCCGAAGAGACCACGTTGCCCGAGCTGACCATCCGGGCGGTGGTGCTCGGCGTCCTCATGGCGCTGGTCCTGGGGGCTGCCAATGCCTACCTGGGGATGAAGGTGGGGTTGACCGTGGCCGCGACATTCCCGGCGGCGGTCGTCGCGATGGCGGCGCTCCGGATACTGGGCGGCTCGGTGCTCGAAGAGAACATCTCGCGGACCACGGCCTCGGTCGGTGAGGCGCTGGTCGCCGGGGCCATCTTCACGATTCCGGCCTTCGTCATCAGCGGCGTCTGGGACGAGCTGCGCTACTGGGAAAGCACCGCCATCATGCTGGTTGGCGGGTTGCTGGGTGTGCTCTTCATCATCGTGCTCCGTCGGACGATGGTCGTCGAGGCGGACCTGCCGTTCCCCGAGAGTGTCGCCGCGGCCGAGCTGGTCAAGGCGGGGCAGGGCGGACAGACCGGCGCGAAATTCGTCTTCCAGGCGATGGGAATGGCCGGGCTCTGGGAGCTCGTCAAGAACTCGAATGGCGTCCAGCTGGTGTCCGCCTCGGCCACCACCTTTGTCAATCTGGGCCGCTCGACCATCGACATGCTGGGCCAGCAGGTCAGCTACCTCGGTGGGTTCATCTTGCAGTCCCCGGCGGCGTCGCCGGCACTGGTCGGGGTCGGCTTCATCGTGGGCCCGGCGATTTCCTCCACGTTGTTCGCCGGCGCCGTCCTGGGGTGGCTGGTCCTGGTCCCGCTGGGTCTCTTCCTGAACCCGCAAATGGCGGCCGAGGCCACCGATACCCCTGCGCTGATCAATCTCAGCACCGAGATCTGGCTGAAGCAGGTGCGTCCGCTGGCGGTCGGCACCATGATCGTCGCCGCCTTCTACACGCTCTTCAAGCTGCGGACGCCGCTCATCGACGGCATCGGCCGTGCGTTTGCTGACATCCAGAAAGCGCGGAGCGGGGGCGAGAGCGCGACGCGGCTGAATCTGGACCTCGACTTTACGAAGGTCGGTCTCGCGATCCTGGCCCTGTGTGTGCCGTTGCTGGGTCTCTACTACTTCTTCACGCAGGACCTGGTCGGCGCGATCGTGCTCACGATCGTGATGGTCATCCTCGGGTTTCTCTTCTCCGCGGTGGCCGGATATCTCGTGGGGCTGCTTGGCAGCTCGAACAACCCGATCAGCGGGTTGACCCTCAGCACGTTGCTGATTGTGGCCATTCTCATGGTCGCCCTCGGGGTGACCGGTCCGACCGGCATCATGGGCGTTCTGGGCGTGGCCGGCGTGGTCTGTTGCGCCTGTGGCATCGCCGGCGACATGTTGCAGGACCTGAAGGTGGGGCACATCCTCGGTGGGACACCGTGGAAGATGGAGGTCGGCGAGATCATCGGTGTGGTGGTCGCCGCCGTCGTGCTGATCTGGCCGATGATCGTGATGGACCAGGTCTACGAGATCGGCAGTCTCGAGCTGCCGGCGCCTCAGGCCGGCCTGATGGCGTTGATGGCGCGCGGGATTGTCGGCGGCGAGATGGCGTGGCCGCTGGTCATCACCGGGATGTTCCTGGCGTTGGGGCTCATCCTCATCAACTCGCCGTCGCCGATGCTGATTGCGGTCGGTATGTATCTGCCGTTCTCGTCGACCTCGGCCATTTTCGTCGGCGGTCTGATGGCCTGGATGCTCTCGCGGACGCTGACGGCCCGGGGCGCGAACGCCGCCGCGGTGACACGCGCCACAAACACCGGGGTGCTGCTGTCCTCCGGGTTCATCGCAGGCGAGGCGCTGATGGCGGTGGTGCTGGCGTTCGTCGTGATGGGTGGGCGGTACTACGACATCGAGCAGGTGCTGCCCTCGTTCGCCCAGAGCGCGCTGTTCGGGGCACTGGTGTTCATCGCGCTCTACTACATGCTCGTAAACGTGCCACTCAAGGCGAGCGCGGAGGACGGCGCACGCGACGCCCCGCCTGGTTCATGACCTCCGGGCTCGACTTTGCCCAGGTCCGTCCGCGGCGGCTGCTCGAGTGGTGCGAAGAGGATGGTCGCTGCGTGCTGCTGCGGCCCCGGTTCGGCACCACCCGTGTGGCCCGCTGGGTGGCCCGGCTGGGGACCGATCCGCACTACCGGATCCGGTTGGACGAGGTCGGGACATTGGTGTGGAAGGCCTGTGACGGGCACACCTCACTGGCGGACATCGTGGGGCGCATGCGGGAGCGGTTTGGCGATCGGGTCGAACCGGCCGACCAACGGCTGTTCCAGTTCATGCGCAAGATGCTCAAGGGGCGGATGATCGCGGTGGATCGGGGCGCAGGTCCTTAGCGCCTATGGCCGTCTTTGTCTCGCGTAGTAGGCGGCAAGTCCGTCAGCGGCGACGATGCTGTGTACGGCAAGGGCCTCAGACACGATATCGCTGACTTCGGCTTGGAACGCGGCATCCGCCGCCGTCTCGGGCGGGTCCTGAAGCGGGCGGAGCGCCTCCCCGGCGGTCGGGTGGCCAGACAGCGCCAATCCCAGGATCGCCATCTTGCTAAGCTGTAGGTCGCGCTCCTCCATGGACGCCGCGAACGGACTGTTCCACGCGATCTCCCTTTCCTGCCACGACTGTGGACTCATGCTGTCGATCAGATACGAGAGCGCCCTCTCGTTTTGCGACTTGGCGATCAGGGAGCCCAACGACATGATGGCGGACGACCTCGCCCGGTACTGGGTCATGCTCAATTCTGCGGTGCCTTGACTGATGAAGTTGATCATCGGCTCCGCGGCTCGCTCGTCCCCGATGATCCCCAAGAGCACCACGACATTGGCTCGTTGCTCCTCGGCCGTGGGGTCGGCAAGCAGTTGCAGCAAGGTCGGGACGACCGACGCGTCGTATCGGTTGCCTTCCTCATACGGCATGCCTTCGAACCAGACCTGGCTGACGAACTCCCGGACGTCTAGCTGGATCGCCACCAGCGACGCCGAGCTGGTCAGGAGGGACCCGACGAGCCCTGCGACAACGACAGACGTAGCAAACGCTGGTCTCTTCATCACAGGGCTCGCTCGCCTGTTCTGTGCTCGCCGCGCGGTGTCACAGTGTCACTGAAGGAATGCATCGCACTCAGATTGTGTCACCCTTCTGCGGGTGCTGGCGATGCTCCCGTTCATGACCGCATTCCCGTCGGTGCGATGGTCCAGGCCCTTGTTGTGTCCGTACTCGTGATCCCAGAGTATGCCTTCCAGACTCGTGGTGAACCGGACCACGACAAAAGAGGTTCCCGGCGGTGCACAGCCGATCACGTTCGGTAACAACGTACCACACCAATTGATCTGATTAACCACTTTGACGTTGCCCGGTAAGCCGTTGACCGCATTGAACTCCGCCGAACTGTCGATGCTCCCGTCGCCGGTCGCGAACGTCGTCACACCACCTGAACGACTGAGCTCCACTCCGCACGCGACGTCGCCTGCACCGTCATTGGTCTGGAGCACGCTGGTGCCATCGGACAAGATCTGGTCGGCGTCCGCATCCGTGAGAGTCGACGTGGTGAAGCGGCTGACCTGCAACATGTGCTGGACAACACTCGAAGAGGTGATTGCCTCCAGCGCCTCTACCAGCATCCGGAGCTCCTTTATCGGGGCCGTCGTGATCACCACGCCGATGGCGACCACGGTGGCAAAGGTCGGGGCCGTTTGCGCACAGTTGACATAGGCTTCACTCAGTGCGGTACGCGGGTCGGTCACGTGCACCGCCTTCGCCGTGGTGGACCCGGCGGTGAGCGTCGAGTCGGTGAACGGAAAGGCGCTCAGCGCCGGCAGGCAGGCGTCGCGTAGCGCATCGATCCTTGCGCGGATCTCGAGGATATGTGTCGCCTTGATGGGGGTCCCGGCGGTCAACGGGTCGTCGGTGAAGGTCGTCGATGCCTGGGTCACGGTGAAGGTCTGACCGCCGATGGTGATCGTGCCGGTGCGCTGACTCGAGGTGGTGTTGGCGGCCACCGAATAGCTCACAGTGCCGTTGCCGGTGCCGGCCGCCCCTGAGGTGACCGTGATCCAGGCGTCGTTGCTCACCGCAATCCAGCTGCAGCCGCTTCCGGCGGTCACCGCGACGGACCCACTCGCACCCGCCGACACGACCGCCACGTTCGTGGGACTGATACTGAAGCTGCAGGTCACCGACTGCCTGAAGTTCGCCACTGCCGCCACGGTCTCGTTCAGCGTCCGGGCGTTCTCGGAAATAGTCAAAACGCCTGACGGATCCGCGGTACATGGTTCAGCAGGGAAGTTCGTCGCGGGGTTGGAGAACGATTGCTGGCGTACTCCTGCGGCTGTGCCCATCACGGTCCGGCAGATTTCGTTGTTGTGGCCATGCGAATAGCTGAACAGCCCGTTCGTCATTTCGTGGGCCAGTCCCTGGTTGTGACCCCACTCGTGGGCAAGCGTCAAGTTGCCTGCGATGCAGTCCCACCGGTTCACACTGAAGCCGAACGGTGCGAACGCGGTCGAGTTTTGGTCC